>Ga0247609_10003424_pt1 | contig 16100 bp, 11 predicted proteins | sample 172DNAGHGlowgp2_FD_193487 | JGI IMG/M metagenome (GOLD analysis project Ga0247609, IMG submission 193487) | Sheep rumen microbial communities from Palmerston North, Manawatu-Wanganui, New Zealand - 1728 DNA GHGlow gp2 | ecosystem: Host-associated > Mammals > Digestive system > Stomach > Rumen ...
GCGGAGGCCGAGACTCACGAGGCTGTTGATGTCCTCGATGCTCACATCCTTCTTCTCCTCGTCCTCGTGCGTCCAATGCTTGGTTAGCGTGAGACAGAGCCAGATAAGGCCGGTCCAGCTGAGGATCTTCGTGATATAGTAGAACGGCACGGCGACCAGCGGGGCGAACGTCTTGGCCTGCTTGACTCCGAGCGTCTTGGGCGTAATTTCACCGAAAAGCAGGATAAGGATGGTAAGGATTATCGGTAGTGCCATCGCTCCCGTAGAGGAAAGGCGCTTTACCGCGAGAGCCGTGGCAAGCGACGCACCGACAGTATTCGCCACCGTGTTCACGATAAGCACCGAGGCAATGTAACGGTCGATGTTATCCTTCACGTGCGTGAGGTACTTCGCCGTAAACTTCTTGTTCTTCTGCAAGAACTCCACCGTCGCGGGCGGCACACTGTAGAACGACGCCTCCGTCACGGAGCAGAACGCCGAGAAGAAGAGGCAACATAGGACGGTAAGGACAATTGCGAGCATATCAGGGTTCCATATTCCACAAGAACGGGTCGATGGCCCACAGGCTCACCTGCCCGATATCGTCAAAGAAATTCGCAAGGGTGCGCAGTGGCTGTTCCGTCACGAGACGGGTATCACCTGTCGCAAGCGAGATAAGTTCGATTTCGCGACCTTCGCCGATACCGGCAAGCGTACGCGCCTCCTTGATGGCAAGGTCAATGCCGCCGAGCCCCTGTACAAGTCCATACTGGAGAGCCTTCTGGCCCACGAACACGCGGCCGCCACCATACGCCGAATCGACAGTCGCCTTCGGGACTCCGGTCTGTTCCGAGACAATCCCGACGAAGCGGTCGTAGAACTCATCCATGTACTGCTGGAGAGCTGCCTTCTCGGATTCGCTCCACGGGCGAGCGAAGGTCTGCGCATCGGCATGCTCATGGCTCTTGACCGGTTCAGCACGTACGCCCAGTTTGCTCAGCAGGCCCGTAGCATCGATCTTACCGCCGTAAATGCCGATGCTTCCCACGATGGAGTGGGGCTCCGCGATAATCTTGTCGGCACCGCACGCGATATAGTACGCCCCCGAGGCACCCATACTACCTATACTTGCAACCACGGGAATTTCACGCCCACGAACAGCCTTGACCGCTCCCCAAATCTTATCGGAAGCAAGGGCGCTACCACCCGGAGAGGAAATGCGCAAGATAACGGCAGCGACATTCCCGGGAAGCGTGCGGAGAGCTTCGGAAGCGTAGCGTTCCATGTCGGAGTCAATCGTTCCGTCAATATTCAGCACTGCGATTTTCGCACGGCGGCGCCAGCTTTCAGAAAACACCTTGCGATCGGTCGGGTACCAGTCACTGTAACGCGCCTGCGGGGCATCCAGGTCAAAGAACGTCTTGAGAGCATAGGCGGGAACCTGATCGATATAGAGGAGCGTATCGACAAGTTTCGCCTTCACCGCACCCGACGCGGCGACAATAGGTTCCTTGGCCAGCGAGTCCAGCTGCTGCATCCTCCTGTAAGAGTTTCCGCCACCACGAAGCGCGATACGGGCCGACAGAGACTGCCACAAGTCCTTGTATAGGGCTTCCCTATTTTCGCGGGCCTCGACCGACATAGAATCGGCAACATACGGTTCAACGGCCGACTTGTACGCACCATGCCGCAGGAATTCCACCTTCACGCCAATCTTGTCAAAAAATCCCTTGTAGTAGAGCGAATTGCCACCTAGACCACGCCAGGCAAAATGGGCCGAAGGTTCAGCCACAATACGGTCCACTGACGATGCTGCCAGGAGCACGGAAGGGCGGATATCGTCCATATAGGCGACAACCTTCGAGCCACGCGCCCTAAGCTGAGTCACCATGCGGTCGATTTCGCTGGAGACGCCCACATCGCCGCTATAGCCCGAAAAGTCAAGAATGACAAGGCCAGCAGCAGGATCACGCAGCAGGTGTTCGAACAAATTACGCACATCGGCAATGCCAATCTTTTTTGTCCCGAGGAACGGCAGGCCCTTCGCAACTTCCACAACATCTGTATTCAAGGGTACGCGTACGATACGCGCAAACCGGGATGCATTCGGATTGCGGGCAGAATGGAATCCCCACACACCGCGTTTCGGGAGAAAATCGTCAAAGAAGGTGAGCGCAAAATCGTTGTACCCGCCGATTGACGTGGATACCGTAAGGCGCCATTCATCTTCGCCATAAAGGGGCATCTGGAGGCCAAAACGGAACCCATAGAATCCCATTTCCAGGAGCAGCCTATGCTTCTCGAAATCTTCCCAGTCGTAACTTACCGCAAGGAGGTTGCCCAGGCGGAGCGTCGCGCCAAAGCTATGGACGCGTTCCTGCGACTGCGGGCCTAAATAGAGCAGGTTTTCGCACATGTACCCAAGCGAGAAGAACGAAGTCGGGCGTACGATAAAGCCCTGGTCAAGCACCCATTCCGTACCCTGGAAATCGGCGCTACGGAACGCCATGGCTCGCGTACCGGAAAATAGCAGACGCGAGAACATCGGGAAGGAATACGTGAGGTTCCAGCGGGTTTCGTCGAAATCCTCGCCATCGGTGCGGTAGTCGAACCCGACTCCGACGCGGTTCAGGTTCGCGCCCACGCTGAAGGCAGAGACTCCGTTATCGTACTGGTATCCCGCCAGGGCGCCCTTGGAATCGAACGAGGATAGACCCGCGGGGTTCCCGAAGACGCCCTGCCCATAGTCAAGAGAAACGAAGCCCGATTCGCCCGGAATGTAGGCAAAAGAAGCACAAACAGCCGTAAAGACAATAGCAATCAACTTTTTCATTGCAAATATTTTAGCAATTTTTTCTAATTTATGGAGAAGTGTTTAGAACATTGAGGATTATCTAATGGCTTCGTCATCGAAAAAAGAAGAAACCGATCTTTTTGATCTTCTAAAGAACATCGCCAAAAACTGGCAGATAATGGTTCCGTGCCTAATCCTAGCCGGAATTATCGGCGTATTCGTCGCCATGTGGATTAGACCTATCTACAAGGTCGATGCGTTGCTACAGATTGAATCGAAAAACGGCAAGAACGTCGGGATGATGGCCGGCCTCGGAAACCTTTTCTCGACAACAAGCCCCGCCGAAACAGAAATCGAGCTCATCATGAGCCGCCAGATTATCGGCGAAGCCGTCGAAAAAATGCACTTGCAATACGAAGCGACCCCCATAAGCAAGATCAACAGGCTTCTGCACCAGGAAGGCCGCATGGAACTCAGCGCCTTCGAAGTTCCCTGGAGCAAGCTCCCCCCAGACGAAGAAACCGGCCCCTGGCATGCAGTCGTTATCGACAGCAACCACTACTACCTGCTGGACCACAACAAGAAAAAAGTCCTGGAATGTACCGTAAGCCAGACATGCAGGGCTCCCTATGCCGGTGACACCGTCACGATCAACGTTTTCTACATGGATGCCGAACCCAAGCAGAAGTTCAAACTCCAGAAAATGGAAAGGCTCGACGCCATCGCCGCATTCAAGAGCAGGTTCAGCGTAAAGGAACGCGGGAAAAAGACCGGCATCCTGGAATTCAGTTACCAGGACATCTACCCGGACCGTGCAACAAGCATCCTGAACGAAATTGCGACAACCTACCTGCGGCAGAACGTGGAACAGCGTAACGCCGAAGCGCAGAAGACCCTTGAATTCCTGGAAAAGCAGCTGCCCGACGTAAAGGCCCAGATGGACAGTTCGCTCCTGAAATACAACACCTACAGGAACCGCGTCGGTTCCATCGATATCAATGCGGAAACGCGCCTCGTGCTCGAGAAGCGCACCAAGTTGCAGCAGAACCTTCTCGATTTGCAGCAGAAGAAGCAGAGCGCCATCCGCCTATTCCAGCCGGAGCACCCGACCATCAAGACTCTCGAGGAACAGGAAAACGCGCTGAAGCGTGAACTCGCCAGCAACTACAACGAGACAAAGAAACTTCCCTCCACACAGCAGGAAGTCCTGAAGCTCACGAACGAAGTGGACATGAGCAAGATCATGTACACGACAATGCTCAACAACATCCAGCAGCTGAAGCTCGTATCCGCAGGCGAAGTCGGCTCGGTGCGCATCATTGACTTTGCAGAACCCGCCCTGCGCCCCTCGAAGCCCAAGAAACCCCTGATTATCTGCGCAGCGCTCTTTATCGGTCTCCTGTTCGGCTTCGCGCTTGTTTCCATCAAGAGCAAGTTCAGCAGCGGCGTCCGCGACGCGAACTTCATCGAACGCGAAACGGGATTCAGCGTCTACGCGAAGGTACCGAAGGGCAACCCGAAGGGGACCAAGGGCACAAGGCCCCTCGCCGTGGTCGAACCCGACGACGTTGCCGTGGAATCGCTGCGCGCACTGCGCAGTTCCCTCGAATTCAGCATGGAAGAGGGGCAGCGCAAGATTATCGGCGTGAGCGGGCTCATCCCCGGAGTCGGCAAGAGCTTTATCTCGGTAAACCTTGCCGCCCTGTGTGCAGGCCTCGGCAAGAAGGTGCTCCTTATCGATGCAGACCTCCGCAAGGGCCGCCTGCACAAGGAATTTGGAATCAAGCGCGGGAATGGGCTTTCGCAGGTCCTACTGCATACCGTCACCATTGACGAGGTCATTAGCCACACCGAAGTAGAGAACCTCGACATCATCCCGTGCGGCAGCGTTCCGAGCAACCCCTCCGAACTGCTCGGTTCCAAGCACTACACCAATACCATCGACGAACTGGAAAAGAAGTACGACCTTATCATCATCGACACGCCGCCGATTATGCTCGTCACCGACGCAGCGCTTGCATGCCGTATCGCATCGCAGATCGTCATGGTCATCGAATACAACAAGCACAGCATCGATGCCATCAAGGACGGCATGAAGCAGTTGCTCAAGGGCAACAACGATGTTCACGCCAGTTTCGTCATCAACAAGTACGAACATGGCCACAACGACGGTTACGGATACAAATACGGGAAATATTAATTGCCCACCAAACGAACCATAATTGCATCGCTTTTCTGGAAATACTGCGAACGACTGGGGACTCAACTCACCCAGTTTGTCGTATCCGTAGTCCTCGCTAGGATCCTCGCGCCCGACGACTTCGGTGTCGTGGCGCTCGCCCTGATATTCATCGCCATCGCAAACATCTTTGTCCAGAGCGGCCTCAATACCGCCCTTATCCAAAAGAAGGATGCCGACGACCTGGACTTTTCCAGCGTTTTCTGGGCCAGTCTCGGCATCTCGTTTATCGCCTATGCGGTATTCTTTTTTGCAGCGCCCTTCATTGCCGATTTTTACGGGAAAGAAATCCTTGTTCCGGTAACAAGGGTCCTTGCGCTAACTATCCCCATAGGGGTCCTCAACTCCATCCAAAATGCCTACGTGTCTAGGCACATGATGTTCAAGAAGCTCTTTTACCGGAGCTTCGGAGCCATGATTCCTTCGGGCATCGCGGGTATCGTGGCGGCCCTGTACGGAGCAGGAATCTGGGCGATTGTCATTCAGCAGATTTCCATCAGCATCCTGAACATCGCCATCCTGTGGGTAATCGTCCCCTGGCACCCGAGTTTCAATTTTTCGGGAACACGTCTCAAATCACTATTCAGTTTCGGCTGGAAACTGCTCTGTTCCTCGCTTCTGGACGCCTGCTATTCAAACCTGCGCGGGCTCATCATAGGAAAGGTATTCACCCCAGCAGACCTCGCCTACTATAACCGCGGCGACCATTTCCCGAACTTGGTCGTAAACAACATCAATCATTCTATCCAGTCCGTAATGCTGCCATCGCTTTCGGCCTACCAGGATGACCGCCCCATGATGAAGAAGCTCATGCGGCGCTCCATTGTCACGACGTCGTTCCTGATTCTCCCGATGATGGCCGGGCTTGCAGTTCTCGCCAAGCCCCTTATACTTTTCCTGCTCGGAGAAAAGTGGCTCCCGTGCGTTCCCTTCGTCCAAATTTACTGCTTTATCTACGCGTTCCGCCCCATACATACCTCCAACCTGTCCGCCATAAACGCCATGGGCCGAAGCGACATATTCCTAAAGCTTGAAATCATCAAGGAATTCGTCGGCATAGGCATTCTTCTTGGAAGCCTGTTCCTGTTCAATTCTCCACTGGGCATCGCCTACGGCGCAGCCCTCGCGACACTCATAAGCGCATTCATTAACGCACACCCGAACAAAAAATTACTGCAATATGGCTATTTGGAGCAAATGAAGGACATTTTCCCGTCATTCCTGTTATCCGGATTCATGGCGGTATGTCTACACCTATTCAGCCAGATAAACATTCCCATTTACATTTCGGCAATTCTACAAATCCCACTGGGCATCATTATCTACACCGGAATTGCCAAAATACTACATTTCGAATGTCTAGACTATCTAGTTAATACCATCAAAGGATTCCGCCATGGAAGATAAACTGATTACCGTCACGTCCCCCCTTCTTCCTTCTTTGGATGACTTTATCCCGATGCTCAAGGATATCTGGGAACGCAAATGGCTTACCAACAACGGCCACTACCACAATGAACTTGAAAAGGCCCTTGCCAAGTATCTCGGGGTCGAATATATCAGTTTGTTCACGAACGGCACGCTCCCGCTTATCACGGCATTGCAAGCCATGCGAATCTCTGGCGAAGTCATCACTACGCCCTATAGCTTTGTTGCCACCACCCATTCCATCTGGTGGAACGGTCTTAAACCCGTGTTTGTAGACGTCGAGGAAGAAACCGGCAATATCGACCCCGAAAAGATTGAGGCAGCCATCACTCCGCACACAACGGCAATCATGCCGGTGCATGTCTACGGCACCCCGTGCAACATGAAGCGCATCCAGGAGATTGCCAACATCTACGGGCTCAAGGTAATCTACGACGCCGCCCACGCTTTTGGGGTCCAAGTCAATGGAGAATCCGTTCTGAACGCCGGCGACATGAGCACCCTCAGTTTCCATGCCACCAAGGTATACAACACCATTGAAGGCGGAGCGCTTGTCTGCCATGACGAAGCCACCAAGAAGCGTATCGACTACCTGAAGAATTTCGGCTTTGCAGGCGAAACAACCGTTGTCGCCCCTGGCATCAACAGCAAGATGGATGAAATCCGTTCCGCATACGGCCTATTGAACCTGAAGCAAGTGGACGAAGCCATTGCGAAGCGCAAGGCAACCGCCGAAAAGTACCGTGCTGCACTGAAGGATGTTCCCGGCGTCCGCTGCCTGCAAGATATCGAAGGCGTCCGTCACAACTACGCCTATTTCCCCATTTTTATCAGTGAAGAATACGGCATCAGCCGCGACGAACTTTACGCCAAGCTGCAGAAGCACAACATTTACGGGCGCCGCTACTTCTACCCGCTTATCAGCACGTTCAGCGCCTACAAGGGGCTAGATTCCGCCAATCCCAAGAACTTGCCCGTAGCGCACAAGCTTGCCGACCAGGTGCTTTGCCTGCCCATGTTCGCCGGACTCGACAATGAGGGCGTTGAAAGAGTCATTGACGTCGTAGTTAGCAAGAAATAGGATAAAAGATGAATATCCTTCTGACATCAGCAGGGCGCAGAACCTACATGGTAAACTATTTCAAGCAGGCCCTCAACGGGACTGGTAAAGTTTACGCATCCAATAGCATTCTAACCTACACTTTGTTGCAAGCAGATGAATATGTTCTAACGCCCAATATTTACGACAATAGTTATATTGATTTTTTAATTTCTTTCTGTAAGGATAAATCCATTCAGGTAATCATCTCCTTATTCGACATAGATTTGCCTGTCCTTGCAAAGAACAAAAACGCATTCGAAGCCGCAGGAATCCAATTAGTTGTTTCCAGTTTTGAAGCAACATCCATATGCAACGACAAGTGGAAAACATTTGAATTTCTCTCAAAAATTGGAATTAAGCAATCCCCCGCATTCATACGCCTGGACGAATCAAAAAAAGCACTCCTAGAAGAAGCCCTGAATTACCCGCTCTTTTTAAAGCCTCGTTGGGGAATGGGTTCTATTGGCATCTACAAAGCAGAAACCGAGGAAGAGCTGAACGTCCTTTACAAGAAGCTCCATAGAGAAATATTCAACACATACCTAAAGTACGAATCGGCCGCAGATGCAGATAATTGCATTATTATCCAACAAGCAATCAAAGGGCAAGAATACGGCATCGAAATCCTGAACGACCTGGAAGGCAACTACGTCACAACTTTCGCCAAAAAGAAAATAGCCATGCGTTCCGGCGAAACTGATATAGCAGAAACAGTTTCACCCAAACCTTTCGAGTCCGTAGCAAAAAAAATTTCTTCAAGCATCAAGCATATAGCCCTTTTGGATGTTGATTGTTTTGTTACAGAAAATGGGGACATCTATGTCCTAGAAATGAACTGTCGATTCGGCGGACAATATCCTTTCACTCACAACGCCAACGTCAATGTTCCTTTGCAAATCGTAAAATGGCTAAACAACGAGCCTACAGATAAAAGCCTCATCACACAGATAGATGGTATAAGAAGTTGCAAGGAACTTCTGCCCGTCACGTTCTAACACAAGGAATTTCTAATGCTCACTATCGCAATTATCGGTGCTGGAAACATGGCCAAAATTCTTGCCACACGAGCAAAGGAATTAAACATAAAATCTTTATGTTTTGCCTGGGCTCAAGGAGCCATTGCCAAAGACTTCGTCGATGAATTCCACGATATTGACATTTTTAATACAGAAAAAATCATTTCCATTTGCAAAGAAAAAAATGTCGACGGAGTCCTTGCCACAACAGAATTAACTGTCAAAATAGCATCTATTGTTGCCAACGCATTAGGCTTAAATACTAGTCCTATTGACGTCATGGCAAACATCACGAACAAGGGTTGGGTCCGCACCAAAGGAAGCAAATTTAAATTCATTAAGCAACCCTTTTTCAAAAAGGTAACGGACCTTAATGAAAATATCGAGATTGACTCCTATCCCATCATTGTAAAGCCGGCATCCTATGGCGGCAAGCGAGGGATTACCGTTGTTTTTTCTGAAAAAGAATTGCAAAGAGCTATAGATTACGCCAAGGAGACTATCGGATCTAGAAACAATGACGGAATTGTCATTGAACAGTTCCTTGACAAAGGACAGGAATATTCCGTTGAATCTCTTTCTTTCCACAAAAAACATTTTGTAATTCAAGTAACACAAAAAGACAGTTCCGGAGCGCCACACTGCGTTGAATTAGGGCACCATCAACCCGCAGCCCTGTCAGCAGAAATGCGAAGCAAAGTAGAAGAAGCCATCGTCGACATGCTCGACTGTGTTGGAATTGAAAATGGCCCCTGCCACACAGAAATTAAGATTATCGATGGAGACATTTACTTAATTGAAATCAACGCACGTCCGGGCGGAGATTGTATTACATACCCGCTTACGGAATTGAGCACCGGGTACAAGTTCCTTACAGGGATTATTCTCGCTGCCTGCAACGTATTCTACGACCCTTCAGTCTATAAATCCACACCCAAATACGCAGGCATTTACTTCATTTCAAAACAAACTGCGCATCTCAAGCCTTTATTTGACAAATGCGACGGAAAACCTTGGCTTTATCAAAAGAATTTCGTTTCCGAAGAACTACAAGAAATCACACACAACGACGCCACGCACCTCAATAGTCTCATCTATTACGCCGACAAAAAAATCGGCTTGGAGGATGCGTAATTGCAAAGAGAAATCGGTGGCAACATTCCTCTTTCTGAAGAATCGTTGTGCATTGAGCCTACGGATCGCGAAATTTTTGGTTGCAGCAAGTTTAAATACAACTTATATACTTTTTCAGCAAGGTCGGCATTAAACGTTTTTCTTGACGAAATATATACCGGGAGAAAAAAAGTCCTCCTCCCCATCTTTACCTGTAGCACTTGCATAAAGCCTTTTATTGACCATGGCTTCCAAATAGATTATTACAGAATTAACACCGACTTTTCCGTTAACGAGGAATCTCTCGCCAACAAGCTAGAAAACATTTCTTACGAAGGTATTCTTTACATTCATTCTTATTTCGGATTCGACACGCTAAAAAGCATCAAGCCCTTATTAAAAGAACTTCGTAAAAAAGAATCGCTGGTAATTATAGACGACTACACGCAATCTTGGCTCAACGACAAAAAAGAAATTGAAGCCGATTATTATCTAGCAAGCATTCGTAAATGGCTTCCCACCCCAGATGGTGGAGTTTTATCATCTGACACAAACAAACTCAACAGCGAAAGAATCCGGCCCTATTGCAAAAAACAAGTTGACGAATACATAACTGCATCTCTTTTAAAAAACCGATTCTTATCCGGTGACGAGAGCATCGATAAATCACAGTTTTACCCCTTATTTAAGCACACCATAGAATTCTTTGAAGAAGACTGTGCATATGCGTTGTCCCCTGTTTCTAAAGCAATATACGACACAGCCGATTATAAAACTGTAATAACAAAACGCATTCAAAACGCAGAATATCTTTGCAATCATATAAACAATAAATATATCCAAAAAATATTCACAAGCATTCCCAAAGGGGTCGTTCCTTTTTACTATCCTATTTACGTAAAAAACGGCAAACGAGCCGAATTCCAAAAATACCTCATACAAAAGAACATCTTTTGCACCATTCATTGGACCCCATCCTCTTACATTGAAGGAATGGAAGAGGCCGAAACTATTTTCCCAGAAATTCTATCTCTCGTTTGTGACCAACGTTATGATTTAGATGACATGGAAAATTTCGTTGCCATCATTAACCATTTTCAACAATAACTGCATTATTTTATATATCAGCAAGCCATAGTCGTTCTTCAAGAGCGGCTTTATATTTTATCCCAAAAACTTTTCATGCGTTCCACATAGGTTTCTGGGTTTTCAAACGTGGAATAAGCCTTACGATTTTGCAAAACATATTCTTCAGCCAGAGGTTCCCTTAAATTTTCCTCGTTCAAATCGTCGTCAATAGTAAACACCTTATAGCCACGAGAACTATAATACTCATAATTGATGGAATTCTTGTACAAAAAGACTTTCACACCGTCTTTTAGCATCTGCAAAATATTGCCTGCAGCTTGTTGTCGAAAGTGCCCATAAATAGCAAACGGGCAAGTCAAGGCTAGCTTAAAATATTCGGAACGTGGCATGAACGATTCCAAGAAGCGGACATCTACATTTTTTAAGTCTGCACAGCCAGCCTTCAAATACTCTTTATATGCAGGGTTTCCACTATAGCTAATGGGCATTATGACCCGCACTGCGCGGTGTAAGCCATCCAATTTTTTTAGTATATCCAAATGGTTGTTCGTAGGGTCAAGACTATTTCCGATAAATATGCTGTATGGCGGTTGAAAGGGCAAATCATTAAACACCTGATTGTTCTTTCCAGCAGAAAAATATAGGAACGGGCAGTACTTTAAATGAGGAAATCTCTTTTTCGCAATATCATATTCTTCTTCAAAAACGGGGGCGATATACTCTATTTTCGAAACCAGTAAATCATACTGTTTTTGCCGGTCATTTTTTATTCCAAATAGGCCAGCCACAGTACGCAAAAAATGCTTCCTTCTCATTTTTTTAGAAGTTGTCTGCATTCTTGTTTTAGGACCATAAAGGTCTAGAGACTTCACTCTTCGAATACGGTCATATTTGTCGCTGTAAAAATCATAACCCCATATTTTCCAGATAATACGGTGTCTTATTCTAAGCAACTGCATGTAATCGATACACAAGGAATGGAGCATGACGAAATCCGCATCGGTCGCATTTATTGCATCAACCAACACAGTCGCGTTTTCATAAAAAGACACATTTGGCGCAGTAGAACGAATATACTTCACATTTTCTTTCGGGCAACAAATAAAGAAACGCGATTCGACTTTTTCGTACCATGCAAATTGGTTTATGGCGTCATCAATAAACTTTTCATCGGTCGCAATGTGCAATAGTTTCATACGTAGACATTCCAAGTGTTAAAGATTATATAATAATACATTTTTAAATTTCTCAAATTTTCAGATTTTCAGGCTTTTCATGTTAAATCGCCCATTTTTTGACAGGTCAAATACCCACCATTTTTCTATTATTGAATAAAAAACGCTCTAATCGCTAGACCTTACGCAATGCCGCTTCCGCAATTTTCATACTCCATAGTCATCCCCCACTACAACTTACCGGCGCTGCTAAGGCGCTGCCTAGGTAGCATTCCGCAGAGGGATGACATACAGGTAATTGTCGTTGACGATGGCAGCAGCGAAGAAAGCAAGTCCGCCCTGAAAGAAATCGGGAATGATTTCCCTAACGTTCAAATCGTCTACCAGGAAAACCTTGGCGGTGGGGCGGCAAGGAACAAAGGCCTTGCCGAAGCAAAGGGTAAGTTCGTCATGTTCGCGGACGCAGACGACTACTTCTGCGAGAAGTTCATCGAGTTGGTCGACAGGTACGCCACCCAAGATAACGACATCGTCTACTTCAATGCCAACTTTGTCGATGCCGACACGGGCAAGCCTGCCAAGCAAAAGAACCACGTAGACGAAATCATCAAGCTGTACAAGAAGAATCCCGCAAAGGGAGAAACGCCACTGCGCTACTATTTCGGCGAGCCCTGGTGCAAGATGGTGCGCCGTTCCATCATCGAGGACAATGGCATCCGATTCGAGCAGACAAAGATCCACAATGACACCAGGTTCTCTTACCTGGTCGGATACTTCGCCAAGAACATGGCCGTCTGCGAAGAACCGATATACAACTACATCGTCCGCCAGGGCAGCGTCTCGAAAATCATTTCCGACGACAGGCTTATCGCCCGCGTCTCCGTTTTCGGGCAGAAGAACAGGTTCCTGCAGGAACACGGCATCGACTTTTTCGACAAGCTGATGGTATGGCCGTTCAAGTACTGCAAGGAGCACGGAAAGGGCGACATCTACATGCGATGCCTGGAAGAGGCGGCAAAATACGGCTACGACGAGAAATTCATCCGCAAGTTGCTCCGCCAGAACAAGATCGAGACATTCCTCCCGCGTGTCAAGAAAAAAATCTGCAAGATGATGGGAATCAAGAAGTAACCAGGAACAGGCAAGATGAAGAAGATTCTTCTGATTTCGAACCGCGTGATGCACTACCGCAGCCGCATCTACAACAAGTTCTTCGACATGTTCAAGGAGCTCGGTTACGAATTCCATGTGGCGAGCAACGACTTCCAGAAGGTGGACTTCCCGATTCGCTACATCCGGCACGACGCACCCTTCAGCACCAGGAACTACACCAGGCTCATCGATGAAATCAAGCCCGATGTGTGCATCAACTTCTTGCACCTGAAGGACAAGCTCATTATCCCGCTCACGTTCTATTGTCGGTGGAAAAAGATTCCCATGATCTACTGGAATCACGGAATCAACATCAAGACGCCCGACGCGAAACTCAAGAATTCCATCTTCCACTTCATCCATACCATCAGCAACGCAATTATCCTGTATTCGCCCGCGCAGCTGAAATACCTGAGCAAGCGGAACCAGAAAAAGACGTTTATCGCGAAGAATACCCTCGACTTTTCCGATGTCGACCGGAAGGCGTTGCGTACGCCCGACGAAGTCAAGGCGGCCTACGGCATCAAGGAAACAAAGGTCATCCTCTACATTTCGCGCATCCTCCCCTACAAGGGGCTCGACATTCTGCTGGAACAGTTCAAAGACTGCACGAATACCGCACTCGTCGTTGTCGGCGGCGGGATAAGCGAGCAACAGCAAAGCATAATCGATTCTACCCCGCACTACTATTATCTCGGTGAAAAGTACGGCAAGGACGTGGACGAAATCTACAGCATCGGGAGCGTATTCAGCACGCCGGGCCACATCGGGCTCGCGCTGAACCAGGCAATGTTCTGGGGCATTCCCGTCGTGGTACTGAACCGCATCCATGCGCCCGAAATCATCTACTTGAAGCAGGGCGAAAACGGTTTCATCGTCGATTCCGAGGCGGAACTCAAGTCAAAAATCCTTGAAATATGCAACGACACGGAACTGCACAGCCGCATGTCCGCAGCCGCCCGCCGTACCTACGAGACCGAGATGCAAATCGAGAACATGTTCCAGGGCTTTATCGACGCAATCCGCTTCGTAGCAGAGCCATATAGATATGCTTGAGGCACATGCAACTAAGAAAACAAGAAGAAATCATGGCGAAATGGCCTGCCGACGCAGAGCCGCTTGTTTGCGTCCGCTGTGCAACGTATAAACAGGAAAAATTCATCGCAGAATGCCTAGAAGGATTCCTAATCCAGGAAACCGATTTTCCGTTCGAAGTCATCGTCCATGACGACGCCTCCCCCGATGGCACTGCTGACATTATCCGGGAGTACGCAGCCAAATATCCCAAGATAATCAAGCCCTATATCGAAACAGAAAATCAATGGTCCAAAAACGACGGATCTTTTATGAGAATCATGTATTCGCTTTCCAAGCGCAAATATATCGCCATGTGCGAAGGAGACGACTACTGGATTGACCCGCATAAATTGCAGACACAAGTCTCGTTCCTCGAAAGACACCCCGACTATTCCATGACTTTCCACGATGCCGAAGTCAAGGACGAACCCGGCGTTCCGCCAATGGAATCTGTCTATTCGAAACTTGAAGACCGCGACTACTCGGCCACCGAAATATACGAGAACTGGGTCATACCGACAGCTTCCATGGTTTACAGGCGCGAAGTCATTGACTTCCCCATAAAGAATCCACAGAACATTTTGAACGGAGACATTTTCCTTGGCGAAAAGTGCGCCCACATGGGAAAAATCCGCTGTTTCAACAAAAAGATGTCTGTCTACCGCAGGCAACCAAGCGGATGCACATGGGACGAGAATCTTAAAAAAGCGAGAGCACGAGCCCTGCCCAACCACATTCGCGAACTCAAGGCAAACTTTCCCAAAATCAAATCAAAAAAAATCAACGTAGATTTGTGCCGTAGCATCATTCACGTAGCCCATATCGACGGAAAAAAGAAACACCTGAAGGACTTGATGCAGGCGTTCATCCTTTCTCCATCCACGTTTATCAAGGCCCTAAGCAAAAAGAAGTTCTTCTAGGGATTAAAACAGGCCCACCATGTTCCGACTGCTCTTGGCCATATTCCTTGCCACCCCATGCTTCGCTCAATTCCTGTGGAACGGGGCGCATCTCCAGCAGGTCAGGGAATCCCTCAAGGCAAAGGACAGCCCGTATGCAGAGGCATTCCAGAGCCTGCAAAAAAATGCAAAGGAAATGCAGAAGCAGGCTTACGCCTCGGTGATGGACAAGAAGCATGTACCCGCAAGCGGGAGCAAGCACGACTACGCCAGCCTTTCGCGGTACTTCTGGCCGGATTCCAGCAAGCCCGACGGCCTCCCGTACATATCCCGCGACGGCGTGAGCAACCCGGAACTCAAGGAATACGACCGCGAATCACTCGACAGGATGAGCCGCCGCGTACAGACGCTCACGCTCGCCTGGTTCCTGGGCGGGGACACCGCGTTCGCAGCCGCAGCGCTGAAACAAATCCGTGTGTGGTTTATTGACGACGCCACCAGAATGAACCCGAACATGAATTTCGCGCAGATGATTCCTGGGCGCAATCACGGCAAGGGCTACCCCTTCGGAGTGCTTGACGGCTATTCCTTCGTGCAGATGATGGATGCGCTTACGCTCCTGGAATCGTATGAGGGCTACAAGCCCGCCGACCGTGCCGCAATGAAAAAGTGGTTCTCCGAATACGTGCAGTGGCTTACCACGAGCGAGCAGGGCATCGAGGAGAGCAGGGCAAAGAACAATCACGGTACGACATACGATACGCAACTGCTGGCATACAGCCTCTACATTGGCGATCGCAAAACGGCAGAGCGGCTCATCAAGCATTTCGCGGAAAGGCATATCCTGAAGCAGATAGAAAAGGACGGGAGGCAGCCCGAAGAACTCAAGCGCACGCTCGCGTTTCACTATTCCTGGTACAACCTCTCGCACATGCTGGATTTTTACACCATCGCAAGGAACAGCGGGCTCGACATCCGCAAGGCGACCGAAATCCAGGGGCGTTCATTCTACAAAGCGCTCGATTTTCTGGCAGGCT
>Ga0247609_10003426_pt1 | contig 16094 bp, 16 predicted proteins | sample 172DNAGHGlowgp2_FD_193487 | JGI IMG/M metagenome (GOLD analysis project Ga0247609, IMG submission 193487) | Sheep rumen microbial communities from Palmerston North, Manawatu-Wanganui, New Zealand - 1728 DNA GHGlow gp2 | ecosystem: Host-associated > Mammals > Digestive system > Stomach > Rumen ...
CTCAGAATAAAATAAGAAACATGAGGAACTGTGTTTATGCCCCTCATGTTTTTCTTTCACATCACTTCTCTTTATTCCTTCACCCCGACAACCTCCGTCGGTGGTTGTTCCTGATTACGACGGTTGACGACCGTGACGACAGCCTGAGCCAGTGCGAGGAAAGCCTGACCAGTCGCGGTGTTCTCGTCGAGGGCAGCTGGAGTACCCTTGTCGCCATTCTCGCAAATGCTCTGCACGATAGGAATCTGTGCCAGCAAGGGGATGCCCATCTCCTCAGCCAACCGTTTTGTACCCTCTTTACCAAAAATATAGTAGCGGTTTTCAGGCAGTTCGGCGGGCGTGAACCACGCCATATTCTCAACAAGTCCGAGAATGGGCACGTTCACCTTATCGTTGCGATACATGTCGATACCTTTCCTGGCATCAGCCAGAGCCACCTGTTGGGGTGTGGAAACGATGACGGCACCCGTGATGGCGAGCGTCTGCAAGAGTGTGAGATGGATGTCGCTCGTTCCCGGCGGCGTATCGAGAATGAAATAGTCTAGTTCGTCCCAATCGCTGTCTGCTATGAGCTGCTTCAGAGCCGACGTCGCCATACCGCCGCGCCAAAGCGTTGCCGTATCCTTGTTGACAAAGAAACCAATGCTCAGCAACTTCACGCCATATTGTTCGATAGGGGCAATAAGCTGCCTGCCGTCCTTCTCGACTGCATAGGGGCGTGCATCCTCCACATTAAACATCTTCGGCATAGAAGGTCCGAAGATGTCGGTGTCGAGCAGTCCCACCTTATAGCCAAGACGAGCCAATGCAATAGCAAGATTGGCAGAAACTGTAGATTTACCAACCCCACCCTTACCGGAGCTTACGGCGATGATGTTCTTCACCTTCGGCAACAATTTGCCAACTTCCGGTCGTGGTGCCGATTTGAACTCGGTCTTTACCGTCACCTCTACCTCCTTGCCGCAATGGTAGTGGATAGCAGCCTCGGTAGCCTTCACCGTCGATTTCAGGAAGGGATCAGTCTCACGGGGAAAGAGCAGGACCACCGTCACCGCCCATGTGCCGCGTGCCTCGTTCCAGACTACCGTCGGGGTGTCTGCAACCATATCACTTTCCACTAAGTTTTTCTTCGTGCCCGCATAAGTAACCGTAGCGAGCGCCTCCATTATTTTTTTAGGATACAATTCCATTTCATGTATATTTTTGATGTGCAAAGGTACGATTAAGTGAGTGAAAAGCCAAATTTATTTGAGCTTTTCCGAACGTGAGTACTTTCGACCGAAGGTCAAAGGTACGATTAAGTGAGTGAAAAGCCAAATTTATTTGAGCTTTTCCGAACGAAAGAACCATTAAAGGCAAACTAAGAGTTAATATTTGTTAAGTATTATATTGCAACCACCTGACATTAAGCATTATTTTCGTAACTTTGCATCCGCATTTCGCGCGAGCATACCTAATACGCATGTTTTTGCACGACTTGCAAAGTAATTTATTTAATCATTTTTTATTTCAAAGTAGTATGAATCAATACGAAACCGTTTTCATTTTGACTCCCGTTTTGTCTGATGATCAGGCAAAGGAAACGGTCGCTAAGTTCAAGACACTGCTCACCGACAATGGTGCAGAGATTGTGAACGAAGAGGCCTGGGGACTGAAGAAGCTGGCTTATCAGATCCAGAAGAAGACATCAGGTTTCTACAACCTGATGGAGTTCAAGGCAGAGCCGGCACTCATCGACAAACTCGAAGTAGCATTCCGCCGCGACGAGAAAGTAATTCGTTTCATGACTGTTAAACTCGACAAGTATGCCGTTGCTTACGCAGAGAAGCGCCGTGCAAAGCTTGGCAAAAAAGAGGAGGCTTAAACCATGGCAGAGCAGAAATCAGAAATCCGTTATTTGAACGCTCCTTCTATCGATACAAAGAAGAAGAAGTATTGCCGTTTCAAGAAGAGCGGCATCAAGTACATCGACTACAAAGATCCCGAGTTCCTGAAGAAGTTCCTCAACGAGCAGGGTAAGATTCTTCCCCGTCGTATTACCGGAACCTCTCTGAAGTATCAGCGTCGCGTGGCACAGGCTGTTAAGCGTGCCCGTCAGATTGCACTGCTTCCTTACGTAACCGATTTGATGAAGTAATAAAGAAGGAGGAAACAGAATGGAATTAATACTGAAAGAAGATATTATCGGTCTTGGATACAAGAACGATATCGTGAATGTAAAGTCAGGCTACGGCCGAAACTATCTCATCCCCCAGCAGAAGGCAGTCATCGCTTCTCCCTCAGCCAAGAAGATTTTGGCAGAGAACCTGAAGCAACAGGCACACAAGATTGCCGCCCAGAAGGCAGCTGCAGAGGATAAGGCAAAGGCTTTCGAGGGTGTTTCTTTGGAAATCCCTGCAAAAGTTGCCGTTACCGGTCAGCTTTATGGTTCAGTCGGTGCAGCTCAGGTTGTTGAGGCTCTTGCAGCCAAAGGCATCGAGGTTGACCGCAAGATTGTCACCATGAAGGAAGCCAAGAAAGTAGGAGAATACGAGGCTGTTGTTCACTTCCACAAGGAAGTAGAAGTTAAGGTTCCCGTATTGGTTGTTGCCGAGAATGCTCCTGTTGCAGCTCCAGTTGAGGAAGCTCCCGTTGAGGCTCCTGCCGTAGAGGAAGCTGAAGCTCCTGTAGCTGAAGAGGCTGTTGAGGCACCTGCTGCAGAGGAAGAAGAAGCTCCTGCTGAGGCTTAATCGAAAGATTATTTTCGCACTGTAAAACAGCGTTTCGATAAGAATCCCAGTCATCGAATCTGATGACTGGGATTTTTTTTCATGCTTAGAGATTAAAGCAGCTCGTGACACCCAGTGTCGTCGCAATCGCAGTCAGGATGGCTATCGCCGTCTGAATGATAAATTTCCAAGTTTCTTTTTTCATACAAGTTTCTTTTTTATAATTGTAAAGGTTTTTCGTTCGTTTTGCCCTCACTCACCAGTCATCTCTTTCCCACTTTCCCTGTAACTGTGCCCCACTCGAGCGCCAAGCGAAGCTCAGTTGAAAGCCCCCCAGCGAGGCCCCCCAGCCCCCTAAAGGGGGGGGGCAAAGGTCAAAGGTCGGAGGTCTAAGGTCTAAGGTCAAGGCCTCCCCCCTTCAGGGGGGACAAGAGGGGATGGGGGTGCCCTTCTTCCCCCCTTTAGGGGGGATAAGAGGGGGGCTTTACGGTTCTGTCTGCTCCTTCTTGTCCACGTGGTACATGCCGAACTCTTCCACGGTGACGCCCGTCAGGAGCGACTTCACGCGTTTGCCGTCTGCGCTCTTCTTCACGGTGGGCTGGAAGATGATGTGCACACTCTTCACGTTCTTCGTCGGCGTGAAGTCCTTCGCCGAGTCTGCCGGCGAGGTGGCGATGCCGCACTTGAATCCGCCGAATCCGTCGAGGATGACGCGCTCTCCAGCCAGGAGGTGCTTGCGCATCTGGGTCACCAGTTCGGTGATCACTCCGAGCACGTCGCTCTTGGTCAGCGAGCACTTCTCTTCGATGTCCTCAGCAATCTGCTCCGAGCGGACGACGCCTACGGGCACCGCGCGAGCGTACCACTTACCTTGGGTCCTTGACCCTTCCCTGTTGTTCTGAACTAATTTGTAACGTACTGACATAATGTTAAAGTTTAAGTTAATGGTTAAGGTTAACAGCTCTCTTGTCCGGACGGTGCAAAAGTACAACACATCGAAGCGCAACACCAAAACCGGCGTGCCCTGCAGTGCAAAAATCTGTTAAAGAAACGGGGTGTTTGGCAACAAATTTATAACACTACTGATTGTCAGCGAGTTACAGTGGTGTGTGCGGGATGGTTGCGGATGACAAAACAGTTAAAACAGAAAACAGTTTTTTCAGCACACAACACCTCCAACGCGCTTTCAGATTGTAAGCATTACTACTACTATTTATTTTAATCTATTATTATAATTATATTATTATATATATAAATTTATTTATATATATAATAAAGGTTGGAGAGAGGTATTTTTCAGATTGGGTAGGTATGTCGAAAAAAAACTGTTTTACTGTTTTAACTGTTTTTTGTTGCGTTTCTGGAATAAGGTTGACTCGTTTAGGCTTCTTGTTAATACCGGTCTATCCGTACGGGAAAAGTTGACTCGCTCACCTGGGAAAGATTGACGGCCTTCACTGAGGTGGTTGACTCTTTGTCTAAGAATATATACTTTTGACGGATTAGTTACTCTTGCGTGTAGTGATTATAAGAGATACTAAGTTAATAATCAAGGTTATCCAAATATTCCAAATTCCTTGTAGAAAAATATCCCAATCCGTTTTGCTTAACCAGAATTTATTCATAACTTTGTCGCAAAATGGGTAAGATTCTTCAATATATAGCTATAGAGACGCAAGGTGAATGTTTCACCTCGTTTAAGTATTGCTATGACAATATGCCAACGCCACATATTGAGTACGAGGCTGAAGAAAGTTCATATAAAAATCTGAAAGACTATGCAGAGGATGTACGTGACCCCAAATCGCGTGACATGACTGAGCGTGCAAGGATTTGTCGACAGGGCCCACCTCTCTTCAAATACTTTCTTGATGGTTCACGTCGTGTTTATAAGGTAGATGATATTCAGTACGACAAAAAAGTGTACCCCATTATCAGTGGTCAGATTTCAGTCGCCTGTTGCGGACGTGAAATGGATGACGAAATGAGGTTCCAATCTTTTTCCCATGTTGACGCAGAGGCTTATCCTATTCTTTGTATGCCTATCACAGCCAATGGCGAAGGAGGAATTGATCACAATGTCTTTTTCCGCAATCTGTGTGACAAGATTAACGAACAGCCTCAGTTCAAAGCGGCAGGAGTGCATTTGGAGAAGATACTCTACTATTTGACGCAGACAGAAGGGAGAGAAACTTTGGAAAACAAAGGCATTGCCAAAATTCAAGATGAGATGATAGAGTGTGAAAAGCGTATAGTTGCCCGTATGATGTCAAAGCACTTGTTAACACAGGATAGTTATCTCATTAAGGATGGATCAGTGCAGTACAAGCCTATGAAGACAGGTGACTTTAAGGAACTTGCCCGCATTAGAAACAACTATCGCCACGTGGTAGGTGTTTCAAAAATATTTAATCCCAACATCATGCTTGATGCCAAGGGACAAAGTTTTGCCGGCTCTATTGCACGATTACCCTTATATCATCGTACTCCTGCAATATTGTGGAGTCCTGGTGATGAATGGGGAAATGTCAAGTTTGCTATCTGGTATGTCCGCATACGAGATCGCCGCCACACAGCTACTCCATATTCAGGAATACTGAAAATTGAAAAGATGCTGATGACAGGTCACGAAGAAGAATATGGACTCTCAACTGACGAGATAGATACAATTACTGCCAATATTATCAATGAACGTAACCCTGTATGTTATGGTTCAGATGCACGTTGGGCAAATCATCTTTACCCTGTCTACATGACAGAAAGCTACTGTAAGAGCAGATTTAAGAGCGATTACTATTTCATCAATCTATTTTAATCCAAAGCATTATGGAAACAATAGGAAAGATTATAGCCACAGAGAAGCAGCCCTCTACTATCGAGGAATTCACCTTCTGGACGAAAAAAGACTTGAAGTTGAAACCCTTTGACGTTGTAGTTGTGGATCACATTAAGGATGCAAACGGTGACCCCTCAAAAACTTTTGGTGTCGTTGAGGAAATCTCACATATAACAGATTCACCTAGTGCATTGGCAGGCTATATATCAAATGATTTTGGTGATATAAATTCTGACGCTTACACAGAACGTATCGGTATGAACTACGTTAAGTGTAAAGTGGTTGGAAACGATAAGGGCATATACATACCTGTGCAAGAAGGTAGAAAGGTGTTTCTTGCTAACGAAGAGCAAATTATGGAGGCTCTTGGTTTGAAAGATGTAAAGAATCCACTACCTGCCGGATACATTGAAATGTATGATGGTGATAATAAGCAGACCTTGCCAGTACACTTCAATTCTCATTTCCTTATTGGACCAGAGGGAGCTCACCTAAATATTTCAGGTATTTCAGGATTGGCTTCCAAAACTTCATACGCAATGTTCTTAATGAAAGCTATTCAAGACGTGGCAATGAAGGAAAGGAAGGAGTCTGTGGCATTTATCATGATGAATGTGAAAGGCACAGACCTTTTGAATATAGACCATATGAACGAAAGGAAGGATGAAATAGAAGAAATACGTCCTGTATATGAAAAACTAGGAATGGAAATGAAACCTTTCCATAACGTGAAATACTATTATCCGTATTCCAAGGATTTCACGGCTTATACATACGAGAAGGAGAAGAACATCAAAAGCAGGATGGAGGCTGGCAAAGCGTTCCAATTCAAGTATCTTTTCGAGACTGACGAAGACAAAGAGTGCCTTGATCTTTTGTTTGCTAATATTGATGACCCCAATGAAACGATAGAGTCTATCATCAATTACATCATTTCGAATGGACAGGGGTTCAAAGGTGTTGCAACATGGGAAGATTTTAAGAATGCCTTATTTGCTCAAACTCAGGCTGGCAAAGCCAAGACGCAAGGCGGCGATAGCATATCGGTTATGAGTTGGCGTAAATTCTACCGCTTGTTTAATAAGAGTTATCTGAAATGTCAGCAGATGTTTACAAACCAACTGGGTAAGAGTGTACGTTTACGTGACCAAGTGGAGCAGATTTCAAGGAACGACGTAATGGTTATTGATGTAGCTAAGTTGGATGAAGAATCACAGGGCTTTGTATTTGGTGACGTTATGCGTGCTGTGTACAATCTGAAACTCGGTTCTTCTATGCGCCCTGACGAAGAAATTCCAGACCGTATCATCATCTTTATTGATGAATTAAACAAATATGCCTCTAACGACGTTCCTAAGTCTTCGCCTATTTTGCGCCAGTTGCTTGATATAACTGAACGCGGACGTTCTCTTGGCATTGTATTATTTGGAGCTGAGCAATTCGTTAGTGACATTCACAAGCGAGTCAAGGGAAATTGTGCAACTCAGGCTTTTGGGCGTACAAACGCTATAGAAATTACGAAAGAGGATTTCCGTTTCGTCCCATCTGTTTACAAAACTATGCTTACTCGATTGAAACAAGGAGAGTATATTATTCAGAACCCAGTATTCCGCTCTATGTTGAACATCAAGTTTCCAAAACCAATATACAAATATTACGAATAAGAAGAAATGACAGAAAATCAACAACCGCTTATAGGAAAAGATGTTATCGAGTCGTTAACACTCGGTATGTATGAAGATTGCCGCTTCATATATCGCGAATATGTTCAGAACGCAGCGGACCAAGTTGACAAAGCTGTTGAAGAAGGATTGATTAACAGAGGAGAAGAACATATTCAGATCGTAATAGATTCCGAGAAGCGTAGCATTATTATTGAGGACAATGCCACAGGTATTGCTGAGGCTAATGTTGTCCCCATATTGAGAAATATTGCACACTCAACAAAGCAAAGAGGCGTTGACAAAGGATTCCGTGGCATTGGACGTCTTGGAGGCTTAGGTTATTGTGCAAAACTAAGATTTGAAACATCCTTTAAGGGCGAGCCTGTGAAATCAATAATGAAATGGGACGCTGAATTGCTGAAATTAATTATTAACGATAGAGAAAACCAGGAAGAAGCAGTCGAAGTACTGGAAAGAGTTACAGAAACCAACACCTTCAAGGAAAGAGAAGATGCGCACTACTTTCGTGTGATAATGGAAGATGTTAGTTCTGAAGATTTACTTGATGTTAAGAGTGTTATCGAATATCTTTCAATGGTGGCTCCTGTTGACATTAATTCAAGATTTATATTCCGTAATAAGATTCGAGACTATATGAAGGAGAATAATCTCTCCTTAGATACCTATAACATTTATATCAACGATACGCAGATATACAAGCCATATACCAACTATATCTACGAAGATAATCATGGAGGCAAAAAGCAGGTCGATGATATTCTTGACGTTGACTTCCTCATGAAGAAAGATGAGAATGGTGAGATTATCTATTGGGGATGGTATTCTCTTTCTCGTTTAAATGGTCAGATGAAACCTCTGAATATTGCACGTGGTATTAGGTTGCGAAAATCAAACATTCAGATTGGCGACGAAGAAATCTGCAAGAAGTTCTTCACTAAGACGGAAGACCAGCGCTATTCATTCTATTATTTTGGAGAGATTCACGCTGTTAGCAAAGATTTGATTCCGAACTCTCGTCGTGACTATTTTGGTGAAAACCCTGCTTGTACAGAGTTTGAAAGACTTATTAGGCAAGACTTTCTAGATTTACGCGAAATGTGTTACGATGCTTCTAAATTCAGATCTAGCAAGAAGACACTTGCTAAGAATGACGAAATGGTGGCTAACATTAAGAAAAAGGAGCAAACTGGTTATACAAACAAAGAAGAAAAAGAGAAACTTCTTAGACAATACGAAGAGCATCAGAAAAAAGTAGAGCAGGCTAAAAAACAGTTGGACAATGTTACTAGCAAATTGCAAAACACAAACTCTCCTTTACGTGGAGTTCTTGAAAAATTGGCACCAGAAAAGAAAGAAGTGCCAGAACAGCAAATACCAAGTCGGTCACAAGTTCATGCTGCAAATCCACAATCAAAAACAAAGTTTAGGACTGATAATCCCATTTACTCTCAATATAGTAAGCAGGAAAAGAAGTTAATAGGCAGGATATACACCGCCATCTCCAACGCTATCACTGAGGAACTATTCAGAGATGCATTGATTAACAAGATAGAAGAGGAGTTAACGCGATGAATCGTAAAGTCCTATTATTGGAACCCAACTATAAGAACAAGTTCCCTCCGATAGGCTTGATGAAACTCGCCACGTATTTCAAATTGCGTGGCGATGATGTCGTGTTTTATAAAGGTGATCTGAAGGAGTTCGTTATTCGTCAGATTACAAATGAATGTGTGGAAAAATTGAACCAGCTTGATTCTTCGATACAATGGAGACTTCGTGCTGACAAGATAGCACAATATATTAAGAATAGGAAGCAAGCTGATTTAAGACGAATAGGGCTTAGTGATTCCAAACACTATGCACCTTTACTGTACCCTTGCGTCGAATACTACAAAAAATTCTTCCATAGCAAGGAGTATAAACGCCATCCTCGTTGGGATTGGGTTGGTGTAACCACGCTCTTCACTTTCTATTGGGATATCACTATCGATACTATCGAATTTGCTAAGTTAATGGTAAAAGACACAAAGAATTTGATGGTGGGTGGTGTTTTGGCATCTATACAACCGGAGCAGATAGAAAAAGAAACTGGCATTAAACCTCATTGTGGTACGTTACACACAAAAGCCGTTAATGGTAAGGGTGGTGATATTGACCCAGATAATCCATACGTGATTGATGAACTACCTTTGGATTATTCTATACTTGATGAAATAGATTATGTGTATCCTGATGGAGGCTCTTATTATAGTTATAGTACACGTGGCTGTATACGTCATTGTCCCTTCTGTGCTGTTCCCACATTGGAACCTCAATACCAAGAGTATCTTCCTTTGAAAGAAAGAATCTCTCGTACGGCCAGGTATTATGGTGAACAGCAAAATCTTCTTCTAATGGATAATAACGTGCTGGCTTCTCCAAAATTGCCAGAAATAATAGAGGATATAAAATCATGTGGCTTTACAAAGGGTGCGAAATTTATTGAACCCAATCAGTATGAGATAGCAATTAGAAATTTGCGGCACGGAGTTAATGATAGAGCATACGTTAGAAAGTGCTATTATCTGCTTAGTGAACTCAATGCCATGCGTAGCCTCAGCGAAGAAGTAAGAACGCGAATATATAGCATCAGAGAGAAGCATGGATTGTTGCATCCTGAAACATGTACAAAGCAGGCTATCGAGGAAACATACAAAGATTTTGCACCATTCTTTGAAAGGAAATACGCAAAGCAGAAGGGGCGTTTACGTTTCGTGGACTTCAACCAAGGAGTTGATGCCAGATTATTCACAGAGGAAAGAGTAAAACTTCTTTCCGAAATACCGATACGCCCTTTACGAATAGCTTTTGACGATGTAAAAACAGAAAAGGCTTATGTTAAAGCTTTGAAGATGAGCGTGAATCACGGGATGAGGAATTTCTCAAATTACCTGCTCTATAATTTCAAGGATAAGCCAGAAGATCTTTATCACCGATTACGCATTAATGTTGATTTATGCGAAGAACTTGATGTAGATATTTATTCTTTTCCTATGAAATATCATCCAATAAATGGTGAACATAGCCATGACAGAGATTATGTCGGTGAACATTGGAATAGGAAATATATTCGTGCGGTACAGGCAATATTGAATGCTACCAAAGGAAAGATAGGGCGAGGCATGTCATTTTTTGAAAGAGCTTTTGGACGTACCGAAGAGGAATATATGGAAATGCTCTTGATGCCAGAAACTTTCATTATTTTCAGATTTTTCTTTGAAGGGATTGGATACACAGCCAAATGGCGTAGCGCTATGTATGAACTCTCCGACAGCGAACGTGAAGAGTTATACCCTTTGATATTTAAAAACGACTTTAATCACATAGAGGAGCTTACTGATAACAAAAAATTCCAAAAAATATTGGCATTCTACAAAAATTATCGGAAGGAAATAGCTGACCACAACTCAGACCTTTTTAAGATGAAACAAGAATTTGAAGCAAAACATAAAAAAGATATTCAATGATAATAGACAACTCAATGCATAACGTACCAGCAGTTATTAACGAAAACTATGAAGGGTTCTTTCGTCAAGAACTCATAACCTATCTCCACTCTCCCGAGTGGATTAATGTTGAGACTTCATTCAAGCGAGAACTCCAACTTCATATCACTCCAGGTGATTTAGAGATGTTGAAGAAATATCTACGTGAACAGAGAGACAGTAACCTTGAAAGATTTAACAAGTCTGGTATAAGTTGGTTTTGGAATAAGAGTTTCATTACAGAAGAGAATCGTTTCGACGAGATTTTATTCATCAAGAAGTTGTATATGGCCTCCGATGGCATGATAGACTCTAAAGAACTGAATGAGTTTTTTGCCTATTATTGTATGAACAGAATGGTTGAGAACATTTTAAAGGGCGCATTGGAATACGAAGAGAAAAAGCATTACGGTTCATTCAAGGTCTTTATTAACTACGGTGAAGTTAAATTCGGCGGTAATGAACCAGCTAACACCGAAGAAGAAGTTGATGATGAAGATGAGACAATATTAAAGAATATCATTTTCAATTCCAAAGTTTTCGATACCAACGAGAAGTTGCTTAGGCTGCGCAAAGTCATAGCGCACAGCATAGACATGGGTGAATACAATGCTATGTTTGGTGAGCCTAATCCGAGCACTATTAATCCTGATGTGCAGGGGGAGTGGTATTACTTGATGAAAGCCTTGGAGGAGTCGGAGGTGGCGAAGAAGTTCTCCGTGCCAAGTTTTATCAACCAGATGATAGACTGGTATCCGTGGCTATTCTCGTTCGAGACCCCTGAAGATATGCAGGCTTTCAAGCGAAAGATGGAGAAGTCTATCTCGCACGAGAAGGGCATCTGGAAATATGGCAGGGCAAAGGAGGTGACGAAGCTAAAGGATATGTGGGCAAGATATAACCAGACCAATATCGACTATGCCAAGGTGGAACGCATGTTTAATGCTGCCTATACAGGCTTGTGCGTAAAACTTGTTGCTCTGAAACAGGAGATTGCCAAGGAGAAGGCTACTCGGTAGGCTTCTTTAGGAATACAGCCAACTCTTCGAAACGCGCCAGGATCAGTTCAAGGTCTGGGTGCGTTTTTTCTACGATAATGGCTCCGTAGTTTGGAGTGTTATCGTCCATCACGTCCTCAAGGGTACGGATTTCGTAGAGGTCGCGGTGTTCGTAGGTATTGAACCATCGAAGGAACAGGTGGAAACGATACTTCTGCATACCGTCTCCTGTAGCACAGATATAGAGCAACACTCCGCCGTTGGAACGGAAGAACTCTTCGATGATGGCAAGGATGGTGTTGCGGAGGTTATGGTCGTTGGGTGATGGCTGGTGATTCTTGTTGTTGATATCGAAAGCACATACCTCCATTTGAAGCATCTCAACGTTGACGTTCAAACCTATTTCATAGCTTACTCCGTAGTCGGTATCAAAAGCATAAACTCCGTCCTTCACCTTCCAAACGTAATAGGGAGAACGGAGATTAAGCCAATCTAAATCAAGAGTGTACATAAAATACTAAACAGTAAGTTCGTGTTCAATGACTCTTTTTTTTAGACGCATGTCTGATTCTTCAAACCATTGACGCTGCCTTTCCTGAAATGCCCGCACTGCAGCAAGCATCTCTTCGTTTGAACGTGGTATGAATTTCTTGTCCATGATATATTCTCCTTTTCTAAGTGCAAAGATAGATGATATGTTTGAAACCTCCAAAAGAAAATGCAGAAAGTTGAACTTTAGAACGAATTTGTTGTTTGTCGTTAGACATTGGATTAGATATGTTAGACAAAGAATGGCAAATGAATTGGACACGTTAGACAAAGGCAAAAAATCACCTATTCTTTCTCGATTCCTTTATATGTCTTACCCTACCTTTGTCTTCAGAAACCAAGCAGGGAGAAGGCGCCCTCCGGCTGCGAGGTAGTCATTATAAATAATGTAATAAAATGAAGACAATCAGAAAGAATACTTGCACGATGGTGCAGTTGAGTGGACAGGCGGTGTTCACTACCGACGAGAACGAAAGGGAGTATGTACAGTTCCTGCCCGACGATACGGACGGAATAGCGTTGGAAGGCTGGCGACATGAAGGTGTGGCGCAACGGCTGAGGAACGGTACGTTCGACTTCATTGCACGACCGCGCCGCCGCTCTCAGTCTGTGCTCATCAAGAAGGTGGCTCACGGCAGGCTATCGGCAACGAAAGACGGGGCTATCCAGCTGACATTGAAAATCGCCAAGACTGAAGGCGTGGACATGGCTAAGGCTTTCGTCCAGGAAGCACGTCAGGCGGTGGAGCCTCTACAGCAGAGGAACGACAACTGGAAACCTTTCGGACTGGAGTGGTAAACGCAGAAGGAAAAGAATATGGAAACAAAGAAGATGATTTGCATGAACGCGAAGAGCAATCCCAACCGCGGGACTGCCTTCGAAATGGAGCTGGAGAAATACGACCAGCTGATACGCGAAGAGTGGCTCAGACAATTGGTATGTGCAACTCATTCGGGTGACGAAGAGGCGAAGGCAAAGCTGCCCTTCCGCTGTCCGCACTACACGCGGTTCGAGAACAACCGGCGACAGCAGCGCTGCATCATCCCGGAGGCGTTTACATGGCAGACGTGTATTGACATTGACGAGGCTGAACTGGTGGAAGACGCCATTGCGAAGGCTCGCCAGCTGGACGCTGAGGAGGGACTGTGGAAAGGTCTGCTGCTGCACATGGACTATTCTGCCCGCCGCAAGTTGCATATCGACGTGAGGATGCCTGTCGGAATGACTATTGAGGAGACGCAGCGCAGCTATTGCGAAGCGCTCGGTATTCCGTTCGACCAGAGTTGCATCACACCCGAACGGTTCATCTATATTACCGATGCGGAATCGGAAATCTACCGCTCTGAACACTGGTACGAGCCATTGCCGGAAGAGGAGGTGGAACAACGCAGGAAGGCTTTTACAGACCGTGGACTGACGATTGACGGAAGAGGGAGAAAAGACCCCTCAACTACGAATTACACAACTGACACGAAAAATCAATCACCCCAAAACTACGAATTGAACAAATTGAGCGAAAAGTCCATCAACGCTCACCCTTCAGCCCAGGAGCCCTCGGAACGCAACCTGCAGGTGTTCGACCTCTGCCGCAAAAAGGCAGGAGTAACGGAAGGTGCTCTGAGTCAGCAGGGACTGCGCCACAATGCGTTGAAGATGATGCTGGGCGACTTGGGGCAGATGATGACAAAGGAGGAACTGATGCAGGTGCTGCGCGTGAAGATGCCGTCGTTTGTGGACGAAGCCGACTGCCGCCAGCTGGTGAACGATTTCTATGGGAAGTACATAGATACGGCTCGTCCGATGACATTGGCGCAGAAGGAGATTTTCCGCCAGTCGATGACAGCAGGGCGCCCGTCGGTAAAAGACATTCTCGGCGCTGTGCCGCCGCAGATGCCGCGCCGTCTGCCGAAACTCATCAAGTTGTTGGTGTCGAAAGAACCGAAAAACTACCAGCCCACGGTTGCCAATGCCGTCTTTCCTTCGCTGGCAGCCCATTTCGTTGACGTGAAGTTCCCGTATATCGACAATACGCTGCGCGAGGCAACGTTCATGTGCTGCACCATCGCACCCATGTCCAGCGGCAAGTCGTGTGTGGACCGTCCGGTGGAACATATTCTGAAGGACATCCGCGAGCGCGACCAGGCGAGCATTGAGCGCGAGAACGAATGGAAACAGCAGTGTAAGACCCGTGGCGCCAACAAGGAGAAGCCGCGCCGTCCGGAAGGGCTGACCATTCAGATTCTGCCCAGCGACATGACACATGCGGCATTCGTCCAGCGCCTGGTCGATGCGAACGGAAAGTTCCTCTATATGATTGTCGATGAGGTGGAACTGTTCTACCAGCTGAAGACCAGCGGCAGCAAGAGCATAGGCAAGATATTCAGGTTGGCTTTCGACTGCAAGCCTTACGGTCAGATGCGTGTAGGCGTGGATTCCGTATCAGGAACTATGCCGCTCAGACTGAACTGGAACGCCTCGACCACCATTCAGCGTGGTCAGCAGTTCTTCCGAACGATGAAAGCGGACGGCACCCTCTCGCGCATCAACTTTACCACCATCATGACCGAGCGCAGTGCAGATATTCCCATTCACGGCATCTACAACGAGGCTTTCGACAGGGAACTGAAACCCTACATCGACCGGTTGAACGAGGCCAAGGGAACCGTCAACTGTCCGCAGGCACGCAAGCTGATTAAACGCATGTTGCAGATGAACATGGAGATTGCCGACCTTGCCGACGATGAGCTCTACGAACGGTTGTCGTTCCGTGCTGTGGTAATTGCATGGCTCAAGGCGATGACGCTCTTCGTGGCTGAAGGAAAGTGGGATAAGACCATCGAGGATTTCGCCGTCTGGTCAATGCAGTACGACATGTGGTGTAAGATGCAGTTCTTCGGCGACGAGATGCGCCAGCAGATGGAAGGTGAAGTGATCAGTATGAAGCGTGGACCGAAAAACCTGCTGGGACAACTGCCCGATGAGTTCACGCAGAACGATGCCGAGAACGTGCGCGAACGCAATGGAAAAGACCGCAAGGCACAGCCCATGCTCTCAACATGGAAGACACGAGGGTACGTTACCTTCGACGAACAAACAGGCATCTTCAGCAAGACTGCAAAATGGAGACAAAACAGTTAAAACAGAAAACAGTTTTTTTTCAAGACATACTATGGAAATGATATTAAAAAGAATAGCAAAGAGAAAGGGATATACAATAGGAAGACTATACATCACCAACAGCCCCTCCCCTAATGGGGAGGGGGGTACCTACTTCTGCGACACGCTGGAACCTACGGCACTGGAGCTGAAGACGACGGTGAAGAAGGAGGCGGTGATGAGGTCGGCAAAGAAGGCGGCGGCGCTGAAGCCCTTCGCCATCCCCGAAGGACGTTATCCGGTAGTGATAACGTGGAGCCCGAAGATGAAGAAATGGCTGCCCCTATTAGTGAACGTTCCGATGTTCAGCGGCATCCGCATACACGCCGGCAACACGGCGAAGGACACCGCAGGCTGCATCCTCGTGGGACAGAACCTGACGAAGGGGATGGTGCTGAACTCTAACACGTGGCTGAAACGGCTGAAGGACAAAATCGTGGAAGCGAAGGACAAGGGCGAAGCGGTGTGGATAACGATTAGGTAGGGCTATAAAAATCATTAAAAACTCAACGGCTATAAGGCTCGGTTGAGTTTTTTTTTATACCTTTGCAGGGATATACTGGATTATACATTATAAAAAATAGAAAGAAACATGAAAGCATTTGTATTCCCTGGTCAGGGTGCCCAGGTCGTTGGAA
>Ga0247609_10003427_pt1 | contig 16094 bp, 10 predicted proteins | sample 172DNAGHGlowgp2_FD_193487 | JGI IMG/M metagenome (GOLD analysis project Ga0247609, IMG submission 193487) | Sheep rumen microbial communities from Palmerston North, Manawatu-Wanganui, New Zealand - 1728 DNA GHGlow gp2 | ecosystem: Host-associated > Mammals > Digestive system > Stomach > Rumen ...
CCACAAGATCGATACCGTCAGAGAAGTGGGTTATGTTAAACTGCTGATTGGTTTTATTCCCATAGGTCTGTATGTAGTTTCTGAGTAAGTCGGCCTGATCCGACTCATCTTCTACGATACAAATATTTATCATATTTTAAGTATAACAAAAAAATGTATATTTATGCCATATATCCTCGATTGGCACATACCATCGCAAGATCCTCATTCAGGCAGTGTCTTCCGTATGTAAGACCCGTGTATACCTTCTGGGTATTTCCCATCATTGGACTGCTTGTGTCATACTTCTCGATTTCTTTATATGCTTCTTTTAAGCACTTAAAATTCTGAACCACTCTCCAGATCTTATGGCTGCTGTAATTGACTCCTGCCACCATAAGCTCTTTTTTTGAAAAAATATAAATGGCATGTAGATTCTTGGCAAGCTCATATTTAAGATCAAGAGATCTGATCAGTTCGTCAATGCAGCTCTGCGCATATCCAAGATACTTATCAGCTTCGTCTTTTTTCCCGATACCAATCTCATCTATCGCATCATTGAGATACTCTATGACCATCTCGTACAAAATTGTGATGAGCTGAGTTTTATTTGCCTGTGATATCTTAAGGGTAAATTCCTGCTTCTTTTCCTGTGTCATTGTCCACCTCGATTACTATACAACCGGTTAAAAAAATTTACTGAAGGAGCTGAAGAATCTGCGCCGGTCTTTCATTGGCCTGCGCCATCATTGATGTTCCCGCCTGAGAAAGAACCTGCTGTGTGGAATATATTGTCATCTCCTCTGCCATGTCTACATCCATGATTCTTGAATAAGCCGCAGTCATATTCTCAACGGTAATATCAAGACCGCTTACCGTGTGCTCAAGTCTGTTCTGATATGCACCAAGCCTGCTTCTCATGGCATTAACGGTTTCGATTGCATCCTTCAGACTGTCAATTGCCTGATTTGCACCTGTAAGATTAGACATATCAAGGTTACTGATCCTGAGCGCCGTAAGTGACACCTGCGGAATCCTGATATCAAGTGTCTGTCCCTCGTTTGCTCCAACCTGCATTGTCATCGCGCCCTTGCCGGTGATCTCAAGATTAAGAGTTCCCTTGTAGGACTCATCCATTTTTATGCTGATGCTCTTTCCGGTGCCGTCTGACAGTGTAAGAACGTCTTCCTCTATGCTTGCGATCATATGATTTGTCATGTAAGGTTCTTCTTTTCCGTCTTCACCTATCTTATATACTTTTATATTGCTAAGATCCGCATCCTCACTGAAGATAGCTTTTTTATCGACACCCGCTTTTCCCATAAGTCTGGCAAAATCAATATCAAGTCCTCTTACTTCATAATTGCCGGCATCAAAGTTATCTGAATAGCTTGCAACTTTAATATTCGCATTTGACTTGCCGCTCTCATCGGTAACATATCCTTTGAGGTCAAAAGAGCCGTCAAGAATATTTTGTCCGTTGAACTGAGTGGTGTTTGCCATTCTGTCGATTTCCTGTTTAAGCTGCGTAACTTCCTCCTGAATTGTCTTTCTGTCATTTTCAGTGAGAGTTCCGTTACTTGACTGAATTGCAAGCTGACTCATTCTCTGGAGAACCGCATGTATCTCTGAGAGTGTTCCGTCTGCAACCTGTACGATTGAGATTCCGTCGTTTGCACTGTTATTTGCAACTCCCAATCCTTCTATCTGTGAATTCATTCTTCTGGACATTGCAAGGCCCGAAGGATTATCCTTGGCATTTGCAATCTTAAGACCACTTGAAAGTCTCTCAAGTGATTCCGAAAGAAGCTTGTCATTTTTCTGTAAAGCATTGTTTGCGATCATTGCGGACATGTTGTAGTTTACTTTCATGTTAACCTCTTTTCTGCACGTATAGAGCTTAGAGCGCCTCTATAAATGCTTTCGCCATTTTCAAAAGTGTGCCTGTATCTGCTGTCAAATTACTTTCGCCGTCCATGGCTTGTGCATTAACCGTGCCTACTTTGGTAGGTTGTGCCTGTGCGTTATAGAGAATCGCAATTCTGTTTCGGTCTACACCTGCATCCTCTATCTTCTCCGCTAATTTATCGCACATCTTAGTTTTTACGCTTTCAAGATATTCAGTCTCTTCGGGACTTCCTGCATACGTTGTTGTAAGCATTCCCGTTATACCGCCTTCCTCCCGGTAAAGATTCGCCGAGATAAGACCGTAGTCTGTAGTCTGAACACTTGCTTCCATCCTTGAAATTCTGCTGTTGTCACTCCTTAGAGTGATGTGCATTGATACTTTTGCTCCATCTATTTCCACCGGCACTTCGAAAGTTCCTTTCTCCGATGTGTGTGCCATCACGGAAATCTGTTTTTGCATAAGAGTAATTGCCTTAACGTCAATGTACTCTGTCTCCGGATCTACAAGTACATCCGAAAGTTTGTCGGAAATATTTTCAAGACTCTTAGTATAAGTCTCTTCGTAATTGTCATTATCAAGAGCTTCTGTAAGAGTATCCATATCTTCTGCTATATCTCTCTTTACAAGCTCCTGCGCCCTGTTCCATAAATTTCCGTTTCTTCGATCCCGCCTCACGCCGATCATAGCTTCAAGATTGTTGAAATTCATCTCAACTTCAAATGCTTCCATCTCTGCGATTGCGGCAGGTGCAGCCTTTGAACCGGCTACATTTCGTATCTCCTGCACCTGATCTTTGATATATGCTTTCTCAAGTTCAGGATCGATCTCTTCATTCTCAAGCGCCCTTGCAAAATCCTCCAACTCTGTAGCGGGCGTGGGTTTTGCTGCCTTTAATTTTTCGGGCTCGAGATTCTCATATACTATATCGGCTTGTGACCTATAAAATCTGAAGGCCGAATTTATCTGTTCGTCAATTTTCACAGAATTTCCTTCTTTTAGGTCAACTCCGCCAAAGTTATCACTCACGGAATAATCAATGCCGCTCTTTGCGGTCCTTCCACTTCTTGTCTCGATCAAAAGATTTCCCAAGGTCATATCTTTTCCTGTCTTTAATACGGAACCGATTGCCTTGTAATCATTTGCCTTTAATGTATGGAAAAGTCTGTATATTCCGATAAAAGAAGCCTTCTCTTCTTTCGTGATATCTTTTTTCTGCTCAAGCTTGCAGATAAACTTGGAGAACTTTTCACGGGATCTGTCGGAATCTCTTTTTCCGTCGCCGCTTCCGTTAAACATTCCCTGATCGAGGCTGTCCGAAAGCTGCTCAAGCGTCATATTGAGAGGATTGTTTCCTTCTCTTATGAGATTCAGAACCGCTCCGGGCTTAAGTCTTTCAAGCGTTGCGACAAACTTGCGGTCCCAGGCCCTCACGTTTTCAAAATTCTCTTCCGTGATCTCCATACTGTTATATCCAAGTATTCTTACCGCTCTGCGATTTTCCTCATTTGCCTCTTCGCCGAAATCCCGAAGTATATCATCGACATTTCTGAATGCTTTCTTAATACTATCTCCAAGATCCGCTCTGGGTGCGGTCATCATAGATTCATAGCCTTCGCCCGCAGCCTTGAACTTTCTTGTAAGGCTCGCCGAGACATCACTTATCTGCGAAAGAGTCGCTGTCTGCAATCTTCCCGCCATAAGTCCGGAAATGTCCGCGGGGCCTTTACTTATAATCTGAATCTTCTCAAGAGTCAGGTCATATACTCTTGCAGGACCCGATGCCTTAACTCCTGTGATGTCGTCTATGATCTCGCCTGCCTGCGTACCCTCTATGTCTTTTAAGATGTTCGAAAGCTCTTCGATAAGATTCCTCATTGGCGCCGTATCTATCTCAAAACCTCTGTCCAAAAGGTTTTTGTTTGCTTCGACACTCATGCGAAGTCTTACTTCCTCAAGCTGAAGTCTCGCCGCAACGACTTTGGGATCGTTATCGGACAAAAGAGCTGTCGGATTCTCAGGGTTAACTCCCGCTCCTTCACCGCTTGCCATAACAAGATTCTTGATATTCAGCTCTTTTTCTTCTTCAACAACACTCTTTACCGCATCATTGGTGATAAGCTTGGTATTTTCATAAACTCTGATTGCTTTTTCTATATTACTTTCCGAATCCGCAAGATTTCCCTCAACCGCACTTTTACCGTCAAGTATCGCAGATGCAGCCGCCTTAACGGCAGCCTCCTCCGATATGGGAAAATCCACCTTGGCAATTTCGGTAAGCGTGCTTAAATTTTCGGGCGTTAACGGAATCCCCTGCTCAACCATCCATTTTGCGTCATTTCTTATCCCCGAATCATTTGTATCATATCCTGCTTCGGCAAGCACTTTATCTATCTGCGGAGCGAGACTGTCCCAATTTATGCTGTCCGCTTTCTGCGCATAATAACCGCCTGCTTCCTGCGCATAGAATCCTCTTCCCGAAAGATTCTGTCCGTTTGTACTGTGAGCTGCAAGATAAAAATTGCTTATTGTGGGCTTCATGTTATTTAAAACCATGTATTTTACTGCACCATCGGAAGGCTCCTTAATCTGAGCAGCCTCTTCATAAGCTCCTTTTGCTCCTCTTACATTCTCAACGGTCATTGGAATATCGTTCTTGGAAAACTCCTTTTGAATGGACTCCGCAAGCGACCTGCTTCCCGTTATCTTCGTAAGTTTCTCAACGCTCATATCATCGTTGAAACCTGCAACTTCAACTCCGGACTCCAAAAGTACACCCTTGATCTTATCAAGGATGTTCACTGTATCTGAACTATTAAGATTTTTCACATCAAAACCATCCTGAAGAGCCTTGGCATAGTCCTCCTCAGACATAGTATTTGACAATAGTGCCATATAATTATGCTGCGTCAAAACATCCGTGTTCTTTGCCATCTCGCTGATATCCTCAGCTCCTCTGGCATGACTTGCATATACATCATTACTGAATATGCTTGTATCAAGGTTAACGGTAATCGCACTCACCGAGCTTTGCTTTACCGCACTCTTATTGATCCTGTCCTCAGCATCCATGCCGACGTACATAGAATCCTCAGTTGTCTTCTTCCCTGTCACAGTCTGAAAATTAATGTTCATATACGCCTCATTTTTAATATAAATGTACTGCTTATGTAATCTAAAAAGGTGACGGGTTTACATTCCGTCACCTTCTATTTCGGCTGAAAAATTTTATTTCTTAATATCAAAATTTTTATATTTTTTCTTTTACGGTTCCAGCAGTTTTCGCGCTTTTCCTTTTCTTTGCCGTTCCCTTAAAGCGAAATACCTCTGCTCCGTACGCAGGAAGATCAAATGTTATGCTGTAATCTTTGTAGTCGCAGAGTCCCTTCTTTGCAGTTATCTCACTTGGAATATTACTGCCCTTTCCTCCAAACTCTACTCCGTTACTGTCCAGGATATGCACATATTTGCCAGAAAAAGGAACTCCAACTTGAAAATCTTTTCTCTCAACAGGAGTCATGTTTATAACAAACAGCAAATTATCCTTACCGTCTATGGCGCGTCTGTAGAAGCTGTAAGTGCTGCGCTCCTTATCGTCTGCATTTATCCACTCAAATCCGCCCCAATCGTTATCTACTTCGTACATAGCGGGATATTTTCTGTATATCTTCAAGAGCTGAGAAACATAGTCCTTCATTCCTCTGTTGAGATCATTTGCCAAAAGGAACCAGTCAAGCTCCCGCTTCTCACTCCACTCTCTTTCCTGAGCAAAGTCCTGTCCCATGAAAAGAAGTTTTTTGCCCGAATGTCCAAACATGAATGTATAGCCGGCACGAAGGTTCGCGTACTTATCAACCTTGTACCCCGGCATCTTCTCAAGCATAGAACACTTAAGATGCACAACCTCATCATGCGAAAGAGGGAGAATATAATTCTCAGAGCTGTTATAACTCATGGCAAAGGTCATCATATTGTGGGCACCCTGCCTGAAATACGGATCAAGCTTCATGTACTCACAAAAATCATGCATCCATCCCATGTTCCACTTAAACGCAAATCCAAGTCCATCCTCTTCAGGTGGCGCTGTGACTTTAGGCCATGCCGTAGATTCTTCGGCAATCGTAAGAAACTCGGGATATGTCCCTCTTACCACGCTGTTTAAATGTTTAAAGAACTCTATCGCATCGAGATTCTCTTTTTCACCATATTTATTTGGAACCCACTGTCCGTCTTTTTTGCCATAATCAAGATAAAGCATGGAAGCGACCGCATCCACTCGTATTCCGTCGATATGGAACTTTCTTATCCAGAAAAGAGCATTTGCAATAAGGAAATTTTTCACCTCGGGTTTACCCAGATTAAAAATCTTGGTTCCCCAGTCTGGATGCTCGCCCTTTCTCGGGTCGGGATCTTCATAAATGCATTTTCCGTCAAAACAGGAAAGCCCGAATTCATCCGTTGCAAAATGCGCGGGAACCCAGTCAAGTATTACTCCTATGTTGTTCTTGTGAAGCTTGTTGACAAGATACATAAAGTCCGAAGGCTCACCGTATCTTGATGTCGGGGCATAGTAGCCCGTAACCTGATAGCCCCATGACCCGTCAAAAGGATGCTCAGCTATTCCTATGAGCTCAATGTGGGTATAAGGCATTTCTTTGAGATACTCGACAATTCTGTCTGCGAACTGTCTGTAAGTATAAAAACCATCTTCCGTCCCATCCGGATGTTTCATCCATGAACCGATGTGGCATTCGTAGATTGCAATGGGCTGTCTGTTGGGATCCTTGCCCTTTATTTTTTCATACCAACCTGAGTCCGACCATTTAAAGCCGGATAAATCTGTGGTTCTGGATGCGTTTCCGGGACGAAGTTCAGAATAATTTGCATAAGGATCGGCTTTATACAGCTTTTTTCCTTCCGGTGTTGTTATGAGGAACTTGTACAATTCACCCACTCCAACTCCCGGAATGAAACCTGTCCATATATTGCCGACAGAAGTACGCTCTAGAGGGTGAGCATCTTCAGCCCAGTTGTTGAACGCTCCGACAACGTGGACTTTTGCTGCATTTGGTGCCCACACAGCAAAAAAGTATCCCTTCTTCCCATTTTCTTCTGTGGGATGTGCTCCGAGTTTCTCATAAATCTCATAGTGCGTTCCCTGTCCGAATAAATATTCATCAGCTTCAGATATAAATACTTTTTTGCCCATGCATCCCCCTCGTAAGTATATTTAAGCTTTTTTAGTGCATAAAATCTTTTTCTCTGAGGATTATCATATCATTTTCATCATATCGCTTGCGTGCTATGAGATCAACAAAATGAGACACCGATCTCCTCTCTGCATTTTCTATAGCCTCATCAACCATATCCCTTACCTCTGAAATCGTAACATCGTGATACAATGTCTGGCTTTCGGATATCTTGGTATGAAGTGCGAGAATACCGAGATTGTCGATAGCATATTCTTTCTCAAGCGCATACTGCTTAGCATACGCAACAAGCGACTCATCATCAAGAGCCTCTATATCAACTCTTACGCTGAAACTCTCTTTGTAATCAGGATTACTGTCAAGGAATCTGTCCATATCTTCCTTGGTGTCTTCCATTACTATTATTATACCCTTTTTCTGTTCTTTGAGAATCTTTATGAGCTCAGCAGCTGTATCAGGCAAAAGATCCGCCGCTCTCTGAACAACAAGTGCACCGTTTGCCAGCTTATCAAAAATTGCTGCCGGTCCCCTTTTATTAAGCGTATTTGCGGCTACCTTGGCAACTTTTCCGTTGAAGACAGAATTGGATGCCTGCACAACGCGGATAAGTCCCTTTGCAAGATTTATTGTTCCTGCTCCCTCGTCACCGGTAACAATTACATTTCCGCTAAACGCATCCATGCTCATGTTATCGATTGCCTTGATGATCTGTCTTCTTGATTTCTTATGATGAATATAAGGTCCGAACAATTCCTTTTCTTCAGGAGTCATCTTCCTTATTCTCTCTTCAAATTCTCTGTTTCCGGAGTTATGCTTCTTAAGTTTCTTCTTTGCACCCTGTGCTCCGTCCTGACTCTCGTTTCTCTGCACATCGGCTCTTTCCGTTCTCTCCGGCCTCTCAGCTCTCTCAGGTCTTTGTCCCTGAGGCCTTCTGTCGGAATTTCTGTTTCTTCCTCTGTTCTGAGGACTTTCGGAGTCGTCTTCATGCGCAACTTCTTCCGGTTCTTTCTCCAGCTTTACTTTGCTCTGTGGAGTACCGAAATCTTCGCGTGCAAATCTGTCCTTTTTCTTCTCAGGCTCTTTAGCCGGTTCTTCTTCGTCTATTTTTTCAAAAGAACTGTCTACGCCTTGTTCTGCATTATTTATAACTTCATCGACAGCTTCGTCGATAATGTCGGCATTATCCCTTGACCAGTCGCCTCGTCCCGATGCTCTCTTCTGCTTTTCCTTCTTAATGGCATCGGAAATTGCCTTCTCAATTTTCTCCTGAAGTCCGGCCTTTGCTATCTCATCGTAATCAGCAAAAAGATCTCCCGTCTGATCTGAAACCTTTTTCTTAACGCTCTCTAACTGTCTCTCCTGCTGATCCTTCTTGAACTGTTCCCAGTTCTGGATATACTCGGAGATACTGATCTGCCCCGTGATCTGCTTTTCTACCACAGGGTCAGGCTCAACGGCAAGCTTGATCTGACCGTCATAATCCTGAGAAAGTATATTATCAAGTCCATTACCGTTCTCATCAGCGTCAGCCACATTTGCATCCGAATTTGAATTTTCATTCACATTCGCATTTGTTCTCACATTCTGCATGCTGTAGCTTCCGTTCGGATGAATGACCGCACCCGGCACTTCCTCTTCCAACGGTCTGGTCTCATAAGTTGCACTGAAAGAAGGCTGTTCATCCGGAACATCTTCAAGATCAAAAAATCCTGAAGTCTCTTCCTGTGCTATTTCTGCTATATCTGAACTCTGTTCCTGCATGGGAACTTCATTTCTGACTTCGGGAGCCGGCTTAAATACAGGCTCTTGCTCAGGCACATGAATCTCATGTGTATCAAAAAATACTTCCTCTATACCGCCGGGTGTAGGCTCTCCTATAGTTCCGCCAACACGCGAAAAAGAGCCGTCATTTTCATCATCATCAAAAATTTCCGGTTCTAAAGACTCTGCCATTTCTTCTGCAAAGGTTGTATTTTCATATACTTGCTGCACACCCATAGTATCAGGCTTAGGCTGCGCCATCTCCTCCTGATACTGCGCAAAGCCTGACTGCTGAGGTGTCTCAGGCTGACTTGCAAAGTTATCCTGAGATTGCGCTGTCTCCTGCTGCTGTGCGAAGCTCTGTGCGTACTGCTCTGTCTCTGCCTGCTGCGCAAAACTCTGCTGGTATTGTGCCGTCTCTGCCTGCTGCGCATAGCTTTGCCGATACTGCATTGCATCTAATTGCTGTGCATAACTTGCGGGATACTGCGGTACATCCTGTTGCTGCTCATAACCGGTCTGATACTGCGAAAATCCCGGTTGCTGCTGTGGATAACCGGGCTGTGCGAATCCCTGGTATTGCGCCGCTTCCGGCTGCGGTGCATAGCCCTGCTGATACTGCGCTGCTTCTTCCTGCTGCGCGTAGCCCTGCCGGTACTGCGTCGCCTCTGGCTGCGCTGCATAGCCTGTCTGATACTGCGTCGCCTCTGCCTGCGCTGCATAGCCTGTCTGATACTGCGTCGCCTCTGCCTGCTGCGCAAAACTTGTCTGCTGTACAGGCGCCTGTGGCTGATCGTTTCCTATATATGGTTTCAATTCCTCCGCAAGCGCTGCCTGCAGATTCATTGTATTGTATGCGCTTACATCAACGGACGGAGCTTTGATCTCAACATCATTTGAGACAGGTGGAATCTCTCTGGTGTCCTGTCCAAATACCTGAGACTGCTGCATATTCTGAGGCATCCTGTTCTGCGCAGGATCCTCTTTATTGTATGCTATAGATCTGTCTATATATCCGCCATGTTTCTGCTTATATCTGATATATCTGTCCTGCTGTTCAGGGGATAAGGGTTCGTGAAGCGCCTTGAGCTCCAGCGCCTTCATGACATAGTTGCCGTCTCCGAGCCACAAAAACATCTCATCGCATGTTTCAATGCACTCAGTAGTAAGACCTATCCTATGATAAAGATAAGCCAACTCATATACCCATTTTTCTCTATAATCATGTTTTTTGAATTCTTCGAGAACAGCGATTCTCTCTTCAAGACTTACTTCCTGAGCTTCATAGAGTTTATACTGTAAGATATATCGCCCTGTATCTCTGGGCGCTATTCTGACAAATTCTTTATAATATTCAACTGCCTGAACAAACTCTCCCATTTTTATTGCAAGTTCACATAGGGAGTATACAATCGCTCTGCCCGTGGGGTGTCTGTCGTATGCCATGAGCAGAATATCTCTGCTCTCTTCAAAGCGTCTGTTTATCTTATATAGATCACTTATCGTGCAAAGCATTGCAACACTCTTTACACGCTTCCAGTCAATAGTGTCCGCAATCTTCACAGCCTCGGCAAATCTGCCTTCCCCAATTAAAGCCTTGATCTCATCGGCTCGAATCTTGTATTCAACTTTATCCAAAATATCACCTCTTTGGTGCCCCAACTATATCCAGTGTTAGTTTAACATAAGCACCTTATCTTTGTAAAATGTCTGAAAGTCGCGCAAATTGCGTAAGCGAAAGAATTTCTCCCCTTGCTTTTTCGTCAATATTTATCTCAGTTAACGCATCTTGAACCTGCTGTCTTGTAACCTTGAGAGAAGGGTTGTTTGAAAGAGAATTTGAAAGTGTCTTCCTCCTCTGATTAAATGCTGTTCTTATTATCTCGAACATATACTTTTCGTTGCCGACTTCTACCGCCGGCTTCTCATATCTTTTAAGATGCACAACTGCCGAACCCACGTTGGGCTGCGGAATAAAGCTTCCGGGCGGAACATTCATTACCGCCGTCGCTTTGGCATAATATCCCACAGCCAGAGAAAGTGAACCATAGTCCTTATTTCCGGGTCCCATCACCATTCTGTCTGCAACTTCCTTCTGCACCATGACAGTAATGCTGTCGATAGGTGCGCCGCTCTCAAAGAGCTTCATTATTATCGGAGTGGTTATATAGTATGGAAGATTGGCAACAACCTTTATTGCCCTTCCTTCGTTGTATTCTTTTACAATGCTCTCTATGTCTACCTTAAGAATATCTTCATTGATTATCGTAACGTTGTCATATTCAGACAATGTATCGTTCAAAACAGGAATAAGTGTCTTATCTATCTCGACGGATACAACCCTCTTTGCAGCCTCTGCCAGATACTGGGTAAGGCTTCCTATACCGGGTCCTATTTCAAGGACACAATCTTCTTTGGTGACTCCAGAAGCCTCAACTATACCGTCAAGTACCCCGCTGTCTATAAGAAAGTTCTGTCCAAACTTTTTCTTGGCGCTCATATTGTATTTGCTCAACACTTCCTTTGTGCGTGCTGCATTTCCAAGATATGCCATTTATACCTCCGTCATTAGGCCGTACATACGCTTTGCATTTTCTTCTGTAATACGTATTACGTCTTCTTCGCTGATTCCTTTTATATTTGCTATCTCTTTTACCACGTAAGGCAGGTTTAAAGAGCTGTTACGCTCCCCTCTGTGCGGTTCAGGGGAAAGATACGGACAATCCGTCTCAAGAAGTATCTTTTCCATAGGTATCCGGTCTACTACTTCTCTCAGCTTCTTGCCATTCTTAAATGTCACCACTCCTCCGACTCCTATATAGAAGCCCATATCCACACATTCTTTTGCAATTTCTTTTGAATATGAAAAACAGTGCACCACTCCGCCTATATCTTCCGCATGCTCGCTATGCATTATATCCATCGTGTCCTTTGCGGCATCCCTTGAATGGATAACAACAGGGAGCTTTACTTCCCTTGCAAGATCAAGCTGTCTGACAAACCACTTCTTCTGAATCTCGGGCGCAGGATCGGGCCAGTGATAATCAAGTCCTATCTCTCCTATAGCAACACATCTTTCATCCGCACTCCATGCTTTTAATCGGTCCATGGCTTCATCATTAAGCTCTTCCACTTCACTGGGATGTACTCCGACTGCCGCATATATAAATCCGTACTTATGGGCCAGCTCAAGTGCTCTTTCACTTGATGCCATATCCGCACCTATATTTACAACATTTCCGATCCCATTCTCTGTCAAAGAGGAAAAGAGTATCTCTCTGTCTTCATCATACTGTCTGTCATCGTAATGAACATGCGTATCAAATATCATTTACACACCTTCCACATTTTTCAAAATTGCATTTTTGAATTTTTTCATAACATCTAATTTACCACAAATATATCCTCACAGATATGCGAATTTAAAAAAAAATGAAATTTTTTTATTTTTTTTCAAAAAAACACTTGCAATTCTTTTTTAGGCGTAGTAACATATCACTTGTCGTTGAGATACGGCAGAGCCGCTAAATAACGAATGCGCTGCTAGCTCAGTTGGTAGAGCACCTGACTCTTAATCAGGTTGTCCAGGGTTCGAGACCCTGGCAGCGCACGCCGAGTACTGTTTTTGTAGGTATATCCTATGAGGATGGTACTTTTTTTCTGCTTTTTTTGAAAAGAAAAAGAAATGCCGCAGAGAAATAATCCGATTAAAGATTTTTCTTTGCGGCATATTTTTTATTCTTCGACCTTATCAACTGCTTTTTCCGGATGTTCCAACATCTCCTGCATGGTATGCCATCCCAGAACGGCACATTTAACTCTTGCAGGCATATGTCTTACGTCCTGAAGCGAAGCAGCTTCATCAAGGGACTCTATGCTCTCCTCGTCCGTAATATCGCCCTTTATCATGCCCATAAAAGTCTCGGCAAGCTTAATGGCATCTTCTTTGCTCTTTCCGATTATCTGATCAACCATCATATCTACAGAAGCCTGTGAGATCGCACATCCGCTTCCGATATATTTTCCATCTGTAATAACGCCGTTTTCAACCTTAAGCTGCAATGTGATATCATCACCACAGCTTGGGTTTATTCCACGCATTACAAGATCCGGATTTTCTAATTTACCTTTGTGTACAGGGCGCAGATTATGCTCATTAACTATCTCGCGATATAACTGCTTAAGCTCCATATCCCATGACCTCCCTAACCTTTGCAAGTTTCTCCAAGAATATTTTAACCTCTTCTTCTGTATTATAGAAGTACAAACTTGCACGTGCGGTAGATCCGGCACCGATAAACTGCATAAGTGGCTGAGCACAGTGGTGTCCCGCTCTTATGCATACGTGATCGTCATTGAGCACCGATGAAATATCATGAGGGTGCACACCGTCAATTGTAAATGTAACGATACCACAATGCTTCTTAGGGTCCTTTGAGCCGTATATTTTGATATAAGGGAGTTTTGACATTCCCTCCATAAGAAGTGCGGTAAGCTTCTGCTCCTGCGCCTCTATAGCCTCAAAACCGACATTTTGAAGGTATCTGATTGCTTCTGCAAGGCCAACCGCTCCGGATGCGTTAACAGTACCCGCCTCAAACTTATGAGGAAGCTCTGCATAAGTAGCATCTGTTCTTGTAACATACTCTATCATTTCTCCGCCTGTAAGGAATGGAGACATCTTTTCCAAAAGATCTTTTTTTCCGTAAAGTACACCTATACCCATAGGTCCGAGCATCTTGTGTCCGGAGAATGCAAAGAAATCTGCACCGAGTTCCTGTACATTGATCTTCATATGAGGTGTCGACTGAGCGCCGTCTACTACTACGATTGCTCCCTTAGACTTTGCATATGCCACAATTTCTTTTACAGGATTGGTAACACCCATGACATTGGAAACATGCCCGATAGCCACAACCTTTGTCCTGTCTGTTATCTTGCTCTCATACTCTTCCTTGGAGATAACGCCCTCTTCATCAGGCTCAAGATATACAAGTTTTGCATTTTTCTTCCTGCATACCATCTGCCAGGGCAATATATTGCTGTGATGTTCCATCACTGAGATAACAACCTCATCTCCTTCTGATACATTATCAAGCCCGTAGCTGTATGCCACAAGATTAAGAGATTCGGATGTATTTCTTGTAAAAATAATTTCCTCGGGAGTTGCCGCGCCTATAAAATCCGCAACAACACGCCTTGAATCTTCGTACATATCAGTTGCCGCTATGCTCCAGTCGTATAAACCTCTGAGCGGGTTGGCATTAGCCGTGCGATAAAAATTTGATATTGCATCCAGAACCTGATTCGGTCTCTGGGAAGTAGCCGCATTATCAAAATATACATAGTCACCTGAATTTAATATATCGAAGTCTTTTCGATAATCTCCGATGTTAGCCATTTTCTTTTCCTACCTGTTAAATAATATTCTGAATGTAGAATATAACTCTCTGTTCCAGTTCCTTATCGGGAATCGTTCTTGCAACGCTGTCAAGTCTTGCCCTGATCATCATGCGTTTTGCATTTTCCTCATCGATTCCTCTTGTCTGCATATAGAACAACAAGTCCTCGCCAAGCTGTCCTATTGTTGCGCCGTGTCTTCCGTCAACATCTTCTTCCTGACAAAGTATCACGGGCATGCTGCGGTTTATAACATCAGGGCTCAGCATAAGTGTATCTTCCTGCTCATCACCTGCCGATCCCGAGCTTCCGTTTTTAAAATCAATTGTTCCTCTGAATACCTTTGTTGCGGAATCCATCAGAACTCCTTTTGCGTGCATGACTGAGTTTGTATTTTTTCCTCTCTGGTCTGCGATGTAATTCACATCAAGGAAATTATTGTATCTAACGAGATATCCCATGTTAGATATTAGCTCAGCATCTTTTTCAACAAGATTCACAAGACAACCTGTCCAGGTCTTCTCTGCTCCAAGTTCCAACGTTGTAACGCCGATCGATCCGCCCTTAAAACAGGCACCGCCGATATCATCGAAATGAATGAACTTATCGCCAAGCATCTGAATCTTATATATATTTATCTTTGCACCCTCTTCAGCAAGAAGTCTTGTGCTGATCCCGTGGAATCCGCCGAACTCTTTCTCTGACTCATACACAAGAATAACGCTTATCTCAGAATCTTTCTTGGCATGAATGACCTGCGATGATATACATCCCTCGCCGTCTTTCATCTTGTACTCTATGATAACGGGCTCGGAAACTTTGACATTTTCCTCAACCGTATACACATCACACTTTGCGCCTGCAGAGACCATGAGCTCGTCCACATCGATTCCCATGCCCGTTCTGATCGCCTGACCTTCATTTCTTCCTGTCGTATCTGCGTTAGGCCCTGCAAAATCACCTGTGGTATACATGATCCTGTCTTTATTTCTTATGAATATTTCGCCCGCTTCCGTAAAATCAACTCCGCGTCTTACATCTACACCCTTCGGCATCTTGACTGCACCGGGAGTTTCAAAGCTGTCTATTTTTATATCCGATTCGGAAACTGTGCTGTCATTGACTTTCAGAAAACCATATGTCAGAACAGGCAGCACATTAACCTTCATGTTCAAATCTTTGTTCATGTGAAATCCCTTCTTAATGTCCGCTCATTTCAAGCTTTATAAGGTTATTCATCTCAACTGCATACTCAAGCGGAAGTTCCTTAGATACAGGATTGGCAAATCCGCTTACGATCATCGCCTTAGCCTCTTCTTCACTGATTCCTCTGGACATAAGATAAAAAATTGCGTCATCACTGATTCTTCCAATCTTAGCCTCGTGTCCTACATCAGCATCATCAGTTCTGATATCCATTCCGGGAATGGTATCCGCTCTTGAAATACTGTCAACCATGAGTGAGTCACAAGAAACCGATGCTTTTGCCTTTTTAGCCGAACTCTGAATTACAACGCTGCTTCTGTATGTTCCTATTCCGCCGTCCTTGGAAATTGACTTGGAATTGATAACCGATGTCGTTCCAACTCCCTGATGTACTACCTTTGCTCCTGTATCAAGGTTCTGACCTTTTCCGGCAAAAGTGATACCGGTAAATTCCATCTTGGAATGATCACCCTTAAGGATTGTCATGGGATAAAGATATCCCGTATGAGACCCAAACGATCCCGATACCCACTCCATGATTCCGTTCTCTTCAATAAGAGCTCTCTTGGTATTAAGGTTGTACATATTCTTGGACCAGTTCTCTATTGTGGAATAACGAAGTCTTGCATTCT
>Ga0247609_10003431_pt1 | contig 16079 bp, 10 predicted proteins | sample 172DNAGHGlowgp2_FD_193487 | JGI IMG/M metagenome (GOLD analysis project Ga0247609, IMG submission 193487) | Sheep rumen microbial communities from Palmerston North, Manawatu-Wanganui, New Zealand - 1728 DNA GHGlow gp2 | ecosystem: Host-associated > Mammals > Digestive system > Stomach > Rumen ...
CGAGCGGGCATACGCGATTCTCGAATTTCACGTCGAGGATGCGCCCGAACTGTTCGTACAAATCGATCCATTCGCGACACCGCAAAAAATGCAAACTATTCTTGTCGCAGAACTTGCGCAACTTGTTCCAGGTCTTGCCATCCCATTCGGCGCAGAAAGCGTTCCACATGCAAATGAACGTGAGAAAATCGCTCTTGTGGCCCGCGAACTTGCGGTGCAGTTGGCGAATGCGGGTGCGTTCCGGTTCCTCGCTCGGCACCACGCGCGGGTCCTGGATGCTCAAGGCCGAGCAGACAATCAATGCGGGCTGCAACACGCCGGCATCACGCGCCCGCAGGAGCACAGCCGAGAGCGCCACGTCCATCGGGAGGCGCGTCATCTCGCGGCCGAGTTTGGTCACGTGCCCGCTGGCATTATCGGCGGTCAACGCGCCGAGTTCAAAAAGCGTCTTGTACGCGCCGCGGAACGCCGAATGCGGCGGCGACTGCAAGAACGGAAAATTCTCGAGTTCCAGCCCGAGGCTACGCAGTTGCAGGACAACGTTCGCGAGATTACTCCGCCGGATTTCCGGCTCCGTAAACTCGTCTCGCTTCTCGAAATCCTCAGGAGAATAGAGGCGGATGCAAACACCAGGCTTTACGCGCCCCGCACGCCCCGTGCGCTGCCGGGCACTCGCCTTCGAAATGTCCTCGACGGGCAATCCCTGGATTCGGGACTGCGCGTTGTAGCGCGAAATGCGGGCCGTACCCGTATCCACCACGTAGGCGATTCCCGGAATTGTGAGCGAAGTTTCCGCGATGTTCGTCGCGAGCACCACGCGGGTCTTTTCCGTATGCCTGAAGATGCGGCGCTGTTCGTCGGGGCTCATGCGCCCGTAAAGCGGCAAGATGTCGAAAGTCGCGGAATCCAGTTCGTGCGCAAGTTCGCCCGCCAAATCCTGGATGTCGCGTTCCGTCGGTAAAAAACAAAGCAGGTGGTCGCGATGGCGCGTTTCCAAATCAAGAATCGCATCGCGGGCCTCGTCCAAAAGGCCGGAATCGCCCTTGCCGCTGGTGTCGAGCGCAGTCCGCGCCGCCAAACCGCCATCGAAAAAGTATTCCACATCCACCGGGAACGTTCTTCCCTCGGCTTCGAGCACGCAGCTGTTGTCGTAAAATTCCTCGAAGAGTTTGGCATCGAGCGTCGCGGAGGCCACAATCAGTTTGAATTCCGGGCGGGACTGCAGAACCGTCTTGAAAATGCCGAGCAGAATGTCGATGTTCAGCGAGCGTTCATGCGCCTCGTCAATCACGATGGCAGAATACTGCCTAAAGAGCCTGTCGCGGCGGAATTCCTGCAACAAAATGCCATCCGTCATCACCTTGATGGGAGCATCGCTCTGGCCCTGCTCCCAGAAGCGGATTTTCGTGGAGACAAGCGTCTCGTCCTTGAGTTCCTCACGCAGGCGGTCCGCAATAGAAATCGCCGCAAGTCGGCGAGGTTCCGTCACACCAATTTTGAAACCACTCATGTCATCCCCGCGGAGGCGGGGATCTCTTTCTCGAACACCATCCACGAGATTCTCGCCTTCGCGAGAATGACGAACTGCAGCAAACCACTCCAGCAAAAACTTCGGCAACTGCGTCGACTTGCCCGAACCGGTGTCTGCCTTTACAATCACCACCTGATGCTTCTCGAGCATCTCGAAGAACTCTTCCCGATGTTCAACGACAGGAAGTTCTGGGTAGGCAATTTTCAAGTTCAAGTTAGGCATGTTTGATGTGAGATGTGAAATGTGTGATAGTTCATTCCACATTACTCATTTCACATTACTCATTCTTTTATATGCCCGCACTTGTCGCAGGTAAGTTTGTAGCTGTTGTCGGGATCGACGACCATCACGCCGTCGCATTCCGGCACTTCGCACGGGAGTTCTCCCGGCATCACTTCGCGATAAGTCTGTTTTTCATCCATGAACCCAATTATAGAAAATCAATCCTTGATGCAGCGGACCGGAACAGCATCTTGTTTCAGGAAGGTATGCACCAGCATGTAGGCATTCGTCGCGTGCAGGGCAAATATGCTGGCATACTTCGCGTCAATCGATTCGGTAGACCAATAGTAAGCAGTCGATCCGACATCCTCATATTTTTTCTTGGAACCGATCCAATTCCCCATGGGATACCCGTAAAAACCGACACTGTCTATCCCTGCGTACGCGGAACTCGCCCATCCGTCAACAGATTTCAGCACCCTCTGGGTATATTCAATTTGGTTCATCGTGTACCCATAACTCTGGTCAAACGGTTCCCCCGTTACGATTTCCACCAGGTCGTACCATTCCTGCTTCGAGGGAAGGTGCCAACCCGACGGGCAAATGCCGCGCACAACCGAATCTGCTTCATTCCCCTTAAATTCGCCCACAGAATCCATAGCCGCAGACCACGTATAGTACAAGCCGTACTTACTGCAGGAATCCGCATCGCTGTAAATGCAGAAATTCTTCGCAGAACCGATTTCGTAATCGAAGGCGAGATTTTCCGCCATCCAGGTTTGCGAACCGATTTTCGTCGTCTTGTAGGTACGGCCATCGCGCTTGTCGAGAAGCGTATTTTTCTCTTCATCGTACTGGCTGGTTGCCTTACGCACAGAGTCATCGAACACATAGGTAACCGGTTTCTCTGCGCAGTGTTCCGGACTCTCGTAAGGGACCAACTCAACCGCTTCCGAAAGCAATGCTTCATCCTTCAGGCAGCGGACGGGCATGTTCGTCCCCTTTTCTACAAAATCCATTTTCACGAACGAACAGTTTTCACCACTGAACGAGATGCCCCTAGCCACTTCCCTCGACGATTCTGTTCTCGACCAGAAATAAGCAAAGCGTTCCCTTCCGGTAGACCACCTGCTACCGGGATTGTACCCACCAGAAACCGCATTGAAGCCATAGGTATCGAGCCCACTTTCCTGCTGCCATCCGTTCTTGGATTTGAGTATATGGTTTGCCGAAAGCGAATCGCCAACGGTTTCAATCAGTTCGCGCCATTCTTCTTCAGAAGGCAGGTGCCAGCCCTTCGGGCAAACTCCCCGACGTTCTTCATTGTGCCGGCAATAATAATCATCAACCGAAGTAAATACGCTCTTGAAATCCATGGCATCGTCCCACTTGAAATAAGTACCAAGTGAATCACATTCTTCGTCATCGTTCCTATAACAAGCGATTCGATCCTGATATTCGTCTACGCCGATATTCAGGTTTTCGGCCATCCAAGTTTGCTTACCGATAGTTACCACCTTGTAATACTTGTTATTTCGCAAATCCTGCAGGTAGCCACCTTTAGTAATCGAGGAATCAACCCCCGTATACGAAGGAACCTTGTATTTAGATGTATCGACTGGACATTCATAATAGACGGGTTTATCGCCCTGGATACACCGGACACTGGCCAACCCTTTTTGACCACGGCCACTATAGCCCGTACTATAATCGTTATTGCTAAAGTCTATGGAAAAATAATATCCGTCACCATTATCATGGACCCAAAGGTGTGCGCTCTCTCCCCTATTGAAGAAGGAATCAGCCTCAACACCAATTGTACCCCTTCCCCCAGCCAGCACACCAAAACCATAGAGATCAAGGCCACTTCCGTCGTGTGCATCTCCACCTTTTTTATAATCGGTCCAAGTTTCCTTGCTCTTCAATGTGAGGGCAGAGATATCGATATAATAGATGTCGACCACATCGGCATGCCCAGTCCTCTTACGCAAGACCTCATAATTCGCCCGCGTAGGAAGAGTCCAGCCCTCAGGGCATACGGAATCCCGGGCAAATTCATACGAATAAAGCCGACCATATATCTTACAAAGGGAATCCTTACGTGCATAGCATGCCGAAATAGAATCATCTGCTCGATAGTCCATGTTCTCGGCCATCCATGTCTGGTCCCCAATCTTCACGGTACGGTATTCACGTTTGTCTCGCGGATCAACAAAGGTTCCCTTTACCACCTTGGCCGTATCAAAAAGGTCCTTGAGGCGTTCCAGTTCATCCATCCGGCTAACGCTATCTTCGCGAGCAACCCTTATCACCGAAGTATCCTTCACGCAACGTACAGAAAAACCAAACCACTTCTTTTCTGTATCTAGTTCGAACTCGTCGCTATCATACGAAATTTTCATGCTCCTTGCATTGTTTACACCATAATCCTCTTCATCAGAAGTCCAGAATACGCTCTCGAATCCGGCATTATACGATTTGCCGTCTACATAGAACCCAAGAGGTAGCGCGGTAAAGCCCAATGTATCCTTGCCAGCATTCCCGTCACGCCAGCCCTTAGTCGACTTGAGCAACAAACCCGCGCGACCCGTTGAACCAGTCTTCACGACAAGGGACCAGAATTCACTGTACGACGGAACGACCCACCCCTCGGGACAAACGCCGCGTCTTTCCGACGCAGACGGGCTCCTATAGTACCACACACTGGCATTCTGCATATTCGGCGACAGATTCATCGCGGCCGTCCATGTATAAAGGCGGCCACCCACATTGCAAAACGACGAATCGTCCTCATAGCACCAGTTACCATCAGCGATATTGGGCAATAATTCCGAATCCGAAAAGTTCAGGTTTTCCGCCATCCATTCCAGGTTACCAATCTTTACCGTCCTGTAGACCTTTCCGTCACGCGGGTCGGTCATTTTGCCATATTCTACATCGGGATTCTTGTATTCATCAGAACTCTTGGCCTGGGTATAGACATCGGTATCGTGTATGGCCGGCTTTTCCCTATCATCCGGATTGGTAGACTCTTCGTCGGCACACGCCGCTAAAAACAGCATAGACACGGCAACAAATGCCGCGCCGAATAAGCTCATTTTTTCCTTCCTATAGCAATTCATCTTTTTCCCCTTAAAAATCAACTTTGCAACACGAACTTCTCGATTACCTCGGTAATTCCCGAATGGTTGTTGTCGCTTACCGTCACGTAGTCGGCAATGTCCTTCGCCACCTGCGAGGCGTTCGCCATCGCGACACCGACACCCGCAGCCTCGATCATCGGGCAATCGTTTTCTTCGTCACCCACTGCAATCGTATCGGCAACCGGCACCTTGTAAAAGTCCGCCATGAACCGCACCGCATCGCCCTTATTGCTCTTCATGTGCGAAAACTCGAGCATCTCGGGCTTGCTGAACACGTCGAAAAGCTTGCCCTCGGTAGTCTTCCGCATCTCGGTGCGGAAATCCACGAGGCCCGAATGTTCGAAGGGCGTAATGATGTTCACCTTGATGGGCGGCTTCACCACGACATTCACGAACTCGCCGTAATACTCGCGGATGTCCTTCACCACCACGTAATCCATCTTCATCAGGCGGCAATACGTCTTGAGCTGTTCCGTCTCGTATTCCGAAACAACGAGGTCGCCCGAGTAGGTGTGCGCGTGCATCCCGCGGGCATGCGCAGCATCCATGATGGCCTTGACCTCGTCAACAGGAATGTAGCGCGTGAGAATCGGTTTCTTCTCGCCGCAATCGTAGATAAGCCCGCCGTTGAAACTCACAAGGAAAAATCCCGGTTCCAAAAACCCGTACTGCTCCGCCAGTTGCTTCACGCTCGTAAGCGGCCGGCCCGTAGTCATCACGAACTTGTGGCCAGCATCAATCATTGCGCGAATAGAGCGCATGTCGGTTTCCGAGATGCGCTTGTCGTCGGTCAGGAGCGTGCCGTCAAGGTCTGTGAACAGGATTTTCATCTTTCCCTAATATAGCATTCAAATAGGGACAAAATAGCGGTACAACGCAAAATACCGCCCAGCGGGCGATATCAGGCGATAAAGTGCAGGATTATGGAATTAGTCTTTGACGCAACGAACAGAATACGCGTCTTTCATAGAAGAGCTCCACGTAAGAGCATAATCGCACTCGTCACGGACTTCCCTATTATGAGCATCGGTGTTTCCTCGATCATCCATTGTAGAAGTCCAATAGATTGCAGACGACTCCTGGGCACGGAAATCCAATGGATTATTATCCATTTCCACCCATAATCCGGCAGGCACTGCCGTAAACCCGAAGGCGTCTATACCACCTCTTTTCCCCTTATCATATTCCCAGCCAGATGTAGATTTCAACATTATACCGGCCTCATTCTCGCCACCCACTGCAATGAAAAGATTGCTAAATTCCAAAGTATCGGGCAAGTGCCAGCCTTCCGGGCACACGCCGCGGACAACACCGCTGGCAGAACACTGCCCATCCCATCCGCACCCTTTACCTTTCGTGCCAAAGAGCGCCGCACTATCCATAGCGGCACTCCATAGGTACAGGCGCCCAAGCGAATCGCACAGGGCAGAATCGTTATCCACACAGAAGCTCGAAGAATCGCGAGTCAATGTAGGTTGCAAATACGGGTAACTGAGATTTTCAGCCATCCACCACTGGTCTCCAATCTTCACCGTCCTGTACGTCCGGCCATCGCGCTTATCGGTCAGCGAACCGTATTCGCAGTTATCTTCCGTTTTTGTCTTGCAGGGCATCGCCATGGTCACGGAACTTGTCTCATCATCAGTGCCGTCATCGTCATCATCGTCCCAGTCATCAGCAGAATCCTTGAGACAGCGGACAGAATATGCACGGAACTTTGTATAATCAAAAAGCATGAGATAGCGATCATATCGCAAGGACATCGTGTGAGCGTGGTAAGCATCGATTTCCGTCGAACTCCAGAAATACGTGAAGATTCCCTCATACCGGTAATCCGCATCGAAGGTCTTGATGCCGGAAGGCAGTCCCGAGAACCCGTAGTCATCGGTACCATTACCAGCGCCACTTCCATACGAGAGCCAGCCACTGAAGGCTTTCAAGTTTGTACCGACATGAGAATACTCATCCGTAGCCAAAAGCAAGCGTATGATATCCTGTTCACTGGGAAGGTGCCAACCATCAGGGCAAACACCCTGGACATTCTTCGCAGGCAGGGAGCACTTCTTTCCATAGCCACATTCACCATCGGACTTGCCCACCGCAGCAGCCCAGGTGTACAGCCTACCATATATCTTGCAATGGGCCGGCTTATTGTCGTAACAGAAACTCGAAGAATCTTCCCACGCCGTCGGCTCCAAGGCCGCATAGTTGAGGTTCTCGGCCATCCACCACTGGTCGCCAATCTTCACCGTCTTGTAGGTCTGGCCATCGCGCTCGTCCGTCAGGGTTCCATATTCGCAGACATCTTCCGCTTCTGTCTTGCAAAAGACTGCCTCTGTAATCGAGCTGGAGGATTTAGCCCTATACGAACTCGACGATTTCACCGAACTGCTGGACTTGACGCTAGACGAAGAGTCGCCCGCCGGACGTGTCACGAAATCGCTACCGTCGTCACCACAGGCGACAAAGAAAAATGCCAAGAACAGCGCAAGTACAAGATGACACCACAAGTTCTTCATATTTCCTCCTATCATCTGCGGTAAATATAGTAAGCCCTATTTATTACAAGCAAAATATCCTCCCAAAGGGAGGACAATTTAGTTGCTTTCTGAAATCAGCCTAGTCCTTGACGCAGCGGACGGAGAGGCCATCCTCTTTACTAATATCACTGCCTGCCAGACTCGCACTATCATAGTGTTCATCTAACCATAACGCGTGCACATTGCCATAAACCAAATGAGTCCACTCATCGTCAGAAACCTTAGAAAAAACCTCTTGTTTATCCTCTGAAGAACTCCAAAAGGACGCATAGGGCTCTTCGGGAGCATCATAGCTTGGATTATTTCTATCACCAAACATTTTCGCAGCGGGAAGAGCCGAGAAACCTGTTTCATTCGTACAACTGCACAAGTCCCAACCCGATGCAGATTTGAGTGACGGTGCCGCATAGTTCTTATCACCAACGAAAGTCAACAACGTTTCCCATTCCGCATAGCTCGGCAAGTGCCATCCATCCGGGCAAACGCCCTGGATATTCCCCGACGGCAGGGAGCACAATTTTCCAAGGCCACATTCCTCTTCCGACTTGCCTACCGCATCCGCCCACCAATAAAGGCGACCGGTTTTCTCGCAATATTTCGCTGAATCAAGGTAGCAGTGACTAGAGGCCGTTTCAAAATTAAGATTTTCAGCCATCCATACCTGGTCACCAATTTTCACGGTCTTGTACGTTTGTCCGTCGCGGGAATCCGTCAGTTCACCATATTCAACTGACGCAATGGAACTACTTGATTTCGGCACTCCACTCGACGAGGAACCCATCACACAACGGACACTATTGAAGAGGTCTTCCTTGAAGGTATCCTGCTCATATGCAAAATCATTATAGTTAGATAAAGACACCATGTACGCACCATCATAGCGAGTGTATTCTGTGGAACTCCAAAAATGCGCTATTGCACCTTCCCCATAATAACTACTCCATTCTGCGAATCCACTCGGAAGAACCGTGAAGCCGAATGCATCCGTGCCGTTGCCATCGTCAGACCATCCTGTCGTAGACTTGAGCAAATTCGCTGTCATCTTGCCATTATTTCCAAAGACCGTTTTGAACAAAGTCCTCCATTCATCAATGCTTGGCAAGTGCCATCCGCTCGGACAGGCTTCCATAGCCCTTTCCCAATTGTAGAAGCGACCATACTTGGCACAATTCTCGACTAACCCGTTAGGGCATTCACTATTTAATATAGAATAGCAGTAACTATCGGCCGGTTCGTAGTTCAGATTTTCGGCCATCCACACCTGATTGCCGATTTTTACCGTCCTGTAGGTCTTGCCATCGCGATCATCTACCAGCTCGCCGTATTCGCACGAATCTTCATTTTCACTCTTGCAAGCAGTTATAGAACTTGAAGATTTTGCGGAACTGCTACTAGATTCCGGGTCAAGCCCGGAATGACGACTACTGCTGCTAGGCGCCTTTGTCTCGCTATCGCTCGACTTCGGTGTGACGCTGGAAGAAGATTCATCATCGTTGTTCTCATATACACTAGAGGACGACTCTTCGTCCGATGGTTGCGTTGAGGTTCCGCTATTGTCATCGCCACAAGCAGAAAAAGCGACAAGGGCAATTGTCGCAAAAAAAGGCATCAATATTTTGGACAGGAGTTCCTTCTTCATCGTAACCTCCAGCAAATAAGTTACAAATTTTTAAAAGAACATATCGCCGAAGCGGACGATGACGCCGGCGAACACGACGCTCACCATGGTCATGAGCTTGATGAGGATGTTGAGCGAGGGGCCCGCGGTATCCTTGAACGGGTCGCCCACGGTATCGCCCACCACGGCAGCCTTGTGCGTATCGGAACCCTTGCCGCCGTAGTTGCCCTTCTCGACAAACTTCTTCGCGTTATCCCAGGCGCCGCCCGCGTTGTTGAGCATCGTCGCAAGCGCAAACCCGCTCGCAAGCCCGCCGGCCAACAGCCCGAACACGCCCGCTACACCCATGAATAGGCCTACCAGCACGGGCACGATCACCGCAAGGATAGACGGCACGATCATCTCGTGCTGGGCACCCGTCGTCGAGATATCCACGCAGCGCGCGTAGTTCGGCTCAGCGGTACCCTCCATGATTCCCGGAATCTCGCGGAACTGGCGGCGCACCTCCTCCACCATCGCACTGGCCGCACGCCCCACCGCCTTGATGGTGAGTGCGCAGAACACGAACGTCATCATCGCGCCGATGAACAGGCCGCCGAGCAGCATGGGGTTCATCAAGTTCAGGTTGTAAATCTGCATGAAGTCCGCATAGTTCACCTTGCTCGCGACCATACCGAGCAGGTCGCCGTTCTCGGCAATCGCACGCGTGCCGCCATCCAGGAACTTGACGCCCGCGACGCCCGAAAGCGCATTGGCAAGATCGTTCGCACCGTTCGCAAACGCGACGGAGCCCACCTTCCACACGCCCTCCGCAGAGGTCGCAAGGTGCCCAAGCCAGATTTTCACTTCTTCCACATAAGATGCGAGGAGTGCCATCGCGGTAAGGGCAGCAGAGCCTATCGCGAATCCCTTGCCCGTCGCGGCGGTAGTGTTGCCCAGCATATCGAGTTCATCGGTACGGGCGCGCACTTCGGGGTCGAGGCCCGCCATCTCGGCGTTACCGCCCGCATTGTCGGCAATCGGCCCGAAGGCATCGGTTGCAAGCGTGATTCCGAGCGTACTCAGCATGCCCACTGCGGCAAAACCCACGCCATAGAGGCCCATCGCCATGTTCTCGAAACCGCCGGAGCAGCCGAACGAGAAGATGATACCCACCACAATCGTCACCACCGGGAGCCCCGTGGAGAACATACCGACGGAGATGCCGTCGATAATCGTCGTCGCAGCCCCGAGCCTCGCCTGGCCCGCAATGCCACGCGTGGGCTTGTAGGCATCAGAAGTATAGTGTTCGGTAAACTGCCCGATAAGGATACCTGCAGCAAGGCCCGAAAGCACGGAACCGAAGATTCCCATCGAAATGAAGTCTAGCTGTACAAGCACGAAGAGCGCCACGAGAATAAGCACGGAGGACCCAAGCGTACCCGTAAGGAGCGAACGCAACAGCGATTTCGTATCGGCGGTCTCCTTCGTACGTACCGCAAATATGCCCACAAGCGAGAGCAATATGCCGATTGCCGCCACCACCATCGGGGCAATCACGAGTTTCATGCCGCCCATCGGGAGGGCCGCCCCGAGGGCCGCCGTCGAGAGAATAGACCCGCAGTAGGATTCATAGAGGTCGGCGCCCATCCCGGCGACATCCCCCACGTTGTCACCGACGTTATCCGCAATGGTCGCCGGGTTGCGCGGGTCATCCTCGGGGATGCCCGCCTCGACCTTGCCCACAAGGTCGGCGCCGACATCGGCCGCCTTCGTGTAGATACCTCCACCCACGCGGGCGAACAGCGCCTGCAGGGAAGCACCCATACCGAAGGTAAGCATGGTCGTGGTGATTTCCACCATCTTCGCATGTGCCCATTCGGCATTATTCACCATATCGGCACTCCAGGCCCCGAGCGAAAGCTTGTTCGCCACATCGGCACCGAAGTTCCACACATTATTGTCATAGATGTAGTTGAGCAAGAAGAACCAGGCCGAAATGTCGAGAAGTCCGAAACCGACAACCACGAGCCCCATTACCGCACCGCTACGGAACGCGATGACAAGCCCGCGGTTCAGGCTACTGATGGCGCCATTCGCCGTCCTGGAACTCGCGTAGGTCGCCGTCTTCATGCCCAGGAATCCGCAAAGCCCACTGAAGAAGCCGCCGGTCAGGAAAGCCACCGGCACGAACGGATTCTGGATGCCCATAACGGCAAGCACCACGAATATCACGAAAAGCACGGCGAATACGATAGAGACTGTCTTGTATTGCCGCCGGAGATAGGCAAAGGCCCCCACGCGAACAAAATGGGCAATCGCCTTCATTTTCTTGTTGCCATCGGGCTGCCGCTTCATGAAACGGTAGAAGAAGAACGCCATTCCCAGCGCAAACAACGCTGCAACCGGGACAAAGTACCAATAGCACGGAATTGAAAGCATTTGTACCTCGCTTGCCTAAAATGTACCGACGAGGGTAGAACCCGTCAAAATAAATCTATAACGAAAAAGCCAGAAAAGAACTTATTTTTTTAAATTTACACTCCATGTTGGAAAATCTTAATTTCCATTTTGAATTCTATGACTGGCTGCTCGTTTTCATGGTCACGGCACTCGGCGTGTTCAGCGCCTACACCAAGGACCCCCAGCTCAAGGCCGTCGCGGCAACCATCCCCATTCCCTGCGGATTCGCCTACATCGCCGTCGGGCTCCCGATGGGCACCGCCAATGCCATTTCGGGCTTTATGTGCTTCCTTTACGTGCATATCGTACGAATCCTGCACTACAAGGTAAAAGTTCCCATAATACCCTCCATCGCTGCAGGGCTGGCATTCTTTGTTGCCCTAGGAACCTTCCTCATGCCCCGCATTCCCGAAGGCGAAGCCTACTTCATCGGAGTATGCGTCTTCGACTTTATCGTGGGCGTGACTTTATTCCAAAAGCAGAAGTACAAGTCCGGAGTACGATACAAGACCCCATTACCCATCTATATCAAGGCACCGGCCATAGCGGGCGTAGTCGCCGGCCTCATGGTCATAAAGAGGCTCATGGGCGGGTTCTGCACGAGTTTTCCGATGATGAACTCCATCGTAAGCTACGAATCGCGCTTCTCGCTCGGGGACCAGTGCAGGCAGCTCCCCCTGTTCCTGATCGCGGGTCCATTCATGTTCGCCGAGATGCGCTACCTCGAGATTTTCCTCCACCTGAACCACTGGATAGTACTTTTGTGCGGATACGTCCTTTTCGCAGCCATCTACTGGCCTCTAAACAAGGAACTCAAGCGCCGGAACGCCCTCGCCACCGACGAATATTCCGCCCAGGATTCGCAAAAAACGACTTCAATAACATAGAATGGCCCCAAAACGGGCCCAAACCTGTAGTCTTTGCGAAAATTTACTTGTAAATCGGGCGTCAAATAATTACATATTCAAGAAAGAATAGTAGCACCACGAGGAGCCCTATGAAAAAATTTGCATTACTTCCGATTTCCCTGTTTGCCGCCCTCGCCATCACAGCCTGCGGCGATGACAAATCCAGTAGCCCTGTCGGCCCCGAAGGCGGCAGCCAACCCGCCCTTTCTTCGGAAGCGCTTCCCGGTTCCTCGGAATCGGTTCCGGCTTCATCTACAATCGAGCCGACCTCCTCGGAAACTCTGCCCCCCTCTTCCGCTGTCGAACCGGGTTCCTCCGCCAGCGTGCCGCCGGTATCTTCCGCTGTAGACACGACTCCGGTTGAATTCACGACTGACGCCGTCGCCGTCCCCGACATGGGATGCACTACCGAACCCCTCACTGTCGCTTCGGGCGTCAAGGTTACCTGCGACGGGAAATTCGCCGGCAACGTCCAGGATGACGAAGACCCGACCCCGTTTGACCCGAACGCAGCCGCCTACACAAGCTTCGTCGGCATCCAGAAAATCTACGAGTCCCTCGAAGCCACCGACAAGGTCGTGTTCCTCCTGCGCCACGCCCACCGTACCGCCTCCACCGACTCGACGGGCGTCCTCACCGGCAAGGGATACGTTCAGGCCGACCGCGTAGGCCAGCACATCGCCGGAACCGAAGAAATCAAGTACTGGCACTCCGAAATTCCGCGTACACTGCAGACCTGCATGGCTATCGCACAGGGCCGCGGTCAAACAGAAATCACGCATACCGCTCTCAAGGACCTGAACGGCGGCTGGTTCGAAAAAGACCACGCCAAGATCGAGGAGTACTACGCCAACGAGCCCACCAGCTACGACGTCGTTTCGCGCTGGGCGTACAACGACTACCTCGACCCCACCACGAACTACAACGACGGCTACTACGACCTGATGGAACGCGGGATTCAATTCATGAACGATATCGTCCTTGCAAAGATTGCTCCGCAGGGCCGAATCAGCATTGTCGTTTCGCATGACCAGATGCTCTACCCGCTCACCATTTTCGCAACAAACAGGGCGCTGGAAATGAAGCACCACGAAGACAAGAGCTGGCTGAACTTCCTCGCCGGTGTCGCCGTGATTATCAAGGCCGACGGGACCATCAAGTACGTACCGGTCAAGGGCCTTGACGAAGGTACAATGTCTAGCTAGTTCAGGGCATGCATAGCCTGAATCGCTAAGAATGGAATCCTACAACTTCAAGGTCATAGCCCGCATAAAAAGCGACTTCCCCGAAAAATTCGGGATACCCCGCCAGAGCGGGCTTGTTCCTTCTTTGCGTTCCGTGATTCGCTTCGAACAGGAATTTCGCAACTCCGACGCATTACGCGGGCTCGAAGGGTTCAGCCACCTGTGGCTTATCTGGATTTTTTCGGAAAACGTGCGGGACACATGGCACCCGACCGTGCGCCCCCCGCGCCTCGGAGGAAACACCAGGCTCGGGGTTTTCGCCACAAGGAGCAGTTTCCGCCCGAACCCCATCGCGATGAGCTGCGTGAAGATTGAAGACGTACGCCTAGATGGGCCCGAGGGGCCGGAAATTATCGTGAGCGGAGCCGACCTCATGGACGGCACACCCCTCATCGATATCAAGCCCTACCTGCCCTATGCCGATAGCATTCCCGATGCGAAGGGTGGGTTTGCGGAAGTGCGCCGCTACGACTGCCTGCAGGTGGAAATCGCTCCCGAGATTGCACGCCTGGTACCAGAAGGCAAGTTCGATGCCCTCGTCGAGATTTTACAGCAGGACCCGCGCCCACACTACCAGGACGATCCCGAAAGGATTTACGGGCTATCCTTCGCCGGCAAGAACTTCAAGTTCAAGGTAGCGGGCGATACGCTCACCGTAACGGGAATCGACAACTAAAAAGCCCCGAGGCCTATGCAACTAGGGAGGGCATTGCCCTCCCTAAGACCCTCCTAACACGGCTCAAATACTTCGGCAAGCAAAACTTGCCTCGCGCATACGTGAACGCATGCGTTGAAACAAGTTTCTTCGTGGGCGCCTGTCGGCGCGAATTACTTTATCTGTACCTTCTGAACAGAGCGTTCAGAACCGACCTGTACGGAGAGCATGTAGCTGCCCGCGGGGAGCTTTGCGGTATCGAACCCGAGCGATCCGCCTGCAAAACTGTTGCTAAAGTCGAGAACGGCCTTGCCCTGCATGCTGAACACCTTCGCGCTTATGGAGGCGCCGTCGACCTTGACAGGCACGGTCACGCGGCTGGCATTCACGACTGCCTTGCCGATATGGGCAGTAACAACCGGGGCAACGCCGATAGCGATTGTCGAGGAACTGGATTCTTCAACAGCGCTAGAAGGCGGAGCAACAACGCTGGAACTCGATTTCGGAGCCACGACACTAGAACTCGAGGCTACCGCACTCGAAGAACTTTCAGGTTCGGCGCTGGAACTAGACGCTGCAGCCGGCTTAATCTTGTCGCCCAGGACCTCGATCATCTTTTCGGCGTAGCGCTTACCGAAGTCGCGGTATTCCTGTGCGGTAAAGTGCACATTCTGGCCATCGCCCAGGGCCTGGTTGAAGCCTTCGGAAGAGACCACGTAGAAGTTCTTGGACTGCTGCGGAAGTTTCGCGATATTGTTATTGGCACCGCTGCTCACGCCGCTACGCAGCACCTCGCCCGCGAGGAACGGAATGTCACTTTCGAGACCCAGGTCCTTGATAATGTTGTCATAGACCTTCTTGACCTTGGAGGGCCACTGGCCGTTACCGGCATCCGTTTCGCCCTGGTGGAAGATGATGCCCTTGATGACACCTTCTTCCTGCGCCTTCTTGGCCATCTCGATCATGCGACCGTAAGGGTTGCCGCCATACGTATTGATTCGCTGGGTCATCCAGCTCTGCTGCGACCTCGCATAATTTGCATAGCCGTCCTTGTCAAACAGGTCGATACTGCAGCCCGCGACAGCGACTACGATGATACCCACCTTGATCTGGGGATCCGTTTTTTCAACCATCGTGCGGCCGAAGTAGTCGGCAGGCCCAAGCTTCGCACCCTGGCAATGGGCCAGCGGCGGAACCGCCTTGATCCATTTTCCCTTGGACGCGTTCTGGTTACAAGACCCAGCATCTGCAGACCAGAGCAACTGGAAGCGCTCGTCGACAGACTTGTCCTGCGAACCAATATCGCCCTGGCCCTCCATGTTGGACTGGCCAAAAGCGAGATAAATGTGGAAGTTTGGATCCGGGGCCGCATACACGGCCGAGGCGGCACAGGCCGCCAAGATCAATTTTCTGATTGTCATTTTACACTCTCCATAAACAACGACCGGATTATTTGTTAATCCGTTCTAATTAAAATCTAACCAAAAAAACAGGTCCATACGCACCATAAACCCATATTTCGTTGTATTTACATGCAACACGGCGAGAAAAGCGCCTTTTTTGGGGAAATCGCATGCAAATTTCACACTATTCCATCAATCAAGGTAACGCAAAAACGAACTTTTATTTATATTCCCTATGTATTCAACGGAGGAATTCCATGAAAAAGGTTATTACGACAGCAATCGTCACCGCAAGCATCTGCCTCCTTGCCGCCTGCGGCAGCGAGGAATCCAAGCCATCCCGCGCCGATATGTGCGCCAAGGGCCTTAACGA
>Ga0247609_10003435_pt1 | contig 16068 bp, 15 predicted proteins | sample 172DNAGHGlowgp2_FD_193487 | JGI IMG/M metagenome (GOLD analysis project Ga0247609, IMG submission 193487) | Sheep rumen microbial communities from Palmerston North, Manawatu-Wanganui, New Zealand - 1728 DNA GHGlow gp2 | ecosystem: Host-associated > Mammals > Digestive system > Stomach > Rumen ...
CATAAGCGAGCGCATAATCTTTTTTTAATTGATTAAAATCATATATCATAGTTGTAACTTTCTAAATTTTAATAAATATAACAGTATTTTCAAAAGTTCTTTATTTATAAATATTTGGTAATAAAAAAAGAGCAATCTTTACTGATTGCCCTCTCTTTTCATTGCTATATAGCACATATCATCATGATATACATATAAATCTGGGTCTTGCGCCAACTTTGCATATACCTTTGCGATATGTTCCTTGTTTATTCTCCTACCCTCTCCGCTATATATTGGACCGAAAGTATAGATAAGTTTTTTATAAATTTTAGGTGCTAAACCCAATCTTTGAATACCACTATTTAATATGATATGCGCTTGAATCATAGGAGTTCTCTCTTCGGCACTAATTCTAATGTTTACAGCTTGCACCATAAGCAAAATCAATGCCCTAGGTATAATCTCACCATTAATTGTCACAATCAAATCCTCAGTAGCCCCATTAACATTACCTTCAATAAAATCAATATTTTCAAGTGTGGCAGATTGTACTAGACTTTGGTAATATTCAATTGGCTTATGTGGCTGTGCCTCATACTCTCCCAATGTGTCAGCATCTTCGTTTTCCTCAATTACGCCCTCATCTTCTTCAGAGCCGATTTCAAATCCAGATGTTTCTGCCCCAGTGAAATATGAATCTTGAATGAGAGACTTGTCTACGTTTCTAGCATTGATTCTATTTGTGAACTGCTGGTATCCATTATCATATTCAGCATCAGTCATTAACGCATTGATTATTTCGTTCCCCTTCTCTGTATTAGATAATATCTCTTTTACTGATAAATTGAATTCATCTGTAGGTATCTTAACAAATGAAGTGAACATATAAGGAATCATATTAGTATCTTCTACGCCTCCAAAAATCATTCGCCATAATCCAACACCAAGTCTTAAATCCCAAGGCTCTGCAAGCACGAAATCGGCTTTTCTGATAATATATTGCGCCTTTTCCCTATCTTGTGGTAATCCATGCGCTGAGAATAATTCAAACAATCCTTTAATAGCTTCATGGAACAATAATGGGAATATAATGCCTTGCGCCTTTATCGTTGTTTTAGCATCATCAATTCCAAGGTGTGTCTCAACATAAGAACCTTGCATTGGTTTGTCATCAGACATTTCCTCTTTCTTTGTAAAAAGAAGGAAGTCATTGATAATCCTAATCCTTCTATATAACCTAGGTAATTCAGGATTTATTCTATCAATATCATCAATATACAATCCCTCTACATTCGCATAGATATAAGATGCGCCTTGAATCAATGCGTCAATGAATCTTCTCTTGCCAATTGCCTTATTTGATAGGTCGATGTCAGCAATGTCCTTAAAATTATATTTTAGACTATCATTAGACTCTGGTCTCATTCTGATAGGACTCTTAAACTTAATTCTGTCAACAAGTTTAAATGTCATATTGATTGATTCCTCTGGTATTGCAAATAATTTATTAAGTGCATTCTCACAAACTTTTTCTAGTGCATCCCTAACTGGTGTTTCCAATTCCTTACACTTCGTAACCAATGAGCTTAGTTCACTCATTAAATAATCTTCGTCTAACGATTCAAGACCTATATCATCAATGGCATCACGCACCTCATTATATCTTTTTTTCAGTAATGCGTAGTCAAATGGATATTCATCACTAGTAGGAAACGCCTCATTGTCGCCTAAAGATGTCGTATGCGTTTTAACTAGCTTAAACAAGAACTGTGGTAAAAGTCTTCCCTTTACCACATTTGACATAAATTCCTCATTGATGTATATTTTTTTCATTATATTTCTCTCAAAAACTTATGTAACTCTTTCTTAGTGAATGGAATAGAATTCTTTCTCATTTCAACGATTCTAGATTCATTTGTCTCTAATGATGAAGAACTCTGTGGCTTTGTAAATGTAATCTGTGCATCATCAGCACTTTGGTCTCTAGTCATACGCTGTGCTTGAGCAAGCTGTTTACCAGTTGCATTAACAGGAACTTTTAACTCCAAACCTTCTCCACTTTGTGTATCTTCTTGACCATCAGCCTTACCAGCCTCAATTGAAGCACTGTCAACACCAGCATTTTGGTTCATTAATTGTTTTGCTTTCATCTGAGCTTGCTGAATTCCGTTTGCCATGCCAATATTGGCATCCAATTCATTAAGTCTTAATTGGCTTTTTGAATAAATTTTTCCTTCACCAAGATTCACCAAACTATTATTTCTTTTTACTAATATTTTCATAATTATGAATTTTTATATAAATATCTGCATATAATAAAAAAAGGATACCTTGCGGTATCCCTTTTATATGTTAGAATGGAGATTTAAATGGCATTTCCATATCCCTATATTGTTTAGGCATTTTCTTTTCGGGTCTTTTTGTACCTTCTTTGTTATCTAAAACATCATTAAGCACCTCGTCAATAATGTTTTTCATACCTCTTTTTGACTCCATTGGCATTTCGCCACCCATATCTGGAGCTTCACCACCCATCATTGGGTCTTCAGCACCTTCAGAATCATCTGCCATGCTCTTTGCATACTTGGTAACTGCTGCTTTGTCTTCGATTGACAAACCATTGATAATGTTCATAAGTTCATCATCTTCTCCTCCCATTGGGTCATCCATTGGTGGTTCACCTCCCATATCATCTGGAGCACCGCCCATAGGGTCTTCTCCACCCATATCGTCAGGACCCATTGGTGGCATTGGAGCATTATCTAAATCACCCATGCCATCCATATCGCCACCCATAGGGTCACTGTTAGGTATTTCTAACTTCGTTGGTCTCTCTTCAAAGACTTCCTCGTTTACTTTCTGTTTTTTTTTAGACGGTTGAATGCTTCTGCAATTGCGTTGTCGATTGCTTGTGGGTCAATCTCAAATGGAGCACCATCACCAATCTTCTCACCGTAAGGAGTATCGTTCTTTACAGAATCATCATTCATGTCATAATAACCTGGGAATTCTTTCAAATCCTTTGGAGGAAGCTCCATTACCTTCTTCTGATATGCTGGGTGCTTACCAAAGTCATCCAACTTGTTCATATTTCCTTGTGGAACACGACCTGCATCCTTGAATGGAGTCATACCCTCTTCATTAACTCTCTGCTTGCGCATAGCGTTTCTGTAAGCTTTTGTCTCGTAGATTTGAACTCCACCTCTTCTGCGTCTGTTTTCCATTGGTAACTCATCGTCTTCAGCACCGAAATCGTCTTCGCCACCAAATTCGTCTTCGCCTTCGTCACCAAAGATGTCATCGTCTTCGTAAGCTTCGTCATCTACTGGGCCTTCTTCTACACCAAGCTTTGCAGCAATCTGATTCAAAAGGTCTTCCATTGCAGCAACACGTGATTCAAGGTCATCCTCATAGATTTCGTCACTACCCTCGTCACCAAGGTCATCACCTACAGGTTCTCCACCAAGGTCATCACCTTCTGCACCAAGTTCGTCACCACCTTCTGCGCCTAGGTCATCGCCCATTGGGTCATCACCCTCTTCACCGAAATCGTCAATAGCCTCGTCAATCTGTTTACCTTTTTCATCGTCAAATGGCTTGTTGTTGTCATCAGAAGGACCTTCACCAACACCTACAGCTGGCTTATTTTGGTCATCTGTATCGTGCATTGAAGTTCCGTGATTCTCAACTACACCGTTTTTCATTTCACCAGTGTTAGTTACTTTCTTGTCACCATCATCAATGTTACGTGCCTCTGGACCGTCAAATGGTGCGCTATCACCAATCTCAGTTCCATGAGACTTGTCCATATAGTCATCGTTGCCACGATTCCAACCAAGAACCTCTTCCTCATTTACAGACTCGCACTGACATGGGTTTTTACCGCATTTAGGACAAGTCTTACCTTCAGTCATTTCTTTTGGAAGTTCAGCTTTCTCATGGTCAACTGCATTTTCTGCATTACCAGTCTGTGGTTTCTCACCTTTACCAATATTATCTTTTGGGCAACCAGGTGCATCGCAGCAAACTGCTTTCTTTTCGTTGATAGCCATTGCATTCTTCATAATCTGACGTTCACGAAGGATTTCCTTCTGCATCTTCTCTGAAGCCTCAACAACAACATTCTCCTTCTTATCCAAGTTCCAAGAACTAATGTTAAAGTCAGCCTTGTTGTTTGCCTCTTTCAATGACATCATCTTCAAATCGAACTGCTTCTGTGCATTTGCAAATGAATCATATTCATTTTCTTTTCTGTTTCTAAAGCCACCAATATAGCTAAAGTCTTCCTTAATAAGATTTTGTTTGTTAGGAGCAGACTTGATGTAATATTTAGTACCTTCACGCACAATACCATAAACGTTTCCGTCAGCACCAACCTTCTGGTATTCAACAGAACTATATGTTTGCTTGCTCTCAGTCTTTAAGCCATAGTTCATCAATGACTTCATCCTAGATAGCTGCTCGTTTGTATTCATTTTATTATTCATAATTAATATATTAATTTTTCAGTCTTATTTTAAATATAAATATTTTAAAGTATTAAAAAATATCATTTTATGTATTATTATTACTGTTGATAGGATAAATCATCATAATCTCCCCTAACATTGTTAAACCCGCGAGTATCATATTGAATGTTTTGTCTAATATTAGGTGTAAATTTATCACAAGCTCTAATATAGACTATGCTTTTTGGTTTCATTTCTATTGGATTCCACTGTACAGCCAAGCAATAATTATACCCAATTAACTGTGAAATTCCTCTATCATAAAAAACCTTATACAGTTTTCCATTTTTATCATCTTCCTTTGACTGCATCACAGTTCCAAAATTACATACGAAATTTTTTAATGCCTCACGTTCAGCTTTCCACCTATCCTTATATGGATTTGTAGTTGAAGAACCATCAGCTACAGTTTCCTCAGTGATTAGGCTTTCTTTTAGTAATGTGAGATATTTCTTTACAGATTCATTTCTATAAATTGGATATGGTATTGGTTTGCTTCTTCCTTGTTCTTTGTCATAAACCCATTGTTTTGGTGTGTATCCATTTTTACCAGTCATTATCTGTTTTCTATATTGTGGTAGATTTTCTGTTGCCCAAAGAGCAATCTCGCTAGGTCTACCACATCTTACAAGAACTTGACCATTTTGTCCATAAACAACCCAATCACCATTATCTTGGTGAATTGGAATAAAACTTTTTACATTAGGTCCCCAAAATACAACTTGATTCTGATTGTCACCATAATGGTAGATTTCTACACCGCTAGTCCTAAAAATAACTGCTTCATCACCATATTCGTTATAATCCACGCTCCTATCGTTTATTAAAAATGCAAAATCATAGCCAGCACTTGATTTTTGTGCCCCAGCATTTGTATAAGCAAGATGTTCGATTTCTGGTGTTCCTCCAGTAAATCCTTCCCTTGCTATATTCTCAGAATCACTACCGAAATGTATGCACCACTCATTTTTAACAATTCTGTTAAATTCCATAGTACACCATGAAGGTAGTTCATAATCATCTACAATACCTTGCATTTCACTTATGAAATGGTCACACAAATTATTTTCTTCAAGCATATTGCAAAACATTTCAATTAACGACTCATCTTCATAATCAAATTCGCCATCATTTAACAAATTCTCAAATTCTGAATATCTGTAATATATTTTCCTAATATATTCATTAATGTAATAAGAACAAGAATATGCCAAATCTCTAGCCTTTTCACAAGAAGATGCTGTAGATGCCCATTTAAAATATTTATACAATGGTAAATTATTATCTTTTTCTAAATATTCTTTTAATAGTGGTTTATCGTTTAATCTATTTTCTTCTATTGCATATATTGAATCATCTGTAACTTTTTTAATTTTAAAAACTGCCCCTCCATAATAGAATCCTTTGCCAACTTTAGGCTTGCGCTTCCAATTCATATCAGAAAATGTTTCATCTTTTTTACCGTTGATATATACAGTATATTTTTTCTTATTTGATTCTTTTAACAAGGTAATAGCGTTACTATATTTTCTGATTGATTCTCTTACATTTCCAACTAGGTTGATAGTCTCACCATCAAAATATCTCATAACGTCATTAATAACTCTCCTTGGGTTTGCTTCATCCCATTCGGCATACTCGTAAGAATTATCCCCATCACCGATTTCTACAGTTACATTACCTTTACTATATTGTATTAACCTTAATAAAGGATTAATTTGCTCCTTAGTAGGTTTTACAAATAGATTTATAGAACTCCAAGTATTTGAGCAATGAATTCTAATTGCACCTTTCCTAATAAAGTCTGCCATATTGATATTAAGATTGTTTCTAGTGGTCATGTCTCTATCCCAGTTAAGGTCTCCGATTTCCCTATGGTCAACACTTCTTCTTCCTTTAAGGTGAGAGGTATCAGTATCTACAGTTACCATGTGTCTTCCACTGAAATCTAGCATACTTCCATCAGGTAATACATATCCACACTCTCTAATATCGTTTGTTGTACCAAAACGTTCCTTGGCTAAACTAAATATATCTATATTTTCAACATTTGTGGACTCTGTAATTGAATTGGATTTATCATAACATATGGTACGCAAATTCCATAATTTATCTAAATAAAATTCTCGCTTGAGAATTTTATAAACAATATTACCGCTTCCACTTTCACCATTTTTTTCAAGACTACTTTTACGCATCTCCTTAACTTTTTTCCAAAGGTATTGAGCATCATCACCAATCTGTTCTATCTTATGAGAATCATCTGTAGATGCTAGGGCATCGTACATATCATCAATGATTGTCATAATTTTTGCGGCTTTTTCCTTAATAGAGAACTTGTTAAGTCCAATTGACTTAATGTCATCTGGATTTGGTTCTCTTACCCAATCATTTTCTTCAAGGTCATATATTCCGTTTGACTCTGGCATTTCACCCAAATTCTGAACATATAACTCAACTGGGTATCCCATTATCTGTAATCCACTATGCTCGTTGTTCCACTCGTTTTTCTTTGAGTCAAGATAATCCTTCACAAACTCAGTCTTCTCATCTATTTCATCGAAATCTACAATTAAATGTAAGTCAATGTCAGAATATTGAGACCAATTGAAATTGCAGATAGAACCAGTTAATATAATACCACTTGGTTTAACCCATGTTAGGTTGGCATACTCCCAGAAATCATCAGCTATATCTAATAGTTTTAATCTAATTCTAGAATTCAGTTTCCCATCTGGATTCCAAATATTAGGAACTAACTCATGTTTCTTTTTAAATGAAGATAGGTCAATTTCGGAACTATCTACTTCAAAATCAAGATTTTCTAGCACTTTTTCCTTATCTTTTGACTCATAGAAATTATCTTGAGGCTTTATACCTTCCTCAAAATAATAATATATATCATTCACTACTCTCTCTGCATTAGGCGAACCATATTTTGTACTAAATAATGTTCTTGGATATGTCTGGTGAGATTCCTCACAAAAATCGACATATATTCCTCTTTTTTGCTGCCTAATCCATTGTTTTAATTCATACATCTGTTGTCTAGTAGGTTCTTTAATCAATTCAAACCCACCATTACTCAATCTAATATTTCCCAAAGCTATAAACTTATCTGGTGTTATACCATCAATGTTATTGATGTAAATGTGGTCATGGAAATAGATAATATCTCCATCTGTAAGAAGGTAAGCACTAGGACCGCCAGTTTGTATTTTCTTTGCGATTCTGTTTACCTCTTCCACATTATCAACATCAGACGGTGTTGTATCACGATATAGAATATCTTCAATCCTATACTGGTTTATACTAGGATTTGATAACCTAGTGGCGCCTGATTTATCCCTTTCAATTATGTCATTGACTATACTTTGTGGAAAATAATCAAAAAGCTCTTCTACAGTTAAATCGGCATATAATATGGTATTGCCATCCATATCCATTGCCTCAACTTCGTAATAAGGTTCAAAGTCTTCTATCTCGTCATCTTCATACCCTTCTTCACGAGCATCCTCGTGAGGGATAAACTCTATAGTATTAATTGAGTCCAAGTCTCCCCTAACAGAGACGTTATATGACTCGTTTACGTGGTAAAAATTACCACCTACTGGTGGGTTACTACCTTCATCACCAATTTCATATTCATCAACCTCTGGCGCAGCCTCAGTTAACTCAGAACAATAGCTATCATGGCTAGCAATATTACTATCACTAGCCACAGTTTCTTTAAGCATCAATAATTTATCTTGATTTATTGCAACAGTCTTTGACATAAATTAAATATTAATCATCACAATCATAAGCCCAATCGTAAGTACCGTTTCCACCGCACTTACAAATCTGCTGTCTGAGGTCTGTATAGTTTGCACCATTCTCACCAACAAACTGAGAAATTTCGTTATACTTATTAGCATCTTCAGTTGGTAGACGGTCTTGGTATCCAGTAATCTTCCAATCGTCAGAAGAGAATGTTTTCATCCCATTATCAGCATACCCATCCTTATCCAATGCCTCATTATACTTATCAACGTCAGTGTAAAGAAGCTGGTTATCCATGTCATAGCCATAACCCTCAAACATGTAATCTAATATATTAGTTACCATAATTTTTTAAATATTTTATAAAGTTATTTCTCTATAAATATTACCCAATAAAAAAAAGGTGCTACATTTGTAGCACCTTTTAATTGTAATTAATACAGAATTGCGCAAGTTTTTCCAAATCACTATTCAACGCTTTTAGAGCAATATCTTCTCTACCCCATTTTTTTCGTTGGTATGGAACATAACATTCTTTTGGGGTTTCATATACAATATCTTTACCCTCGATTTGCTTCTCAGCGAATTCTAATAGTTTATTACGCTTAACAAATAGTATCTTAGACATGGTTTTAAATGCAATGTAGTCAGCCTTGCCTTTTAACCAACCATCACCACCGTTGACGTTCTGTAATTCGAGCCAATGTATAGTATCGTCATAGGATTTATCATCTCTCTTGTTTTTATTTAACCCTTTTACATCAACTCCTAATAAACCCATACGAGGACTATTCCACCAGAAATCAATATGGTTTTTTATATCATCGTATTTTGAAGCCTTTGTTGTTTCTCCACCCAATGTATTTGTAACAGCATTCATTACAAAATTTTCGTCAATCAAACCATTTTTATAATACTCTTTCGTTATCTCACTTAATTGTTTTATTACCATTATCCAACATTTAATTGGTACTTAATAGGTGGGTCTGGATTATAATTCTCTAATACAAAGTCCTCATATTTAAATTGGTCAATTGTACCCACTTTTCGGTTTATTGTAAGAGTTGGTAGGTCATTACCTTTTCTTTTCAATTGCTCTTCAACACCTTCAAAATGATTCTCGTATATGTGGCAGTCACCAAGTGAACCAATCAATGTATCTGGTTCCATATTAACGATATTTGCAATCATATATGTTAAAAAGGCGTAACTCGCAATATTGAAAGGTAAACCACAGCATACATCAACGCTACGCTGCGTCCACATGCAGCTTAAACCATAGATAGGTATTCTTTCTTTATCCAACTCCTTATTCAGTTCATCCTTATACTTCCTTGTAGTCCAAGGGTTAATTGCCTCGTCATAGATGTCAATGTACTTATTAGTACCATTTTCATTAAGAGGCTCGTTCTTATACCTTTTTCTATAAACTTCCCATCTTTCAAGTTCAGAAAGCTTTCTAGTATAGAATTGCATCATAACGTGACAAGGTGGTAAGGCAACCTCTCCCAAGATACTAGGATTATATGCAACGCAAAGCAATCTTCTATCATTAGGATTTGTTTTTAATGTTTTGATAATATTTTCAATCTGGTCAACAGTTTTATTTTTACCGTCAAATTTACGCCATTGTTTTCCATAAACTGGTCCTAAGTCACCAAATCTATATATCTTACCGCCATCAACCCTAATTTCTAGCCTTTCCAATACATGTATAAGGAATTCTTCTTTTGTTAATGTGAGAAGCCAGTGAATGTCATTCTTCTTTGCATCATTCCACATCCACCACTCAAAACTTATGTCATTACCAATTTCATCGTCACCATCAGCAATAACAAAATTGTAATCTTTATGTTCAAAAGCTATTTCCTTCGTAACCCATTCTTTAAACCAACGAAAAGCGTCATCGTCCCAGATGTGTACATTGTTTCTTACAAGGTACTCGATGTTAGAGCTTCCATGACTATTACAAGGTCTCTGTAAAAACCATAGTAACTCATGTAATATACCCTTTGTAAACACTTTCTTAGTTGTTAGTAATGGGAATCCTTTCTTTAAATCTATTTTAAAATGTTTTCCAAATAAAGATTTTACATTACCAGCTCTAGTTTCCTTTGGCTGTCCATGACTCATAATGTCATCTAATAGGTATTGATACCCTCTATCAACTTCGTTAACTGCTTTGACTTTCATTTATTCCTCAATATTTTCTTCGTTATTGATTGGTGCTGCTTCCTCTTGTACTTGTGGTTGAGGCTGATTTCTTAAACTATCTATGTATTGCATGATGATTGGGCTATTTCCAATAAATTCACCCATATTAGATAGTTTGTGCTTATAGCAGTTAGGTGCTTCATCATCGTCAATCTCTTGTACCCATTTTTCGAAATTTTTATCAAGAGACCTGATAACATCTGGTTTTGCTCTTTTCCTAACTTGATTCTCGATGAACTCTCCCCTTCTTTCCTTAGATGGGTAGAAAACATCGTAATCAATATGCTGTTCGTTAAACAAATCTCTAATGTTTTCGGATGATGGTATGAAAACCATGTCATTTTCATCAACTATACCCATTACTTCATTAACAATATTTTCTGAATTAACATTGCTAGCATCAAATATTTTAACTTTATCACCATATGTATTAGTTAAAAATGTTTTACCGCATCCAATGAAACTACTAATTATTATTCCCATATTTTTCTAATCTTTCTTTTAATCTATTTAGTTTAAAATCTTTTTCCTTTTCAAAGTCCTCATACTTCATAAGAGTTGCCATTTGTTCAACCATAATAGAGACATCAGCAAGTTCTGTCATCACATCATAATGACTAGCCCTACCTCTTTTGAATCTACTTAAGGCAGTCAGCAATTCACCAACTTCCTCATAAACCATATTAAGTTGTGCCTCTTCACCCCATTTAGAAAGGGCTTTCTGATAAAGTTCTATCCTCTTCTCTTTCTCCATCACTTATAAAATTTTTACCTTCTGTGTAAAGTTGTTTACCAACAGCCTCAAGTGCTGAACATATTGTTTGGAAAGCAGCTTCAGTTAGTTTAACTTCTTTCTCACAGATAACATTATCTTTATTATTTTTCATTGTAAATTTCCCATTATCATAAAAAATAAATATGCCATCATTTAATCTAAAATCCAATTCATCACTTAATGCATCAATATCAGCATTTTCTATTTTTTTATATTCATATTCTTTGAGCTTAATATATTTATTCAAACCTTTTCCAGTACTAACATTTTCTCTAAATAAAAGATAATCATTAACGTTTATTTTTTTGTATTCATATTGAGTCCCATTATTAAATACGACCTTTAATGTTTTCAATTCATTATTTTTATCAATACATTCTGAATATTTTATCGTAGATGAATCAAACCAAGTTCTATCTACATTATCACCATTTTTGTTAATTGTATAAAAATTAAAAATTTTACCCATAACTAAAAATCATTTTTTTTTTATTTTTTTATTTTCTATTTGCAAAGATATTAAAAAAAAATTAAATTTCAAAATAACTCCTGTTGAAAAACTAAATATTTTAATTATATTTTAAATGTAAATAGATTGAAAATTATGAGTAAATTTAGAGAAGAGGATTACACATTAGAGTTTAACGAGGTGATGGATTATATGACATCTACCTTGTACAATGAGTTTCCGACTGATGTACTAACATTAGAATATCTCATATTGGCAATTCTTGATAATAGAAACTGTCATGCTAATATGATTCTCGATAATTGTTTAATGTCAGAAAACATTGAGGAACTTAGGAAAATATATGTTTCTGTGTTAGATAAACACATGAAGCCACAACTGAAAGGTGATAAATTGGTATTCAATGACGATTTAATAAAGGCTATGGACTGCGCAAAAGCTGAAGCTGAGAAACTGAACTGTTCACCAATTGGAACTGAACACATTCTATTGGCTATATTAAATAAAGATAATGGGTTTGCAGAAACAGAGGTTTTTGAAAAATTTAGATTGGAATACCACTTCATTTTCAATAAATGCGATGTAAAGCCACAAGAGAAAAATCAAGAAAAGGAATTGAAGCCGAAAAAATTGCAAGCGAAGAAAATAAGTAAGAAAAACAACGATATTCCATTGAAAAGTCAAGTTAATACTAAAATCATATCTACTAGTTCGTCAAATGAGTTTGTGGAGCAATATACAACGAGTCTTAATAGACTAGCCGCAAATGGGCAAATTGATGAGATTGTAGGAAGAAAACAAGAAATCAATGAAATTATTAAGGTTCTCTCTAGGAGAAAGAAAAATAACGCAGTATTGGTAGGCGAAGGTGGCTGTGGTAAAACAGCAATCGTATATGGTATCGCCAATTTGATTGTAACGGAGACGTTCCTGACGTTCTAGAGGGTAAAGAAATTGTAATGCTTAACCCAATGGCTCTCGTTAGTGGAACACACTTCAGAGGAATGTTTGAGGAAAGAATTGATGGACTTTTCAAAGAATTGAAGAAAAATGATAAGTACATTCTATTCATTGATGATATTCATACTGTATTAAGAGGTGGTAGCAAGGAAAAAGATACTGATATTAGCGGCATGATTGGCGAAGCGTTATCTGAAGGAACTATCAAAATAATCGGAGCGACAACATTTAAGGATTACAGGAACACAATTGAAAGTAATTCTTCATTATCTAGAAAGCTACAGAAGATTATTATTGACCCAGCAACAAATGCAGAGGCGGTTGAGATTCTAGAAAACAATAAAAAATACTACGAAGATTACCATAATGTTGTATTCACCGAAAAAGCTATCCAAAAGGCTGTTGACTTGGCAGAAAGATATATCACAGATAGAACATTGCCAGATTCAGCATTCGACATCATTGATTTAGCTGGAGCAAATACATCACTAATGGATAGAGAGCCTATTGAGATTCAAAACCTCAAGAAGAGACTTAGAGGGATTGAGAAAGAAAAGGATGCGGCACTTAACAGTGGTGATTTTGAAAAGATTGACTCTCTCAATGCAGAACAGAATGTATTGAATGCAGATATTGCAGATTACAAGAGAAGCAATAATAAAGATATTGAGACAATTGAAATCAATGAAGATGATATTTCAAATGTAGTATCTGAAATTACAAAGATTCCAGTTAGCAAGCTTTCGTCTTCAGAAAAAGCTAAAATTGCACACATTGATGATACACTGAAGAAAAGCATTATTGGTCAAGATGAAGCCATCGACAGTGTATGTAGAGTTATCAAGAGAAACAAGGTTGGACTTGGTGACAAGACGAAAACAATGGCAAACATTTTAATGGTGGGACCAACTGGTAGTGGTAAAACACTTATCGCTAAGAAACTTGCAGAAGAAATTTTTGGCGATGAAAAAGCACTTATCAGAATTGATATGTCTGAGTATTCGGAGAAGAATTCAGTTTCGAAGTTAACTGGTGCTGCGCCAGGTTATGTTGGCTACGAGAATGGTGGACAGCTTACAGAGGCTATCAAGCATAAGCAGCATTGTGTTCTTCTTTTAGACGAGATTGAAAAGGCAGACCAAGAGGTTTACAACGTATTCCTTCAGCTATTCGATGAGGGAAGACTTACAGACAGTGCAGGTCAAGTTGTCAACTTTAAGAACGTCATCGTACTTATGACATCTAACATCGGAGCTAGAAAAGCTTCTGAACTTGGAAATGGACTTGGATTCGTAAGTAACGAAGATACTAATAAGAAATCAATTATTGATAAGGAACTGAAAAGAAAGTTTACTCCAGAGTTTATTAATAGAATAGACCAAATAGTATATTTTAATAGTTTAACAAATGATAATTTAAAGAATATTGTTAAGTTAGAAATTAATAAATTTAATAATAGACTCAATAATATAGAGTATAATATAGAATATACTGATGATGTAGTAAACTATATACATGCAGAGGCAATTAAGAAGAAGGAACTTGGAGCAAGACCTATCATAAGGCTTATCCAAACTAACATTGAGGACAAGATAACGGAACTCATGCTTACAAACGATTATAAGCCAAAATATGTGTTCCACGCATCTTGTGAAGGTGATGAGATAGTAATTAAGTAACTCTTTAATTCTCATAATTTCAAATATTTTATAGTTAAACTGAGGGGGAAAGCGATTTATCTGAAATAAACTTTCCCCTAACTTTTTTAAGAAAATAAGCAAAAATATCTTAAAATTTTTGGATATTTCAAAATTTTTTCATATATTTGCATCCGTAAATCATAATCTCTTATGAAGATAGATTTATGCAACAAGTTGGTAGACAACGATTTAGCTCGTGAAGACTTGTTGAAACGTGTAGAAATACGCAAAACATCCGTTGAAGATTTGGAGCAGATTTGTAAGGTACTAGCGAAGTCCTTCAATCTTAGTTCACACTTGGAGGCTCTATTCCAGTTAGAGAATTCTAAAGCAAGACTAGATGAATCTGTGAAACTTGTTGATAAGGAGACAGGTGATATATATGGCTTGTTGATTTTCACCGAATATCCAATTGACAAGGGTTCTCCTATACGAATGGTAGAAAGTGGTATATCAGAATTTTTAAGTGACTATAAACAAGTTAATGGTCACTCATTTATTATTGATGAACGCTTGAGAAATTGTGGTTTAGATAAAAAAATGTTATATTTCAATACCGATTTTCTTATTGAAAATTATGATTTCATTTGGATTGGTGTTGAAGAATCTTTAAGGTCTAAATCCTATTGGGAAAGATTAGGGTTTACAAAGGTATTCGAAATACCAGAGGCAACATTTTATCTTATTCCATTGAGTAAAAAGATGATTAACGAATATTTATAATAAATGGTAAGTTTGTTATGAAAACGATTATATTGTCTGAAAATGGCTTTAACAAGATAAATAATGCGATTATCGAAGAGTCCTACAGTGATAAGGTTGAATTGATTAGAAAATACCTAGACAACAACTTTATGAGAGCCACATTTGAAAAGGATGGGGAAAATGTAGGAATCTTCGTAAAACTTAGCAACCACCTTCCAACAGAGAAATCTTATTGGAAGCAAGACGTGTTAGATATTTTAGATAAGGAATTTAATAATACAGTAACTGATAAAAAAGAAAGAGACGGATTTCTAAGCCAATTGCTAGACGATTGGTATAATAATAAGATTAGTAAATATGGAAGTCTGTCGGCATACAATTTTTAACTAAGAGGATGTAGTGACGTAACTCGCTCTCACATATCGTCACCAATCGAATGGTTTGTACCCATTCGAGCCTCACGTAAATTTTAAAATGATGAGAAAAGCAAAAAAATTAATTTTGACGTGCTTGATGTCGATTCTTGTGTTGACAGCTAGTGCACAAACAAACCAAATGTATGATTGGAGTAAAATAATGAATGCAATCATACAAGTAGAAAGCCAAGGTAATGCAAAAGCTCATAATGCAAAAGGAGATTGTGCAGGTATCTTACAAATCACACCAATATTGGTGAAGCAGTGTAACATCTGGCTCAAAGACCAGAAATCTAGTAAGCGTTATACCTTGAAAGATAGATATGACGTAGAAAAATCGAAGGAAATGTTTATAATGATTCAAGAGCATTACAATCCTTCACACAACGTAGAAAAAGCCATAAGACTTTGGAATGGAGGGCCAAATTATTCCGTAAAGAAAACAAATGGCTACTATAAGAAAGTTATGAAATATTACAATGGGGGCAATTAAGCCTCCATTTTTTGTTTTATTAACATTTCATATTTGGCAAATACATTTTTTATACATATATTTGCATTATGGAAATGAAGCAAT
>Ga0247609_10003436_pt1 | contig 16067 bp, 13 predicted proteins | sample 172DNAGHGlowgp2_FD_193487 | JGI IMG/M metagenome (GOLD analysis project Ga0247609, IMG submission 193487) | Sheep rumen microbial communities from Palmerston North, Manawatu-Wanganui, New Zealand - 1728 DNA GHGlow gp2 | ecosystem: Host-associated > Mammals > Digestive system > Stomach > Rumen ...
TACAAGAACTGGGAGCTACTGTTCTTAGACGATAACTCGAAGGATAATACCATTACCCTGATGATGGACTTGAAAGACGAGGCGAAAATCAAAAATGAGGATGGTACTGTAATTGATCGCATCAAAGTGTCAAAGACTGTGTCGGATCGGGGTAGCGTCATAAACCGTAACTCTTCTTTAAAAGAGGCCCGCGGGCGATGGATTGCATTCCTGAATGTTGGGGATGTGTGGGCGCCAGACAAATTAGAACGTCAGATTCGATTTATGGAGGAAAATGACTATGCCTTCTCTTATCATCAGTATCGACTGATGGATTCCAAGTCGAAAGATAGAGGCTTCTTGATTAGCGGCAAAGTGCATGTAACGCACACTGATATGGTAAAATGCTGCTGGCCAGGGTATTTGACGGTAATGTACGATGCAGAAAAAATAGGAAAGGTAAGAGAGCGTTCTTTGTGGACGAACGATTATGCACTGTGGCTGTGCATATCGGATAAGGCGGACTTGTATCTGTTGCCTGAGAGTCTGGCTACGATGAGAACAAAGTGGGATAAATTGGGAAAAATCCTATTGACGAATAATACCAAATGGAGATATGATGCCTATAGGATAGAGGAGGATTTGGGAAGATTCACATCGTTTCTTTATACCATCAGAAATGGATGGTATGGTATTATGAAGTGGGCGAAGTACGTTAAAAGGGCGTAGCTATGTGGATGGCGTATATTATTATTTTTATCATATTGCTGGTGGCAGAGTTGGCATATTTTCGCATCGCCGATCGTTTCAACATCATCGACAAGCCGAATGAAAGGTCATCTCACTCGACAATCGTATTGAGAGGGGGAGGGATTATCTTTGCCATTTCGATAATTGTATGGTGTTTGTGTTTTGGATGCGCTTCGACATGTGCAGCAACCGTCATAAATTATCTGCCTTTCCTGATAGGACTGATCATGATAGCAGGCGTAAGTTTCATCGATGACATAAGATCCTTGCCAGATTCTCTGAGGTTGGTGGTCCAGTTCCTGGCGATACTTTTTATGTTTTGGAGTATGGGCATTATGCATTGGGATTTATGGTGGACACTGCCTATTGCTATGTTTATTTGTGTTTCAGGTATCAATATCATCAATTTTATGGATGGTATTAATGGGATCACGGCTGGATACAGTCTCGCGGTATTGATACCGCTGATGCTGTTGAATGGCGACCCTTCGACAAGCTCAGGGACCGCCCACGGTTTCATCGACGAGTCATATCTCATCGTAGCAATCCTCGGCGTGCTGGTTTTCTGTATCTTTAATTTCCGACCCAAAGGCAAGGCGAAGTGTTTTGCTGGTGATGTCGGGAGTGTTGGCATTGCTTTCATAATGCTCTTTGCATTAGGTAGATTGATTTTCCATACTGGGGATGCAACGTATCTGGTTTTATTGGAGATTTATGGGGCAGATGGACTATTAACGATTTCTCATCGTATTATGCTCCATGAGAATCTCGGCCAGGCACATCGCAAGCATGCGTATCAGATTATGGCTAATGAATTAAAGATTGGACATGTGAAGGTTTCTTTGCTCTACATGGTTCTGCAATTGGCAGTATCACTGGGCTTTATCTATTTATGTCCAAATACCATCTTAGCGCACTGGTGCTATTTGATTGGCATATCTGTCATACTTATCGTGGCTTACATTATATTCATGATAAAATACTATCCGCTTCACGAAGCGTATCTTAAATCTTTGAAGAATGGAAATTCAGTTAATAAATAAAGAACTGCTGAAGGATCTTCATGCGAGCGCTGTAGCCAATGAGCGTCTTCGCCAGAATTTCGACCTGCGCACGACGACGGAGGATAATTCACAGAGAATGCTCAATGCCTTAGAACCCTCCACCCACGTTCCCATTCATCGCCACCTGAAAACCTCCGAAACTGTCATCTGTCTCGAAGGTTGTCTCGACTGGATATTTTACGAAGAACTGCCGAATATGGATGCTGGCGGACCCATCCACGACGGCGAAATCGCCCAGGACGAAACTAATTTCAAAGAAACCGCCCGATTCCGCATCTGCCCACGCGAAGACCAGTTCGGCCTACAAGTACCACCCATGACTTGGCACTCCGTCATCGTCCACGAACCGAGTACCATCCTCGAGGCAAAGGACGGCCCCTACATCCCTCAGAAATAACGAACTCCGAGAAACGAGCCAGAATCAGCAAGGGCTTCCGAGATCATTACGCATCTCGAAAGCCCTTGCTCGTTATATGTTTCGCACAATAAGAAAGCCTCTTCGGCCGTTAATCTATTACCTATGTATAACTAAAACCAAAAACAATGGAAGCAATGTCAATTTTCAACAGATGTCTTTGCGCCTTTCATTTTAGGCGAAAGGCTGAGCCGATGTACCCCCGAATGCTGCGATTTATCGAAGAGGCTCACCGCGATGGGGTGATGGGGGATGGGCGCTATGCCGTTGCCCTCTGCAAGGCCGCTAAACTGCAACGATTCCTCATCATCACAGGGCGCAAATCAATCACTGCGGGCGACTTCACGGCCGACATGGTACTGAAGTTCCGCCAGTTTCTCTACGATGAGTACAAATATGTTTCGCTCTACCCCAATCTCTACCCGCGTGGCGCCGGCCACCGACCGCCAAAGAAGCGTTTCCGCAACACCACCGTGGTTCACGACCTGAAACTACTACAGGCGTTCTTCTCGGAACTGGAGAGTATCGGAGAGATACGCCGCTCCCCTTTCCAAAAGATTTCGTTGCAGAAACTGCGGGTCATCATGCACGTGATGTACGATGCCCCTGTATTCCTGAGGGCCGAAGAGGTAAAAAAGGTGATGACGACCGATGTGCCAAAAGAACTACAGTGGGCCAAGGATATTTTCGTACTGAACTGTGCCATCGGGTGCCGTATCAGCGATCTGCTACGACTCACGCCCGACAAGGTGTCGCTCTCAGAAGAGGGCATCCCCTACGTACATTACATCCCGCAGAAAACGGTCAAGAAACAATCGACGAATCGCGAGGTGATTACCCCATTGATAGAACCGGCGATGGAGATTATCAACCGAACCCGTCTGAAACTGATGGGCCGTAACCTGAACTACGGCAAACAGCGCTATAATAAGGAACTGCGACTGCTGTTACGATACTGCGACATCACGCGCCGCGTGAGCATCTTCTGTCCAGAAACGGGCGAGAATGTGTATAAACCGATTTGTGAGGTGGCCTCGTCGAAACTGGCCCGAAAAACGCACATTGACATGCTCAATAAGGTGCAGATAAACTACTACGCTGCCGGACTGCACCGCCAGGGCTCAGAAGCCGTGTTCCGCTACACCAACATGGAATTGAAGGATCGGTATGAACTCATGCGAGCAGCATTCGGGGTATAAAAATAAAGGCTGATGCTATTGAGCACCAGCCTTTAGTCATTTATTGTGTCGTCCCCATTGTGGTACAAATAGGAATGAGCAGAATTGCCAGATTGCCTTTAAGTATCTCATAAAAGGATATTGGCTTTTATGGTCTCGACGATGTACCTCACGTCATCGTCACTAACATAAGGCCCTGCCGGCAAACACATACCTACTTTAAATATTGCCTCTGATACACCATTAATGTATGCAGGGGCATTTTTATAACACGGCTGTTTGTGCATCGGCTTCCAAACAGGACGAGCCTCAATACCAGCCTGGTCAAGCGCAACTCTCAGAGCCTCTACATTATCATTCGGCTGACAGTCTGTCGTGGCTGAAGATGCCGCATGAATCACGCCTGCTGCCCCACCGACAGCACCAGTTACGATGGTTTTATAAGCATTTTCCTGCCCCTTTATCTTGAGGTTTGGATCAAGAGTAATGGTACAAAGCCAGTAGTTACTGTCATAGACTGGACTCCCCGCCTCCTGGGAAAGGCTACGGGTAGGCGAGGTCAACTCGGGAATGGAGGGGCCAGGGGTGGAGGAGAAATTTGGCTGTGAGTGCACGGTAATCCCGGGCACGTTACCTAATAATTCCTCATATAAAGCCTGCACATGCTTATGATGCGCAATATGGTCATTCACCACTGTCATCTGTCCACGGCCAATACCTGCACAGATATTACTCATTCGATAGTTGTATCCAATCTTCTCATGCTGATAGTATGGATAACTCTCGCGATACTGCGTCGCATACATCATAATCTCTCGCCACTCTTCTTCATTATTAGTAATGAGCGCGCCACCGCCTGAGGTCGTGATCATTTTATTACCGTTAAAGCTCAGTACCCCATACTTTCCGAATGTACCTAGTACTTGACCATTATAGCGAGAACCAAATCCCTCTGCGGCATCCTCAATCACAGGAATGTCGTATTTATTGGCAATCTCCATGATGCGGTCGATTTGATACGGCATGCCATAAAGAGCTACTGGCACAATCGCTTTTGGTTTCATGCCTGTCTTCGCAATACGATCCTTAATCGCCTCTTCCATGAGTTCTGGATCCATATTCCATGTTTCCTTCTCAGAATCCACAAACACCGGCGTTGCTCCCAAATACGTTATCGGATGACTCGATGCGCAGAATGTAAAACTCTGCACAATCACCTCATCCCCCGGCCGAACTCCACATGCTATCAAAGCCAAATGCACCGCCGATGTACCACTTGCCAGTGCCACTACACGCTTACTGACTGGGGACCGGATCCCGTCAGGGCTGGAAGTTCTGACAGGAACCTGTCCCCTGTCAGAGACAAATTCTTCCAGATCTTTCTCAAACCCATTTACATTCGGTCCCAAAGGCACCACCCAGTTCGTATCGAATGCCTCTTTCACATACCGTTGCTCTGCTCCATCTTCGCTCATATGGGCAAGACAAAGATATATCCTTTTTCTCTCAGTCATTTTATCTTATTATTTATTGTCTTTTTTAACGTACTTCATCCACTTTTTAATACCGTACCAGCCATTACGGATCGTGTAGAAGAATGATACAATTCTTCCCAAATGCTCCTCCATCCTATAGGCATCATATCTCCACTTGGTATTGTTTGTCAATAGGATATTCCCCAATTTATTCCATTTCGTCCTCATCGTAGCTAGACTCTCAGGCAGCAAATACAAGTCTGCCTTATCCGATATGCACAACCACAGCGCATAATCATTCGTCCACAAAGAACGCTCTCTCACTTTTCCGATCTTCTCTGCATCGTACATCACCGTAAGGTATCCAGGCCAGCAGCATTTTAACATATCACTATGAGTGACATGCGCTTTGCCACTAATTAAAAATCCTCTGTCTTTCGAATCAGAGTCCATTAATCTGTACTGGTGATAAGAGAAAGCATAATCGTTCTCTGTTATAAACCTAATCTGCTTCTCTAGCTTATCTGATGCCCATACATCCCCAACGTTCAGGAATGTAATCCAGCGCCCACGAGCCTCCTTTAAAGAAGAGTTACGGTTAACGACCCCACCTCGATCCGACACTGTCTTCGACACCTTGATGCGGTCGTTGACTGTACCATCCTCGTTTTTTATTCTGGCCTCATCCTTCAGGTCCATCATTAAGGTGATGGTACCATCATTAGAGTTGTCGTCCAAGAACAGCAACTCCCAATTCTTATAGGTCTGCGCCATCACACTTCTGACGCTTTCCTCCACGAATTGGGCTTGGTTATGCGACAGCATAATTATCGAAACCATTCCACTAGCCTCCATATAATGTATAATTATGACCTATATAATGGGAAAAAACTACTATTTTGATTAAACTCTTTATCTCGTGAAGCCCTTTCTGCCAATAACTCTTCATATTTCTCCTGATCGAAAATCTCCTTGCCTATCGAGAATTGATAATCAGAATTCCGATTAAAAGCAGCCTTGAATTTATAAAGATTATCTTCACCAGATCCTACCCCGCCACCAAGATGGAAGGTATTAAAGCCTTGCTCACAACCCCATAATGCAGCTTTGTATAACAATAAATTTGATGGAGCCAAATTTCGATATTCAATCATAGATCCAGACAGATGATAGTGCATCTGGTCATTTGCAAACAGTATAATACTCATAGCAATAATCTGACCATCCTTTTCGGCATAGAACATCTCATAATGGTCGTTCAAATCATGATGTATAGACTCGTAGAATGCATCCTCGAAAAAGTAATAATCTTCTGCATTGTCTTTCTCCATCGTGGCATTATATATACGTTTAAAGTCTTTGAACAGCTCCAAATCCTTACCATGAAGGATTTCAATACCATTCTTCTCAGCCTTTCGAATCATATTACGGTTTTTGCTGATGATATTGTTCCAAATAACTTCTTCAGAAGCCAAATCAAATGCGACAGTCTTACCAAGATCTATCACATTCGAAACGACCTTCATGGGTACTGCATTAGCCAATACAGGGTGATAGCGGACAAAGTTATCTACTATTCCCTCATCCATCATTTTCTCTATGTATGCCTTCCAAAAAGCCTGGAGATTCAGCTCTGAGGTGTCACCATCAAAAAGCACTCCTCCATATCCGTATGGCGTTACACTATCATAATACCCTTCGATGTCGGTCTTTCTTTTCATATACACATAGATAGCCTTCAACCCTTCTGCTTCATAATATAGCAATTGTGGGTCGCCATCTCCGTGTATTTGAAAGGCTTTCACATATCCGCTCAAATAATAAACATCATATTGAGTGAAACCCTTCACAATGTCATCCCAAGCATCAGCCTGGTTCATATCAAATATCTGAATCATCTTTTATTAAAGTGTGACAATATTATATCTCTACTTCTCTCAACCGTATAATTCTCGCAGAAGAATTTCCAAGCATGCTCTCCCATCACTTTTTTATCTGCTTTCGCAATTCTTTCGAGTGCCTCTGAGAAACTATCCACATCATTACTATAACATTTTACGCCAAATCCATTTTCTTCAGCAATATCACCCATATCGCAGGCTGTATCAGTTGCTACTAGGATTGGTTTTGATGCTGAAATATAATTTAGCATTCTTGAGGGGAAGTTTGGAATTGTAAAATGGTAATCAAGAAAAATCATGCCCACATCACACTGGTCGGCAATCGCCTGATATTCGGCTTTGGGAAGATGGTTCATGTATAATACATTTGAAGGATTTTCGCATCCCATAAACTCCCGAATTTTATTCGCTTCAGCCCCATTGCCAATAATGATAAAGAAGACTTTCTTGTTGTTTTTTTCTTTATTGAGGCATTTTACCAAGAAATCTATCCCCTGTGGACGACCAAGACTACCACCATAGATAAAAAGGACTGCACCAAGAGGAATATTATACTTTTCCCTTATCGCATTACTCTCATTACTTATCTTCTTTTCTGTTTTAAATATACTATTAGGACATACCTCCACAATATTCTTATCAATTTCAGGATTATGTTCTAAAAGATATTTAACATTTGCAGGTGACATACATCCTATATAGTCGGATATAGAATAGAATTTTTTCTCTTTCTTTCTGAAGAACTTGTAAACAAGACCCTTAATACCCGTTTTGCTTATCATACCTAGATCAACGGCATTCTGAGGGAAGATATCCTTTAATAACAAATAAGTGTGGGCGCCTGTCACTTTTTTCACATAACTTACTGTATTGACAAGTGTAATAGGGGGTGTTGGATATAGAATCAAATCTATCTTAATTTCTTTCAAGAACTTCTTTATCGCAGATTTAAATTGATAATCCATTAACAGAGTTGCCACACCTTTTTTTATCAACGGAACCTCTCCCGTTATTTGCCCCGTTGGTATTCTTAGTACCGTCATACCTTTATATAGAGAGAGTCCTGGTTTTTCACCACAACCTTTCTCATTAGCACATGCAGCATAAACTTTGTCGCCATTTTGGACAAAGCATTCTAATAAGTCATCATAGAACTCTTGTCTTTTTGACGTACTAAAAGAAAGAGATAAAAAAAGAATATTCATTATTATCTCGCTGTTATATAATATCCTGTGCGATCTGCACTCTTTAAAACAGGCTTATCACTCAATGGTTGCATATCACTGAATCGAACAAGAATCTCGGGCTCTTCTTTTTTAATTCTCTCAAACTCATCCAAATCCTGCTGATTCATGATATATTTAATTTCAGCCTTCTTGGGCTGCCATATTTGCGAAAAGTCTGGAGCAACCCCACAACCACAATTTATAACCATACCCATATAATCCAAGCCTGTGGAGATGGGAACCAAATCAGAACCTATGCAATCTCCGCCCATACGTGTCGCAATTTCCATAAACAGGACTCTTCCATCAGGAGTAATCCTAAACTCAGGATGTATGGCACCATATTCTATTTTCAAAGCAGCAAACGCCTTGTACAAAGTCTCTTCGACCTTTTTTTTCATTTCATTAGATACAGGAGCTGGTTGCATATGTCCGGTTTCCACAAAATGGGGAGCGCCAGTTGTATGTTTTTCTGTAATAGCAAGAAGACGATACTTGCCTTGATATGCTATACTATCACCACTATATTCCTGCCCTTCAATGAACTCTTCAAGAATAACCTTTTTCTCCTCAGACCATCCCATTGCATAATCCAAGCCCTCCTGTAGTTCTTCAGCAGTATTGATTTTAAACACGCCTCTACTTGAGCTCAAGTCTATAGGTTTTACGATAAGAGGATATTTGAAATCGATAGTTCTCTCAAGAAGATCATTTAACTTATATCCATCTTCAACAAGCATAAAGTTAGGGCTATCTATACCCGCCTCTTTCATTGCTTGTCTCATCAAGTATTTATTTGTTGTAACCTCTTCTGTCCATTCGCTATTACATGGTATTCCCATTTTTCTAAGCAGATAGTTTTGAGGGTGCATAGCTACTTCAGATGCAATAGAGGCCACACCAGCTGCACCAAGCTTACTACAGTCATCCCAAAGTTTATCGTAATCCATGATATTAATGGGATGATAAACATCTGCTGTTTTTTCACCTATCTGTCCAGAAGGAACACCATATACATGGGTTTCAAAACCAAGTTCTTTTGCTCTAAGAATTAAGGGATTTTGATACTCATTTGTTCCTAGTATAATAATTCTCTTCTTCATATTACTTTTTTTAAGTTTTATCCAAAAATACGGGAGTTTCCTTTTGAATAAACTTTTTATTTATCTCCTCTACATATTGTATCTTCTCCGGTTGTTGTACATCCCTGGCTATATGCAAACCAAGTTCTTCATCAACAGAGGGTGTCCCAATATCTTCCTGTCCGGCAACTTTAAAGAATGTACGCCATAATATCTTAATATCATTTTTAAATGACATCTCTTTCACATACTTAACATCCATTGCGAATCTTTCATCCCATTTACAAAGATTTCTTCCATTGATTTGTGCAAGGCCTGTAATTCCAGCCCTTACAGTATGTCGTTTACTTTCTTCTTTTGTATAATATGGGAGATAAAAAGGATATAATGGTCTAGGCCCGACAAGACTCATATCTCCCTTAAGAACATTAATCAGTTCTGGCAACTCGTCCAAGCTACTATTCCGCAGAAAATCACCGAATTTTGTAAAACGTTCCGTATCTGGAAGAAGATTACCATTCTCGTCTCTGGCGTCAGTCATGGTCCGAAACTTCATGATCCTGAAAGGCTTCTCATCTTTAGTAATTCTTAATTGTTTAAAGAATATTGGTCCGCCAAGCTTCACTCTTACCAAGATGCATAACAATATTAAAATTGGAGAAATAAGTATTACTCCAAACAACGTCAAAACAAAATCCAACAGACGCTTTATCTTATTTTTATACATAATTGATTCTACAATTAATTAGTTGAAAGATTATTAATCCACCTCTCTATATAATCTAATCTCGGTATAAAATCTCTTTTTACCGCCTTCACTTCATCATCAAAATCATAGGCATCATTTTTCCAAATTCCGACATCGCGACGTGCGCTATACCCAATTCTTTTTTCTAAAATTACCAAATAATCTAAGAGTCCATTGTTTGAAGCGTTTCCGACAAGTTTTTCTTTTAATATGGGGAATCTATGCTTCATTCTTCCTAAGAAAAAGGGGTCTTTATGAAGTTTTCCAAAATAATTCGCTTCAAGGTTATACTGCCATGTCCAATAGGCTTGAACATAGAATATCTCCTGATCCCACATGGGCCCCATTTTCATTTTACTCACCATTCCGTCCTTATCCCGATCTTTATACATGAAAAGACTTCTGGGCCCCCATCCTTCATAATTACTAACTGCACCAAGCAGCAAAAGATAATCAACCCAGTTGTCAACATCTATATATTTTTGATATTCGCTGTCTTCATTTGTCTCAATCTTCATAAATTCAGACTCCATTTTATGCACATAATCTTTTATGTATGATATCTGTGCTTCATTTACATTCTCGTCTGGACTTTTTAAGTTGACTGGTAGTTGAAATATATCTGACATGAATTTATACTCTTCGTCATAATTGGAATCATATTCCAATAAATAACCACCACTTACATCAGGATATTCAATGTCATCAGCTTTCAGTTCCGCGATATTAACTCTATTTTTATCAACTTTAATTTGTTCGCACAAATAATACAAGCCCTGAAATTTATTGTTTAATATCAACTCCACAAATTCACCTCTAGGAGTGTACTCAATTGCATCTGATTTTCTACTACACCAAAACATAAGATCATGACCTATTGCGCCTCTCCACAAAGATAACAACACCCATCTTTTGTGTTTTGGCATTCCAAGGACATTTTCTTTTTTATCTAATTTTATTGCATACGGTTTCTTCGGATATAACCATGTTTGATTTCCTCTGCCTTTAATTTTAATATTATCGTAAGTGTCATGTGTTGAACTTTCATAGTCCGGTTGAATTATCATATTTCCGCCTACCCATGTTACCTTGTCCTCAATGGCTTTCTCAGTGTTTATGATAACAACAGGTAAATTCGTATTCAGTACTCTCACATTATAACTTACCCCCCCCGTCGCGTTCAACACATTGTATTTTACCCCATCAACAATATTAGAGAAATCAACAACTGAAGTACCACTTATTTGTTCAATACTGTCTACGCAAACTCTTGCACCTGTATAATCAAAATAAGCGATAGCATTTTTTAAATTAGCTTCAACAGGCACGATAATATTTATCTCTCGACCACAAGTATCAAAAGGGAAATACGCTTTCCCGTCTATAACAACATGGAAATCTCTCAATTCTAATACTTCATTTTCTGGCAAATTATCTATTACCAAATCTATATTATCAGAACTGCAAGCCAATAGCCCAATACAAATTGTCAGGATTATCACAATTCTGGTGAGCGAAAAAATCGTCGTCTGCATTTTTATCCTATTTCTTCAAGTATTTTTACCAACTTATCGGCTCTTTGTTCATAATTGTCAAAGGTTGTAAGCTGTCTCTTTCCATTTTCTATTAACTGGTTCGCATAGATTTTATCTGTAGCAACCTTATAAATTGCATCTGCTGCAGATTCAGCATCGATAGCACTGTAATAAGATGCGGCATCCCCGCAAAGCCCACGAGCGAATTCTAAATCCGTAGTAACAATAGGCTTCTCCATCCTCATCGCTTCTGGATAGGTCGCCGAGAAGCACTCCAATAAAGATGGCATAAACATTATATCAGACTGTTCATATAGGTAAGGAACCTCGGCCACATCTACCTTACCTATAAATAATATATTAGCCCTTACATCATCATACACGTCCATTTCTGACTCTTCATAAGAAAAAGTCAATACGAACCTGATATTTTGTTCGGGCCATTTCTTCTTGAATACACGAATGATGGTTGGAATTATATTAAAGTTCTTATGATCTATCGGAGAAGAAACTGCCAAACATGTGATACCTTGAAATACTGGAAGAGTATGAAATTTTCTCCATTTTTGAGGTTCATCAAACACCTGGTTATAATAGTTACTTACAGTGTAAACCGCTTTTGTCCTATATAGTTTCATTAGTCGATCTGAGATAAAAGGATTCTCAGTCCAGAAATAATCAGAATATCGGTTAAATAAGTTTTTCCTTATAGTGCACCATATAGCCCACTGTATTTTCTTCTTCATCCCCAAAATCGAAAAGAATGGCGATTCTGGTATAACTAATGCTGGCATTGCAAAACCGCTTAAGTGTGGTACACGTGGTCGCCATCGTGAAGGGCCAAATATAGTTAGAACAGCATCCACGCATTGGGAATCTGTCAGTTTGTCAAGAAAACTATCTCTTCCAAACACTATATTCTTAACAGTATCTGGAATATCGTATCTATAGACTTCTACATTCGAATAATCCTTAATACGTTCAGCCGTGGTGGCCAGGTGTTTCGATAACACCACGACAAAGTTATGCTGATGGAATCTACAAAGTTGGCAGCATACGGAATCAGCCACTTGGAGTCCTCCACTAACCTTCAAATTCGAGCAGTTAATTAGATATTTCATTGGATGTATTATCTGTTCAAAACAACTTGAATCATTTTCTTGAGTTCTTTTCTCATATTATAAATTATCGCTGCAATAACAGCAGCATCTAAAACATATTTTAGGAACGAATCTATATATAAATCGGACAGATAGACCACAAAGAACATGACTACTAAAAACACATAATATAATATCCCCTTTAGACATACATATTTACTTGCAAAATACCATCTTACAAGCATGATAGTCAAAAACGAAAGCATCAATGATATTGCAACACCCATCAATCCCCAAATAGGCATCAAAACAAGCAGGCTTCCTACTGACACGACACCTCCCCATACGCTTGCATAAAAGTAATATTTGCTTTTTTTTACTGCAGAAAATATAGAACCAACGCTCATACCCATACAAGAAAAGCAGAGTCCTAAAGCAAGTACGGGGATATAAGTTGCAGCATCATAGTATTCAGGCGTTGTAAAAAGTGCCACCAAAGGTTTGGCCAATATCACTAATAATAAACAGCCTACGAAATATAAAGTAGTGAGTATACGTAGGTAGTTGTTATAAAATTGTTCAAAGCCATCTTTACCATACTCTTCCAACACAGAATTACCCCATGCAAGCCCAAATATGCTGGAAATACTATTAATTGCTCCAGAAATACGGCTGGCAACTGCATATACGCCAATGGCGAACAATCCTAATTGATGCTCCATCATTGGTCGGTTTATACCATTAATAAGCCACCACATGAGACTATTTGGCGCTAAAGGTACACTATATGCTAATAGTTCTTTCAGTGGCTGTTTTTTAACAGCTGAAGCCTTTAAGTATCTACCAGCTTTTGAAGCTACATAAGAATAGGTTGCCGTTACTAGCTGTGCCAAGATTATTGCATGTACGTAACCATGAACTCCAAATGAAGGAATAAGTAAAAATGAAAACACAGCTATGCCACCAGTCAAAACAACACCTGCGAAGCTATATACCCCAAGCATATCTAGGCTGCGAGAAAACTCCTGAACATAAATTTGTACATATCTAGAAACCAAAAGACCATATATCAACCATTTATACTTGAAGAACACATTATCCGATGGGAAACTTCCTTTAAATAGATCTGCTATAAGAAAAAATAGCCCTCCAATCACCGACATGAGTAGCATAAAGAATAATCCTGAGGAGAAATACTCTTTCTTCTTCTCATCTGTATCCGCCATTTTAGGGAAAACAAAAATAGAATCGGCAATATTAAGGAAAACAATAGTCACTAATATATCCGTATATACAGTTATTGTATCTGCAGCACCAAACTCATCGGCAGCCAACCAACGGGTATAAAGCGGTAGCATCAGCACATAGATAAGTTTACTACCTATGGTGCCAAGCATCACAAAGACTGTATTTTTTGCAATAGTATGATATTTATTCATTATATTGTATGAGCTCCTAAGTGGTCATATTTGCCAATCACACCAATATGTGTTCCTATCCTTAAGATTTTAAGAATTAAAGCCAAAAACAACTTTGATCCAAATAATGTGAATTGGCTAAAAGTTTCAAGCACAAAAGGGCCAATGGTTGTTCTTTTCTTTACTGTTGGATAATATCTCAATTTTTCTTGAGGACCACCTAGGAAATAATAGGCAGCCTTTAAACACTCGTCATTCTTTAAATTTGGCAAATTAGGATTATCAATCATTTCGAACAACTCCATTTCACTTTTCGGAGTATGAACTATATTCATGAAACTATAGTAATATTCATTAAGCGCTATAACAGGCTTCCCCCAATAAGTACTTTCTAAACCCATTGACGAGACAAAGACTAAAACCTTTTCACTGTTATCCATCAAAGCATAACTGCTCACTGGCGACTCTGGAGGAAATATGGTAACATTATCATACTTTAAGTTATAGAGCATAGTATGACTCTTATAAGGAACTTCCCCAAGATTTGGATGAATCCTTAGATAGAAATGAATGGAGTTATCATCTTTATAATGATCAAAAATTGTCTTTAGTGCCTCATATTGGCTTTTAAATAGAGCACCATTATCCATTTCAGTTGATATGCTGCAATATTCATCTTCCGAAGAATTAAAAATGGATATATTTCTTTTCGATTTATCAAAACCGTCAGGCAACTTTCCTTGAACCTGATTTGCAGTATAAATTTTATCCCCAGCAAATTTGCCGAATTTTCTATTCGAAAAAAAGGCCTCCGAGACTTCCACCTTGTTTTCAAGCCCATTCTCCCACCAATATTGCATCTTGTCATATTTGGCTTTACCTGTCTGAGGGACATTACCTACAAATAAATCATAGACATCTTCTCCATCTTTAGTCCATTGACGTTCTGTACAAATAAAACTGATACCCCTCTGCTCTGCTATTCTAAAAATTGACTTCAAGTTAGAATGTCTTCCATTGTGGAAAATCACCAGGTCTGGATTGACTTTATCGTAATAATTTTGCTGTGCTTCAATCATTCTGACACAACTTCGCATCACATCATCAAGATAAGACTTCAGATAGTCATTATAAGTTGGCATGACATTCCTTGTAACACTTACAAATGTAGAAAAAGCTGCATAACCAATATCAATACCTTTGTATTTTAGAGCTTTCAGGCTATCTGTATCATTATAGTGAAATTCCTGTTGATTGGCAATCTCCATTATTTCGGGGGTCATCAACTCGTCCATCGATGTAATATGGCAATTGCTTTCATTATTGAAGTCTTTCAATTTCTTTCTGGTTTCATGAACACATAGCTTACATATTAAAGGTGTTTTACCATAATTCGCCTTACAAATCTGAGTGCTTTGAGAACAATATAGTATAAAGACTTCATTACCTTTATTAAGCTGATCTCTAACAGCATCAAAAGCAAGATTATCTAGATAATCAACGAAGACCAAAACATTTTTCATTATACAAAATTCAACACTAATGGGTTTCCGATAGATATTATTATTTTTTGCATTTATAATGCCACTTTAATTCTTTTTAAGCAGATATTTTTTTCTAAAATGTTCGAATATACTCAAAAAAACGTAAGTATAAACAAAAGGCTTTACAAAAGAACCGAAATCAACTCGTTGATTACAAATATACAATACACTAATCATTGCAAGTACAACATTGACCGGTTTATTTGAATAAATATTCTTTGAAAAAAAAGATAGTACAAAATAAAAAAACAACAAATATAAAATATAGCCAAAATAACCGAAACTCCAATAAAAGTCTGCTAACATCATAAAGCCCATACCATTATCAGGATTATCATTAAAAACCGTGTTAAAGAGTAAAGATGCCCTTGGGTATGATAACATATTAAAAAAGGCGACAAACACATATGATGGAACTAACAATGATAAAAAATGAAACGAAAATGTTAATGGACTTAGAGTTATACCATTCTTTACAGCATATTTAACCATAGTTAAATATGAACTATCAGCGTTGCAGCCTATTATCTTGACAAGTGTATTTTCAATAAATGTTCCGCCAGAGAATCTATCAGATGCCGAGAAAGTCATTCCCAAAAAAGCAATAAGAAAAAATAACAAATAACTTTCTCGGCATCTGATAGATTCTCTG
>Ga0247609_10003437_pt1 | contig 16063 bp, 6 predicted proteins | sample 172DNAGHGlowgp2_FD_193487 | JGI IMG/M metagenome (GOLD analysis project Ga0247609, IMG submission 193487) | Sheep rumen microbial communities from Palmerston North, Manawatu-Wanganui, New Zealand - 1728 DNA GHGlow gp2 | ecosystem: Host-associated > Mammals > Digestive system > Stomach > Rumen ...
ATGTGTTGCCTCTCTTCGACGGCAAGGGACGCAAGGTGGGCATATATGGTGTTGACTTGAACCTCGACTCGATATACGAAACAATTCATCGAGACGAGGAGAGAATCAAACTGTTGGGAATGAAGGAAAAAGATTCGGACATTCAGGCAAGGATTAATTCGTTCTTCATCCAAATCATCGACAGCAAGGGCAAGAAGATTGCTGGTTCTGAGGAAGTGGATGAAAAAACCCTCAAGGAGATACTCCAGAGGGACAGCATCCAATGTGAGGAAATGGAAATCAACAACCACACTTACTATGTGAGTTCAAGGAAGATTTCCCACACAGGCTGGACCTTGATTGTGGCACAGCACTGGCGCTGGGTGTATTTAGATGGCATGACGCTTTGCTTCATTCTCCTCGTCCTCATGTTAATTGGCAGCATCATCATCTACTTCTTCTTGCGCCATAGCATCCGCCATGCCACCAAGTCACTGGGATTCCTATCCCAATCGGCTCAGGAGGTGGCGAGAGGCAACTTCGACACTCAGCTGCCAAGCTTCAAGCACGACGACGAGGTGACTCAGTTGCGCGACTCATTCGATACCATGCAGCAGTCGCTCAAGCGCTACGTGGAGGAACTGAAGAAAACGACTGCCGCAAAGGCATCCATCGAGAGTGAGTTGAACGTAGCGCAGAACATCCAAATGTCGATGCTGCCAAAAACCTATCCTCCCTACCCTGAACGCAACGACATAGAGATTTATGGCTCGCTCACACCTGCCAAGGGTGTTGGCGGCGACCTCTACGACTTCTTCATCCGCGACGAGAAGCTCTTCTTCTGCATCGGCGACGTGTCAGGCAAGGGTGTGCCAGCCTCGCTCGTCATGGCTGTCACGCGAACGCTCTTCCGAAACATCGCTACCCATACTGTGGAACCAAGCCACATCGTCGAGACCATGAACATGAATATCTGTGAGGGCAACGACAATAACATGTTTGTCACCATGTTCGTCGGTGTGCTCGACCTTGCCACTGGCCACTTATGCTACTGCAACGCTGGACATGATGCACCTTACATCCAAACAGAACAACTTCCATGCAACCCCAACCTACCTGTCGGCGTGATGAGCGAATGGAAGTTCACGGAACAAGAGACAACGCTCAAATCGAACACGATGATTTTCCTCTACACCGACGGTTTGACCGAGGCTGAGAATTCAGACCAAGCGCAATTTGGAGAGGAACGTATGAAGGATGTCATCAGTGCCCATCAGAATGATTCATGCTCACCTCAAGAACTGATAGATGACATGACCGAAGCCATACATCAATTTGTCTGCGATACCGAACAAAGTGACGACCTCACGATGATTGCCATCAAATACATTCACGGCAAATAGGCTGAAAGTGAGGCTTTCTTAAGTTTCTTATATCGTTAAAGAATCCGTCTAATCGGTGTTTCTCTAAAAAAAATCTCTACGGACATATCGGAATAAGGGGCATCTCTCCTTTTATCCTTTTGTCCGTAGAGATTTTTTGCGTTAGAACGAAATCACTGTTTAGAACTCATATCCAAGGTTGACGAAGAAATAAGGCTTCTCCGTGCGGTTGCTATAGCCAAGTGTAGCACCCACAGGACCGAACATTGTCTTGTAGTAATATGCAGCCTGCGCTCCAATGAGCGTGCGATTGTCGAGCAAGTTCTTCAACTTGTTTGCTTGCTGAGCCACAGCCACACGCACCAGCACATAGCTGTTCAGACCGATGTGCTGCTGAGCCTGCAATTGCGCAGCCACGAATTCCCTTTCCACATACTCCATGTTGCCGATGCCAGCAAAAGGCATCTGCTGCTCCACGTAGTGGCTAAACCAGTCGCCACCAATGGCATTGCCGAAGACAGGTGGGATGACGTTGCCGAGGAGGAGACGACCATAGAGCATTGGTTGCAACGAGAAGCGACTACTGAAAGGAAACGACATGCGCCAGTCGGCACTCACCTCGCTCATACCCACTTCTCCGTCGAGTTTGGCGAAGTTGTCAGTCAGATAGGCATATTCCGCATTGAAGCGCGCACCACGCATAGGGAAATACCAGTCGTTCTCGCTGTTGTAGTGAACGCGGGCACGATAGCTGAAGAAGTGCTCGTTTTTCAAATCCACTTGCATCGAATTGTCTGAGCCCAACTTGTTGCGGTAGTGCATGTAGTCCCAACGCAGACCCACCTTGAAGTCGAAGTGGCGCAGCGTGAGGTTGATAGGCAGCAACTCACCCTGGAACTGGTTATAGAGGATGTTGTAGTCACGCTTACCTTTGATATAAACGTTCACGTCGTTGCGACGGAAGAAATACCTGAGCGTAGGGCGGGTGAAGCTACGAGGATGGACAGTGAGCTCACCGCCTGCCACCAAACGCTTACCCAAACGCAGGATGAGGTCGGCATTCACAGGGATGGCTGTATGGAACGGAACATCCAGACCCACTTGCACGGCTGCATATTCCTCCGTGTCGTAGCGCACACCCAGTCGTGCCTGCATCGACTTGCGGTTGCCTGCCGTGAGCGCCACGCGCACCCCGTCGCCGTCGGGTATCATCTGGCACTCTGCCGTCTGGTAGAAGAGATCAACACGCATCGACGTGGTAAGCTCCTGCTCCAGTTTCGCATCAATGCTGTCCAACTTGTTCAGATGGAACTTATCACGCAGGAATCGCTCGTCCTGCGGAGTCATGTTATTGAACACATAGTTCGTCACATGCTGCTTGTCCGTCATCACCCTCGCATTCTTCGGATGGAGCAAGCGAGGACGGAAAGAATTGTCGATGCCAATCACCTTCTTCAGTGCCATCAGCTCGTCCCAGTGCTTCATCGCCTCCTCTTCGCCACGACGGATGAGCGTGTCGATGGCAGTCGATGAGAAGCTGGCTGCGTTGTAGCCCTTCGTATCAACAGCCACGTGAACATTCGTGATGCCCAGGTTGTCGTCGTATTTGTTCTTACAGTTCACATCGATTATCTGGCTCAGGATGCTCATCGTGCGACCCATGTCGTTGGCTATCTTCGCCTCGCCCTGCACCGTCACACCGATGATAATGTCAGCACCCATTTGGCGGGCGATGTCGGCAGGATAGTTGTTCTTCAAACCACCATCCACCAGCACCATCTCCCCAATTCTCACTGGCGAGAAGGCTGCGGGAATAGCCATCGAGGCACGCATCGCCTGCGGCAGACGACCGCTGTGGAAGTCATACTCCGAATTGTCAATCACGTTTGTCGCCACGCAGGCAAACGGGATGGGCAGGTCGCGGGAGAAGTCGAGCGAGTCCGTGTAGCCATAGCAGAGCTGCTGGAACAACTCTGCCAGGTTCTTGCCCTGGATGATGCCGCCGTCGTTGTAGTTCAGTTTACCGATGGTGATGCCGCGAGAGAAGAAGTAAGTGTTCTGCTTCCTGCGGTCGGAGAGGCTCTGCTTCTGCAGGTCCTCCTTGTCGGTAATCACATAGCTCCAATCCTGCACACGCACCATCGAGTCGAGCGACTGTGCGTTGTAGCCGATGGAATAGAGACCGCCAATGATACTTCCCATCGACGTACCCGTGATGATGTCGATTGGAATTCCAGCGCGTTCAATCACCCTCAGTGCACCGATGTGTGCCATGCCTTTCGCACCGCCACCACTGAGTACCACAGCCACTTTCTTTCTCTTGACAGCCATGCTGTCGTTCTGAGCCATCGCCACACCACCCATCAGCAATGCAGCCAATATCAATAGATACTTTCTCATAGGTTATAACTAATTCGTTTCTGTTCTAATTACCTTCAAGCCTAAGCAGTTCAGTAGCAAGTCCGAGTCACAACTCTTCGTCTAAAACTAATAAAGTGCCACCAAATCAGCAATCACCCCGATTCGATGGCACTTTTCTCACGTTGTACCTTATTATTACAATAAGTTGGAAAACCACAGATTCATCAGATTTCTCTGAAAGGATTTTTCAATCTGTGGTTAAATCAATCTGTCGTTTACTTCAAGTCCGTAATGAGGTAGAAGTCTTGGTCGCCGTAATCCTGGTTTTCACCACCCATACCCCAAATGAAGGTGTAGTTGCTGGTAGCAGCAGCAGAGTGGATGGACCATTCTGGAGAGAGCACAGCTTGGTCACCCTTCATCCAAATGTGGCGAGTTTCTTCGATTTCGCCCATGAAGTGACAAACGGCTTGGTCTTCAGGTACTTCAAAATAGAAGTATGCCTCCATGCGGCGAGAGTGCACGTGAGCAGGCATGGTGTTCCACACACTTCCTGGCTTCAACTCGGTCATACCCATCTGAAGCTGGCAAGAGTCGAGCACCTTCTGCACAATCATACGGTTGATGACACGGTCGTTCGAACCTTCGAGGCTACCAAGAGCGAGGATGTCGGCATCTGCCTTTGTCACCTTCTTGGTTGGGTATTCCTTGTGAGCGGTGGTTGAGTTGATGTAGAACTTAGCAGGCTTTTCTGGGTCAGCACTGACAAACACCACGTCGCGGTCGCCACGACCAATGTAGAGAGCCTCCTTGTAGTCGAGTTCGTAAACCTCGTCACCTACTTTCACGCAACCCTTGCCACCAACGTTGAAAATACCAACCTCGCGGCGAGTGGTGAAATAAGGTGCCTTCAGTGGGTCGATAGCTTCCAGTTTCAATTCTTCCTTCACAGGTTTAGCACCACCTACGATCATGCGGTCGTACATGGAGTAAACCAAATTCACTTCGTCGTCAGAGAAAACCTTCTCAATGAGAAAGTCGCGGCGCAGACGCTTGGTGTCGTAGTTCTTTGCGTCCTCTGGATGAGCCGCATAGCGGATTTCATAATTCGTCTTCATGTATTTTAGTTTTTGAGTTTTTAAGTTTTTGAGTTTTTAAGTTTTCGCGGAGAAATTTAACTTGGCTAAACGTTAATTATTTGAGTTTATGAGGTAAGTCGAAAGACAAGGGTGAAAAATCTCTTAAAGAAATTGGCAAAATTTTAACCTTAGGAGATTCTCAAGAGAAACTCAAAAACTCAAAAACTTAAAAACTCAAAAACTTATTAGATTATCTTCTCGAGTTCGTCGATGTTCTTCTGCACGTCGGCGTCAGTGAGCTCGTAGTTCTGCAAACCGCCAGCGAAGTACTGGTCGTAAGCAGTCATGTCGATGAGTCCGTGGCCAGAGAGGTTGAAGAGGATGACCTTCTCCTCACCCGTTTCCTTGCACTTCTTAGCCTCGCGAATCGTGGCAGCGATGGCGTGGCAAGACTCTGGAGCAGGGATGATACCTTCTGCCTGAGCGAAGAGTGTACCAGCCTCGAAAGTCTCCAACTGAGGAATATCCACAGCTCTCATCAAACCATCCTTCAGCAACTGGCTGACGATGACACCTGCTCCGTGGTAGCGCAGACCACCAGCATGGATGTTAGCAGGGCGGAAGTTGTGACCGAGTGTGAACATTGGGAGCAATGGCGTATAACCTGTCTCATCTCCGAAGTCGTACTGGAACACACCGCGAGTGAGCTTAGGGCAAGATGCTGGTTCAGCAGCCACAAAGTCAATCTTCTTGCCTTCCTTGATGGTATGGCGCATGAATGGGAACGCAATACCACCGAAGTTGGAACCACCGCCGAAGCAAGCAATCACCATGTCAGGGTATTCGCCTGCCATAGCCATCTGCTTTTCTGCCTCAAGACCGATAATCGACTGGTGCAAACTAACGTGGCTCAGCACCGAACCGAGTGTGTATTTACAGTTTGGAGTGGTCATTGCCAATTCGATAGCTTCCGAAATGGCAGTACCGAGTGAACCCTGATGGTTAGGATACTTCGTGAGGATGTCCTTACCTGCACGTGTTGACATGGATGGTGAAGGAGTGACCTGAGCGCCGAAAGTCTGCATAATGCTGCGACGATAAGGCTTCTGCTCATAGGAAATCTTCACCTGATAAACAGCGCATTCCAGTCCAAACACCTTGGCAGCATAGCTCAATGCAGCACCCCACTGACCAGCTCCTGTCTCAGTGGTGATGTTGGTCACGCCCTGCATCTTGTTGTAGTATGCCTGTGGCAATGCCGAATTCAGTTTGTGGCTACCCACTGGGCTCACACTTTCATTCTTGAAATAGATGTGTGCAGGAGTGCCGAGTGCCTCTTCCAATCCGTAAGCACGAACGAGTGGTGTGGAGCGATAATATTTATACATATCTCTCACCTGCTCTGGAATGTCAATCCAAGCATCGGTTTGGTTCAATTCTTGGCGAGCCAGCTCTTCAGCGAAGATGGGGTATAAGTCCTCAGGCTTGAGAGGCTCTTTGGTTGCAGGGTTCAATGGTGGTAAAGGTTTGTTAACCATGTCTGCTTGGATGTTGTACCACTGTGTAGGTATCTCCGATTCAGGGAGAATGAAGCGTTTCGTTCTGTTACTCATGATTGTGAGGTTTTTTCTGAATTAATACTGATTTTTAAATTAAGGGTTATTGCTTCGCTGCAAAGTTAAGCAATATTTTATGTTTTACCAAAGACTTTGCATTTTTTTGAACTTTCGCAAGTGCTTTAGGGGATTTACTGAACCTTTAGCTCGGCGCAAGCCAAACGCTTCTGAGGATTGTCAGAGGCGTTTGTTTGGATTGATTGAATCGTTCCTTTGGATTGGCTTACGCCGAGCTGAAGGTTCAACTAGTTGCCGAGGGCTCGTTATCGAAATGGCGAGCGCTCGGCGTTTCGATAACGAGCCCTCGCTGTGTAAACGTTGAGGGCTCGATGTTTCAGTAAAATCGAAGGAAAAATTCAGTTGAATCAAAGAAAACGTTTTGTTGAATCAAGGGAAAGGGTGAGTAAAAGCGAAGGAGAGAATTGCATCAAGCGAATGGTAGCGCAAAAACGTGTTGGGTGTTATCTCAACAATTCATTTTGGGTGAAAATGATGGGGCAAAAGAATCTTTTTTGTTAAAAAATAGGGTGGAAGGTGTAAATTTTACCATTCATTTTCTTTTTGTAATATATTTTTTATATATTTGCCACGAAATAATTGACTAACAAAAGAGTTTTCTAACAGATATTTCTAACAAGAAATCTTTTATTATTTTTTTATAATTCTATTATCAACTAACTTAAAATTACACATTATGAAGCAAAAACTTTTACTTCTCGGTGCTGCATTGATGATGTCGGCTTCGGTGTTCGCTCAGTGGACCAAGCCTGTACCATCAAGTACGCAGGACATGGTTGATGATGGCGAAACGATTATGTTCCTCTACAACCCAGGAGCTGCAGGCTTCTTGGCTGGTTCGAACGACTGGAACACTCGTGCTTCCGCTGCATCATTCGGCGACTCCATCCGCATTGCTCAGGCATTTGAGGATGACGAAAAGACTGTTCCACTGGATGCTTGGAACATCAATTGCTGGCCTTCAGCAGCCAACAAGAACGCTTGGCTTTGGGTTTCTTGCAACGCATGGGATGCCATGTGGGTAGATGCTCCAGAATCTTACGCTACGGATAGTTATCCTGGCACCGACGCTTGGGTTATCACCAAGCAGGCTAATGGTTCTTACAAGTTCACCAACAAGACCATCACGGCAGCTACTGCAGGTGCTTGGGGTGTGGCAGAAATCATCAGAAAGCAGACAGGCGACAATCGTCTCTACATCTATGATTCAGCTTTGACCTACACTGACGAAAGTGGCGAGGAAATCTTGGAAGACCAGCCAGTGTTCGAAGGTGCTTTCTATGATGAATGGGTTTTCATCTCTCCTGAAGAGTATGAATCGCTCCAGCCAAAGGTAGCTGCATATCACAATGCTTTGAAGCTGAAGGCTACCCTCGACAAAGCTAAGGCTGACTATCCACAGCTCGACTTCTCGGCTCCAGAGGCTGTTTATAACAACACAGCTTCCACAGCAGAACAGCTTGCAGCTGCTGAGGCAGAGGTGACTGCCATCATCGTGAACTACAAGGCTTCCCTTGCATCGTTCGATGAGCCTCTCGACTTGACTGACCAGATTGGCGACGGTTCTTCTGCAGGTCCTTGGATTCAAGAGTTCACAGGTACTGGCACAACAGGTTCTCACACTACCAACACTTGGTCAACAGAGGCTAACAATGGTGGTGACGGTACCGACATGACCACTCCATTCGTAGAGCACTGGACTGGTTCGGGTGGTATCCTTTCCGACCAGAAGATTTATCAGAAACTTCCAAACCTTGCTCCAGGTCTCTACAAGTTCACTGTTGATGCCCGCGTTTACAACGAGGCAAGTCAGCTTGAAAAGTTCGAAGGCATCAAGATGTTCTTCGGCAACGACAGTATCAACCTTCAGGACGAAGTACCTCTCTACTATTCTGGCAGCAAGAGTGTGCTCTGGTCGAAGAACTACTTCACCATCATTGCAATCCTGCCTGAGGCTGGCGACGTGGAACTTGGATTCGACATCAAGAACGCTAACTTCAACTGGCTTGCATTCAAGAACACATCACTCTTCTACTATGGTAATGAGAACTGCGAAGAGAATGCATTGAAGCTCTACAAGATGGGTTACAAGTACGACAGAATGAGTGCTGACACCATCGCTGCACAGGTTGCTCTGATTGACGCTTACAACGCTGCTATTGACGCATTTGATGCTGCAACAAGCAAGGAAGACATCAAGGCTGCCGCTGCTGCTGCTGATGCTGCTGAGAAGGTAGTGAAGGAAAACGTTGCTGCTTACGAAAAGATTGCCAAGAAGATTGAGAAGTGGATGGAAGACCTCGATTCTCACAACACACTCGCTGGTGATGAATGGGATGCATTCTCCGACTTCATGCAGATTGACAACGAGGAAGATGCTGCTGACTTCACAGCCGATCATCCTGAATATCCAACTCCAATCGCTCTCATCCTTCAGGAAAATATTGAAGATGGCATTTATCCTCTGAACACAGAAGAAATCAACTCGTACATCTCTACAGTTGACTCTCTCTATTCTTCAGCCGTGGCTCACAGCCTCGTTCCTGGCACTGACTGTACAGACATGCTTACCAATGCTGACTTCGGTAGCAGTACTGGCACATTCTCAACTGATGGTTGGACAGGTGCTGCTCAACTTGGTGGTTTGAACGACTACATGTGTGCTGAGCGCTACGACACAACAGTTGACTTCTATCAGACTGTGAAGGGCGCTCCAGCTGGTATCTACAAGATTGAGACTCACGCATTCGTTCGCCCTGCAGGAAATGGTTCTTACAACGGTACTGAAGACATCAACTGCTGGCTCTACATGAACAACTTCCGCTCAACGATTCAGAACATCGTGAACGACGTGATGCCACGCGATGAAGCTGTTGACCACGTGAACTGCTATCTCGACATGACTGATGAGCCTTATTATCCATCGAACACTTGGACAACAGGTTACGACTACGAGGTAACAAATGGTTACAATGCTGCTGGCGAGTCTGTTTCGGGTTATGTTCCTAACTGTATGGTTGGTGCTTCTTACGCATTCCGCGCTGGTCGCTACGCTGTGACTACTTACGGTCTTGTAGGTGATGGTGAAGACATGAAGATTGGTATCACTTCCGATGGACAGAAAGTTCACTGGTTCCTCTTCTCTGGATTCAAGCTCACTTACGTTGGTAAGGATGCAGACGCTATCAACGAAATTCTCCCTAACTACACTGAGCAGCTCGAAAGATTCTTGAACGAGAATAGCTCTAACATGACTCAGCCAGCTATCGACGCTGCAATGAAGGCTCTTGAGATTGCTCAGAACCTGATTGGTAGCTCCGACGCTGATGCACTCTGGAATGCTCTCCAGGCAACTAACCAGGCTCTTACAGATGCTCAGGCTAACAAGGCTGCTTACGACGCATACAGGATTGCTTACGACGAGCTCTATGTAGCTGCAAGCGACCCAGAAGCTAATATTGAGGCACTCGTGAAGTTTGGCGAAGAAGAAGAAAGCTTCAACAACTACACTGAACTCACTACAGACGAACTCATTGCCCTCACAGAAAAGGCTAAGGAATTCACTTCTGACCTGAAGATGCCTAATGGCGAAGCTTCTGACGAAGACCCACTCGACTACACAAGCGTGATTGTGAACCCTACATTCGACAATATCTCATACGAAGGATGGTTAGGTTCAAGCTTCGGTGCAGGTGGTACTACTGCTCCTCTTGCAGAACGCTATCAGCAAAAATTCGACACATATCAGGATCTCACAGTTCCAGCTGGTACTTATGAGCTCTCTGTGAACGGTATGCATCGTTCTGGTCAGGCTGCTGACGACTACGCAGACTACCTCGCAGCTCAAGAAGCATTGGCTGCTGACCCTGACTACGTTGACCAAACCCTCACTGCATTCCTCTATGCAACTACAAGCGAAGGTACATTCTCTAATCCACTTCCTCACGCATCTGCAGGTGTTGTTGAGAGTCCTTACGGTGTGGAAAGTGAATCAACAGTTGGTGAAAACGCTGACCACTACATTCCTAACACCATGCTTGCTTGCGACACTTACTTCCACACTCCTTACTACGACGAGCAAGGCAACGAGTACTATCCTTACTTCACTAAGGTGATTCTCAAGGTGGGTGAAGACAAGAAGCTCCGCATCGGTGTGAAGCGTAATAATGATGCAGGAACTCCTGCAGGCAACTGGACCATCGTTGACGACTTCAAGCTCCTCTACTTCGGTACTAACAGTGCACAGGATCCAAGCGCAGACGCTTCTGGCATCGCTACAGCTACAGCTGAGAACATGACGAAGGCTGCACAGATCTTCACCGTTTCTGGTACTCGCGTAAGCTCACTCCAGAAGGGTATCAACATTGTTCGTACAAGCAATGGCGAGGTGAAGAAGATTTACGTGAAGTAACTTCTTGAAAAAGAATCTTTGATAAAGGTCCTCAGCGCGAAAGGCGCTGGGGACTTTTTTTATGGGGAGGATGGGGGTAATGGGGTTAATGGGGGAGATGGGAGTGTGCTGAAAATCAAAATTTTGAGTGATAATTTTTTTATGCGCTGATTTTGTGCTACCTTTGCACAAAATTTGTGAGAAAAGCAGCTTTATGGCAAAAGAACTCGGTTTTTTTGCCCATTTTGTTTGCACTATTTTTTGCAATATTTTTCATTCTGCATAATTTGCGACACGAAAAAACGTTATAATAAAAAGATATGGAATACAATTTCAGAGAGATTGAAAAGAAATGGCAACAGCGCTGGGTGGAGCAGAAGACTTACCACGTTGTTGAAGACGAAAACAAACAGAAATTCTACGTTCTGAACATGTTCCCTTACCCATCGGGAGCAGGTCTGCACGTAGGTCACCCTCTTGGCTACATAGCAAGCGACATATATGCACGCTACAAGCGTTTGCAGGGTTTCAATGTGCTGAATCCTATGGGCTACGACGCTTACGGACTTCCCGCAGAGCAGTATGCCATCCAGACAGGTCAGCACCCAGAAATCACCACTTTCCAGAATATTGACCACTATCGCGAACAGCTCGACAAGATTGGTTTCTGTTTCGACTGGGACCGCGAAGTGCGCACTTGCGACCCTGACTACTACCACTGGACGCAGTGGGCCTTCCAACTCATGTTCGAAAGCTACTACGACACTGAGTTGCAGAAGGCTCAGCCTATTGAGAAGCTCATCAAGCATCTCGAAGCACAAGGTACAGAAGGACTCCATGCAGCAGGTTCAGAAGAACTGAAGCTGACTGCTGACGAATGGAACTCCATGGACGAAAAGCAGAAGAGCGACACGCTGATGAACTGGCGAATCGCTTTCCTTGGCGAAACGATGGTGAACTGGTGCCCAGAACTCGGTACGGTTTTGGCAAACGACGAGGTGGTCGATGGTGTTTCGGTGCGTGGTGGTTACCCAGTGGTACAGAAGAAGATGCGTCAGTGGTGTCTCCGCGTGAGTGCCTACTCACAGCGTCTCCTCGACGGACTCGACACCATTCAGTGGACCGAGAGTCTGAAGGAAACACAGCGCAACTGGATTGGTCGCTCGGAAGGTACGGAAGTGGAATTCAACGTGGCTGACTCCGACAAGCATTTCACCATCTTCACTACCCGTGCAGACACAATGTTTGGTGTGACCTTCATGGTGTTGGCTCCTGAGAGCGAACTCGTTGCCGAGCTCACCACCGCTGACCACAAGGCAGAAGTGGATGCTTACCTGGAGCAAGTGAAGAAGCGCACCGAGCGCGAGCGCATGATTGACAAGAAAGTGACGGGTGTGTTTACGGGTAGTTATGCCATCAACCCATTCACAGGCGAGAAGAACCCAATCTGGGTGAGCGACTACGTGTTGGCTGGTTATGGAACAGGCGCCATCATGGCAGTTCCTGCCCACGACTCCCGCGACTATACCTTTGCCAAGCACTTCGGTCTGCCTATCATCCCACTCATCGAGGGTGCCGACGTGAGCGAAGAGAGCTACGATGCCAAGGAAGGTATCGTGATGAACAGTCCACGTCCAGGTGTGACTCCATACATCGACTTCTCCCTCAACGGTATGACCATCAAGGAGGCTATCGCTGCCACGAAGGAATATGTGGAATCCCACAAGTTGGGACGCGTGAAGGTGAACTATCGCTTGCGCGATGCCATCTTCTCTCGCCAGCGCTATTGGGGTGAACCATTCCCTGTGTATTACAAGAACGGCATCCCTCAGATGATTCCATCGGAGTGCCTGCCATTGGTTTTGCCAGAAGTAGATAAGTTCCTTCCAACCGAAACGGGAGAACCACCACTCGGCAACGCTACGAAGTGGGCTTGGGACGAGCAGAACAAGCAGGTGGTGGAGAACACCAAGATTGACAATGTGACGGTGTTCCCTATCGAACTCTACACGATGCCTGGATTTGCAGGTAGTTCGGCTTACTACCTCCGCTATATGGACCCTCACAACAAGACGGCACTCGTGAGCCAGGAGGCAGATGCTTATTGGAAGCATGTTGACCTTTACGTGGGAGGTACGGAGCATGCCACAGGTCACCTCATCTACAGCCGCTTCTGGAACAAGGTGCTCCACGACTACGGCTATAGCTGCGAGGAAGAACCATTCCAGAAGCTCATCAACCAAGGCATGATTCAAGGTCGCTCGAACTTCGTGTATCGCATCAAGGACACGAACACCTTCGTCAGCTACAATCTGAGCAAGGAATATGACGTCACTCCAATCCACGTGGATGTGAACATCGTGCAGAACGATGTGCTCGACGTGGAGGCATTCAAGGCTTGGCGTCCTGAGTACGAAACAGCTGAGTTCATTCTCGAAGATGGCAAGTACATTTGCGGTTGGGCAATTGAGAAGATGTCGAAGTCGATGTTCAATGTGGTGAATCCAGATATGATTGTGGAGCGTTTCGGTGCCGACACCCTTCGTCTCTACGAAATGTTCCTCGGTCCTGTGGAGGCAAGCAAGCCTTGGGACACGAACGGTATCGACGGTTGCCATCGCTTCCTGAAGAAGCTTTGGATGTTCGCTTTCGACAAGGACGGCAAGCTTCGCTGCAACAATCCTGAAAGCACGAAGGAAGAACTGAAGTCCATCCACAAGCTGATTAAGAAAGTGACTTTGGACATTGAGAACTTCTCTTACAACACTTCGGTTTCTGCCTTCATGATTTGTTTGAACGAGCTCAACCAGCTGAAGAGCACCAGCAAGGAAGTGCTGGAAACCTTCGTTATCCTCTTGGCTCCATTCTGCCCTCATATTGCAGAAGAACTCTGGGAGGCACTCGGACACGACACCACCGTTTGCGATGCACAGTGGCCAGTGTGCAACGAGGAATACCTGAAGGAAGATGCCATCAACCTCACCATCAGTTTCAATAGCAAGGCACGCTTCCAGATGTCGTTCCCTGTGGATGCTGACAATGCCACCATCGAAAAGGCGGTTCTTGAGAATCCACAGTCGGCGAAGTACATGGAAGGCTTCCAGCACGTGAAAACCATTGTGGTACCAAAGAAGATTGTCAATATCGTTTTGAAAAAAGCTTAATAATGCAACCCAGCATTCCAAAATTTGCACAGAACATAGTGCTTGAGGCTCGCGATTACTTGATGATTACAATCGCCCTCTTGCTCTATTCCTTTGCCCTCACCTGCTTCATGCTTCCCTACAGTATCACCACGGGAGGCATAGCGGGTGTTTCGTCCATCGTCTATTTCGTCACCAACATGATGAACCCTGGACATGGATTCGAGGTGCAGTACACATACCTTATTATCAATGTGGTGTTCCTCATCGTTGCCATCAAGGAATTGGGATGGAAATTCTGCATCAAGACCATCTATGCCGTTCTGATGCTCACCTTCATTCTCTGGCTGATGCAGCGAATCGTGGGCAACGACCCGACAACAGGTCTTCCTCGCCCATTCGTGAAGAACCAGGCATTCATGTCGTGTATCATCGGAGCGATTATTGAAGGTCTCGGTCTTGCCATCTGTTTCCTCAACAACGGTTCGACGGGTGGTACGGATATCATCGCAGCCATCGTGAACAAATACCGCAACGTGTCGTTGGGCTACGTGATTATGGTGTGCGATGTCATCATCATTTCCTCCTGCTGGTTTGTCTTCCACGATGTGGAGCGACTTGTGTTCGGTTATGCCACGCTGTTCATCTCTGCCTTCACGCTCGACTATGTGATGAACCGCCAGCGACAATCGGTGCAGTTCCTGATTTTCTCCCGCAACTACTCCAAGATTGCCGATGCCATCAATGCCACAGGTCGAGGCGTGACCGTACTCGACGGTACAGGTTGGTACACCAAGACGGAGCGCAAGGTGGTTGTCTGTCTGGCTCGTAAGCGCGAAAGCATCAACATTTTCCGTATGATTAAGTTCATCGACCCATATTCCTTCGTTTCGATGGCAAACGTGCAGGGTGTGTATGGCGAGGGCTTTGACAAAATGAAAGTGAAGAAATTGAGTTCGAAACGAACGATTGTGTTTGCCACCAATAATCAGCATAAACTCGAGGAAGTGCGCTCGATGTTAGGCGAGGACTTCGAAGTGCGCAGTTTGGAAGACATCGGTTGCCGTCAGGACATCCCTGAGACAGGCGAGACCTTCCGTGAGAATGCGAATCAGAAGGCACATTTCGTGAAGAAATTCTATGGATTCGATTGCTTTGCCGATGACTCCGGACTCGAAGTGGAGGCTTTGAATGGTGAGCCAGGTGTGCACTCTGCTCGCTATGCTTCTGAAAAGGGTCACGACTCACAAGCCAATATGGACAAATTGCTCAGTAAATTGCAGAGCCAGCAGAACCGCAAGGCAGACTTCCGCACGGTGATTGCCTTTGTGACGGATAATGCCGACTACTATTTCGAAGGAAAAGTGGATGGACACATCATCGACGAAAAACGTGGTGAGGGTGGTTTTGGCTACGACCCTATCTTCGTGCCAGAAGGACACGAAAGAACCTTTGCCGAGATGAGTCCTGAAGAGAAGAACAGCATCAGCCATCGCGGACGTGCCGTGGCAAAATTCGTGGAATTCCTTCATACGCAGCCGTTGTAAGTGCTTTAGAGAGCTTTGAAAGCTTTGAATGTTTGGAGTTTTGTGATTTCCACGAAAAAACACCAACTCAAAACTTAATAACGTATTTAGACAATGAAACGACTTATCTTTCCCCTCCTCATGTTGTTGGGCTTCGTTGATGCGAAGGCTGGCAATGGTGATTGGCGCATTTATGCAGCTTATCACGATGCACAAAAAGTGGTGTCGCTGCACAACCGCGTCTATGTGCTGAGCGATGGTGGATTGTATAGTTACGACCCGGAGGACACCAGCGTAGATACCTACACGAAAGCGAATACACTGAGCGACCATAACATCTACGACATCGAAGCATGCGAATCTACGGGAGAACTCGTCATTATCTATACGAACGGAAATATCGACTTGCTCAATGCCAATGGTGATGCCTACAGCATGCCCGACTTGAAGCTGAAGTCACTGAGCGACAAGACACTCAACAATGTACTGATAGATGGAACAACGCTCTACGTTTCCACAAATTCGGGTGTGGTACTCGTGAATCTGCGCAATCACACCTTCGGAAACTT
>Ga0247609_10003438_pt1 | contig 16063 bp, 14 predicted proteins | sample 172DNAGHGlowgp2_FD_193487 | JGI IMG/M metagenome (GOLD analysis project Ga0247609, IMG submission 193487) | Sheep rumen microbial communities from Palmerston North, Manawatu-Wanganui, New Zealand - 1728 DNA GHGlow gp2 | ecosystem: Host-associated > Mammals > Digestive system > Stomach > Rumen ...
CAATTTTTTTCTGCGCAAGATTTTACGGCGTCGGCTTTAGTTTGGGGCGTCAAGGAGACTTCAACGACTTTATCAGCCGCCCGAAGCTGTGCCGCCCGTTTAATTGCCGCGTCCTCGAAGCCTTTAGCATAACTTAGATAAAAATCTTTAGTTTGCGAGTCTTCAGCGACGTTTTGGAACTTCCGAGCGTCCAAAATGCGTTCAATGCCCAGTGCAAAGCCGGTAGCAGCCCTTGCCGCGCCGAAATCGCTAAGCATGTTGTCATATCGACCGCCGCCCGCCAGTGAATAGCCGATTCCGTGAGCATAAGCCTCAAAAACCATGCCAGTATAATATTCAAAGTCGCGAATCAAGCCTAAATCGAACGTAATCTTATCGGCGACGCCGTAGACCTCAAGCAAGCGATAAATTTCCGTCAAATTGTCGAGAGCTTGCCGCGAACGTTCATTATCAGCGATTGATTGAGCCGCCGTTAAAATTTCTTTGCCGCCTTGAAGGGTTGGAATCAATTTTAAGGCGTTGTCGACGTTCAAATTGTCCAAAGCAACTATGTCATGGCGTTCGATGGCAGATTTAACCTCGTTTTGCACGTCCGAAGGCAGATTAGCCATTAATCCGCCCGCGAAATCGACTTGCCCTAAGCAAATCTTGAAATTTTCCAGTCCAGCGACGTTCAAAGCCTGCGCGGCGAGCGAAATAACTTCAGCATCGGCGAAAGCGTTAGATATTCCGATAAGTTCGACGCCCGCTTGATAGAATTCGCATTGACGCCCCGGCTGGTTGGTTCTGAAGCGGAAAACGTTAGTATTATAGGAAAGTTTGAGCGGAATCGGCGAATCTTTCAGGCGACTGACTGCTAATCTTGCAATAGGCGTAGTCATTTCGTGTCGAAGGGCGAGCGTCCGATTATTTCGGTCAAACATTTTAAAAAGGTGCGGTTCTTGTGCTCGTGAAGTCGTGAGCGTCTCAAGATATTCCATTGTCGGCGTTACGACCTCATCATAGCCGAAGCTCGTGAACAGATTAAAAATTTTTTGTTCGATAGCTCTTTTGGTCGCCGCCTCTCGTGGTAGAAAGTCTTGCGTGCCGTAGGGCGTCTCTAAAAGTCCTGTCATAAGAAAACCTCCTTTAGCCGCGTCATTGTACAGGAGAAATTTATTTTGGGCAAGCGGCTTAATTGACGGCGAAAATTTTTCAAGGTACAATGCACAAGATTAATCTTATGGAGGGTTGAGGCATGTTTAAAAAAATTTTTACGCTAGCGTTGCTCTTGACGATGTTGCTAATGACTGGTTGCGGTGATGATAAGTCTACTGACACGGGCGGCGAGAAGGATAATAAATCCGCCAACAAGCTAGTCATCTACACTTCGATGAAGGAATCACTTATCGGCGGTATCGTCGAAGGTTTCAAGGCGAAGTACCCCGACATTGACGTTGATTGGCAATCGGCTGGCGCAGGAAAGATTATGGCTAAGCTTGAGGCAGAACGTCAAAGCGGACATCTCATGGCGGACATCATTTGGACAAGCGAAGTTCCCGACTTTTACCAGATGAAGAACGACGGCTTACTTGAACAATATCAGCCTGCAGGTTTCGAGGAGCTGTTGAATCCTTTCGACGACTATGATGGCTCGTTCACCGCCGCTAGGTTAGGGACGCTTGGCATTGTCATTAACATTAACAAAATCCAAACTGACCCGACGAATTGGGAGACGATAGCAACCGACCCGCTTTATAAAAATTCCTTCGGCATTGCTGACCCTGCGCTAAGTGGTACTGCGTTCATGAGTATCGCACTCCTTGAAAAGCAATTTGGCTGGGATTATATCGTTAGGCTACACGACAACGGCGCGACGAAGTCTAAAGGCTCTGGACGTGTCGTTGACGATACTGCCGACGGTGTGTTGAATGCGTGCTTAGGCGTCGACTATATTACGGCTGGAAAGATTGATAAAGGCTCACCGCTGAAGATGGTTTACCCGAATGAATTGTTAATGGTGCCAAGTCCCGTCGCTATCTTCAAGGACGCTGACCACAAGGACAATGCTAAAAAGTTTGTCGACTACCTCCTGACGCAAGAGGCTCAGCAAAAAGTCGCTGATGCAGGAACGGTACCTGTTCGCCGCGATGTAACTATGCCCGAACGTTACAACTTGCCAAGTCCTGAAGACGCCATTCAAAACGGTATCAAAGTAAATTATTCCGACGTGCTCGCTAATAAGGACGAGACTGTTAAGAAATTCTCCAACCTGTTCAAATAAAATCTGCTGACAAAATATAAAGTCCGCTACCAAAAAAGAGTACGCGGACTATTTTTTTTCGGCGGCAACCAAAAAGCGTACCTGTGCTTGTCAAAAAAAGTTTTCGTTGCAAGGGCTTGACAAATGCGCTAAAATCTTCGCGAAAATTTTTTAGGAGGCAATTTTAAAAATGAGAAGTGACATTGTAAAAAAGGGCGCGACTCGTTGTGCACACAGAAGTTTATTCCACGCTAATGGCTTCGGCGTCGAAGAGCTAAGGCGTCCGCTTATCGGCGTGTGCAATTCATTTAACGAGATAATTCCTGGTCATATGCATTTGAAATCAATAACGGAAGCGGCAAAGCTCGGAGTGGCGGCGGCAGGTGGAACGCCTATTGAGTTTCCGGCAATCGGCGTGTGTGACGGCATTGCAATGGGTCATACGGGCATGAAATATTCTTTGGCAAGCCGTGAACTTATCGCGGACTCAATCGAGGCTGTGACTATGGCTAGTGGTTTCGACGGACTGATTTTAATTCCGAACTGTGATAAGGTCGTGCCTGGTATGTTAATGGCTGCGGCGCGATTAAATATCCCGTCGGTTATCGTCAGTGGCGGTCCGATGCTTGCAGGTCGTCTTCATGGTAAAAATATTTCAGTCAGTCAAGCGTTCGAGGCGGCGGGCAAATTCGCGGCGGGCAAGATGACTCAAGACGAAATGACGGAACTTGAAGCTCATGCTTGTCCGAGTTGCGGTTCTTGTGCGGGATTATTCACGGCTAACACGATGAACTGTCTAAGCGAGGCTCTTGGTATGGCTCTTCCTGGCAACGGAACAATTCCTGCGGCTTACACGGGCGACAGATTTATCCTTGCCAAACGCGCCGGCGCAATCCTCATGGAGCTTATCGAGAAAAATATTTGTCCACGAGACATTTTGACGCTTAAAGCTTTCGAGAATGCTATAACGGTTGATATGGGCATTGGCGGTTCGTCGAATACGGTTTTACATTTAACGGCGATTGCTAACGAGTGCGGCATTAAAATTCCTGCGACATTGTTTGATGAAATATCTGCGCGGACGCCTTACATAACAAAGCTTAGCCCAGCGGGAACTCATCACATGCAAGACCTTGACGAGGCGGGCGGTATTAACGCTGTCATGCACGAGCTTTCCAAGAAAAATCTTTTGCACCTTGACGCATTGACGGTGACTGGCACACTTGGCGATAGGATTAAAGACGCGACTATTACTCGCCCCGATGTGATTCACTCTGTGGACAATCCTTATCGTGCGACGGGCGGCATTGCGATTCTTAAAGGCAATCTCTGTCCTGATTATGCTGTCGTCAAAGCGTCGGCGGTCAGTGAAGACATGCTCGTCTACAAAGGCAAGGCTAAATGTTTCGATAGCGAAGAGTCCGCTATCAACGCGATTATGGCTAATGAAATTCACGACGGCGATGTTGTTGTTATCCGTTACGAAGGTCCTAAGGGCGGTCCCGGTATGCAAGAGATGTTGAATCCTACGGCGGCGATAACGGGCGCAGGTCTCAAGGTCGGTTTGATAACGGATGGTCGTTTTAGCGGAGCTAGTCAAGGAGCGTGTATCGGTCACATTTCCCCCGAAGCTATGGAAGGCGGCACGATTGCTTTGATTCATGACGGCGACATCATCTCGATTGATATTCCTAATCGCAAGCTTGAACTCGAAGTTAGCGACGCTGAACTTGATAAACGCCGCGCACAATGGACGAAGCCTGAACCAAAGATTAAGACAGGATACCTTGCCCGCTATGCCAAGCTCACGACTTCCGCTTCAACTGGTGCCGTGTTAAGGAGTTAATCCTATGATTTGGGAAGAAACTTTTGGTTCGCAACTTGAGAAATTTTTACAGCCGGAGCAATTCATCTTTCACGCGCCGATGAATAAGCACACGACATTTAAAATCGGCGGCGAGGCAGATCTTTTAATATTTCCGTCAAGTGCTGAGGAAGTCTCAAAGATTTTTAAGCTCGTCGACCTGTTCAATTTACCTTGCATAATACTCGGCAACGGCTCAAATGTTTTGGTTAGGGATAAAGGCATTCGCGGCGTCGTGATTAAGTTCACAGAAAAATTTTTTGGTGGTATGCGTTGCGAAGGTCAAAGGCTCATTGTGTGCGCAGGTGCTAAGTTAAAAGACGTTGCGAACTTAGCGGCGGACAATGGCTTGACGGGTTTGGAATTCGCTTGCGGCATTCCAGGCAGTATCGGCGGCGCAATCTTCATGAACGCAGGAGCCTACGATGGCGAAATGAAAAACACCGTCGCGAGTGTCAAGGCAGTCACACGCAACGGCGAGTTCGTCGAGTTCAGTGGCGCGGCTTTGGATTTAAAATATCGGCACAGTATCTTCCAAGAGAACGGTTGCGCGATTTGTGAAGTGGAATTGATTCTTCAACGCGGCAACGTCGACGACATAAAAAATAAAATGGCTGACTTCACTGAACGACGCGAGAGTAAACAGCCGATTGATTTGCCCAGTGCTGGTTCGACGTTCAAGCGACCTAAAGGACACTTCGCCGGCACTTTGATTGACAAGGCTGGCTTAAAGGGATTGCGTATCGGCGGGGCTATGGTCTCGGAGAAACACGCAGGCTTTGTCGTCAATACTGGTAACGCGACGGCTCAAGATGTTTTAGCTTTGATTGAGGAAGTCAAGCGCAGAGTTTGTGAGGCTCATGGCGTCACGCTTGCGCCTGAAGTTCGAATCATTGGTGAGGAATAAATTTATAGCTGAAGACTTTCAATAGTTCGCGGCGCACCGTTCATTTCAGCAACAAGGGCGTCGCGAATTTTTAATTCCTGCTCGTCGATTATCTGCATTGCAAAGCCCGCATGAATCAGGACATAATCGCCAACCTTTGCTTCGGGCAGGAGCATTAAACTTGCCTCACGCTTGACGCCAGCACGTTCCACAGTTGCCAGCTCGTTATCAATCTTTAAGACCTTCGCAGGAAAGGCTAAACACATTTATAATCACCTCGCCGCCAATCATACACCACGCGAACACACTTTGCAAAAGGAGTCACTTCTTCAACCTGTACAGTCGGAAGGAAGCAAAGTAAAGTTCTGTATCGTCGGCAAGAGAATATTTTTCCTGTAACAGTCTTTCAACGTCAGAATCTCGATTTGCGCGGAAGGCTTTAATCCATTCGTCCGACTCGTTGCCGTCGAATTCGCTGACAGGCGCAGAATAGATTATCCACTGCGGAGGATTTGCGCGGGCAACTTCAAGCCACTCACGCTTAACATTTGAATCGATGTTAGCAAAAGCTTTTGTATTGCCAAAGAACCTGCAACGCGGATAAATTTCCGTTACCAAAATCCAATGTGACGCAAGAAGACCTTCGCCCCAAAACATGACAGCGTTTCTTTCTTCGGGCGGAATGATTTCTTTGAGGCGTTGAAGTTCGCAGACTTCTTGGCTGTAGTAATCTTTGAAAGCGACGGAATTTACCTCGATAACTTTTTCAACAAGCAAATCACCATAGACAATAGGATAAACCAAAAAAAGTCCCGCGAAGAATTTACACGTCATGCGCTTAAGAGAAATTCCTTTGGCTGACCACACGTCGCGGAGATCTTCAAAGAAAACGGCAAGCATAGCAAAAAGCATTACAAGTAGTGGCGTATTCAAAGCGCAGTAGCCGAAGTAAGGACTAAGTTTGAACATAAGCAAGAGCATCGCCAAGCCGCACACTAGCCCGCTAATTGCTAGACGGCTTTTATTTTTTATCAACTTCAACAGACTAATAAAGATTAGCCAGTAAAGCGGCATGAAGTTCCCGACGATATAGGACAGGTAATATCCGATGTGACTTAGCAAATAACTTTCTCGTTGCGCGGAATAAAAGACGTTGAGGATAATCGTTCCGTAGAGCATGTCATAAAGTGCACCATGAGCCGCGAAGTAAATCACGAACGGCAAGACGATTACCGCAAAGCCCGCGCAGAAGTTTAGGACGTTTCGCCGCAAAGCGTTAAAGTTTCGTGCTTGGATTAAAAATATCGCGCTTAAGAGAGCGTAGCAACAAATCGGAAGCCCGTTAATCACGCGGAGCAAAGTACACGCGCCGAAGCCTAAGCCATAGATAAAACCGACGATGGGTGGACAAGAAAATTTTTCAGCCTTAAGCCCGCGCAAGAAAAAATAAGTCGCCGCCATGAGAAAAGGCATAGACCATTCTTCCGTTCGGTTGCCATCGATTGAGTAAAGCGCGTAATGGACTAAAGACAAGATTGCCGCCGCAACTTTGACCTTGCCCGATAAAAATAAACCGAGAGTCCGCCACGCGAACAGGAACGATAAAAAAGTCATTGGCACTTGCAAGAACATAATCCCCACGCGAGGATAAATCATGTAGCCGATTGCGTCGAAAAAAAATATTAGCGGACCTTTATTTTCGAATAAGTCGACGTAAGGGAGCAGACCTTGTGCCCAACCTTTGCCAACAGCTTGGAAGATAGACGAGTCATCGCCTAAAAAATTATAAAGCTGGCTTGTCGACGTGGAAAAAAGGTAAACGAACAATGCGCTTGCTAAGAACAACAAAGCATGTTTGGCGGAGAAAATTTCACGGAGCAAATCAATCATTCCTTTAAACGATAAAGTTTTTCTGTGAGTGATAACAAACTTAAGAGGCTGTTGATAAAAAAAGTTTGTACTGTTAAAATTTGCGCGGAATCAACTCAAGTTTTTTTAGGGAGGCAAGGTGTCATGAGAAAACTTTTGGCGATAGATGTCGGCGGCACGTTTACTAAATATGCTGTCGTGACAGGCGAACATTTTTTTGAAATCATTGAGCACGATAAGATACCGACGACGAGGACAAATCACGAAGACTTCTTGGAAAGCCTTACAAATATTTTTAAAGCTAATGACGACGTGGAAGGGCTAGCGTTGTCTATGCCTGGACTTATCGACACGGAGCAGGGTGTTTGCATTTCAAGCGGCGTGTTAAATTTCTGTAATGGTCATTGTGTTGCCGAAGAACTTCAAGGCATGTGCGCGGGTATCCCGGTTACTGTGGAAAACGATGCTAACTGCGCGGCACTAGCTGAGGTCAAGTCGGGTAGTCTCGTCGACGTTGATGATGCGTTTGTATTGGTCTTCGGTACGGCAGTCGGCGGCGCGTTCATTCATGACGGAAAAATTTATCGCGGTGCTCATCATTGCGCGGGCGAAGTTTCCTTCACGCTGACAAACATTAACGCCACCATGAACGAAGAAAATATTTACGGCAATGAGATAAGTGCGCTTGCCTTCCAAAGAACTTGCGCTAAGATTTTGGGTAAGCAACATGTCTCCGGCGAGCTAGTCTTTGATTTGATTAACAGAAACGATAACGATATGTGCGCGGCTCTGAATAAATTTGCTCATGGTGTGGCGGTTAAGATTTTCAATCTGCAGATGCTCTTCGACCCTGAACGCTTTGCACTCGGTGGCGGCATTAGTGCGCAACCAAAATTCATTGTTGCCGTTCAAGCCCAAATAGATGAGCTAAGTAAAAATGCCCTGCCGTATCTGCCACGCCCTGAAGTCGTCGCCTGCAAATATCACAACGATGCAAATCTTTTCGGGGCTTTGTATCGCCACTTGGACAAGTAAAGAGGTGTGACGCTTGATAAAACTCTCTGGCATTGAAAAGATTTATGATAGTCCGTCGGGCAAAGTGCACGCGTTAAAGGGAATTGACTTAAATATTGCACGCGGCGAGATTTACGGGATAATCGGTCTTAGTGGTGCTGGTAAGTCGACGCTTGTTAGATGTATTAACATGCTTGAACGACCGACGTCGGGTAAAGTCATCGTCGACGGGCAAGATATGACTACCTTAACGGAAAGTCAACTGCGCGAGGCTCGTAAGTCAATCGGAATGATCTTCCAACACTTCAACCTTTTAAGCTCGGCGACTGTCTACGATAACATTGCCTTCCCGCTGAAACTCTCCGGCACGAGTGCGGCTGACATTAAGAAAAAAGTTGAGCCGCTCCTTGAACTAGTCGGCTTGAGCGATAAAGCCAATCAATATCCCTCACAGCTAAGCGGCGGGCAAAAACAGCGCGTGGGGATTGCCCGTGCCCTAGCTAACGACCCAAAAGTTTTGCTCTGCGACGAGGCGACTTCTGCCCTCGACCCGCAGACGACTAAATCAATACTCGACCTAATCAAAGTCATCAATCGCAACCTATCGCTGACCGTCGTCGTCATTACTCATGAAATGCAGGTTATCAAGGAGCTTTGCGACAAGGTGGCAGTCATAAGCGACGGCGTCATTGCCGAACGTGGCTTGGTGCTTGACTTGTTCACCAATCCGCAACATCGAATCACTAAGGAATTTATAAGCGTCCTCTTGTCAAATGAATTGCCCGCCGCCTTCAGAGGCAATGAAATTTCTCAAGACAGGACGCCCGGTAGTTTGCTATTAATCCGATTGATTTTTTTGGGCGAACGTGCTGATGATCCTGTCCTTGCCAAGATGATTAGAACATGCGCGGGTTTGGAATGCACAATGCTTTTCGGCAATCTCGATGAGATTCACGGCGTGCCCTTTGGACGGTTCATTATCGGCTTGAGCGGCGAAGACGACGCGATTAACAACGCGCTGAATTTTCTGGGCGGCGAAGATGTTCGGGTGGAGGTGATTGGTTATGTTCGCAGAAATTCTGCCGCTGTTGAGTAAAGCACTCGGCGAGACAATTTATATGGTCGTCGTGAGTATGGCAATCGCCTCAGCAATCGGCGTACCACTCGGCGTCTTACTTTATACGACGGCTAAGGGACAAATCCTTGAAAATATTTTTATCAATCAAACAATCGGCTCGGTCGTCAACGCGGTTCGTTCAATCCCGTTTATAATCTTAATGGTGGCAATCATACCTTTGACAAGATTAATCGTGGGCAGTGCAATCGGAACTACGGCGGCAATCGTTCCATTGGTCATTGCGTCGATACCTTTTATTGGACGGCAAGTTGAAACGTCGCTTAAAGAAGTTCCATCGGGGTTGGTTGAGGCTGCTCAGTCAATGGGCGCGACTCCGTTGCAAATCATAAGCAAGGTCTTGTTGCCCGAAGCAATGCCGGGAATTGTTTCGCAGTTGACTACAGTTATAATTGCTCTGGTTGGTGAATCGGCAATGGCTGGAGCAATCGGCGGTGGTGGCTTAGGTGATTTGGCAATTCGTTACGGCTATCAACGTTTCCGCCCCGAAGTCATGCTTGCAACCGTCGTAGTGTTAATTGTCTTGGTTCAGGCTGTACAGTTCATCGGCAACACCTTAGCTAAGAAACTCGATAAGCGATAAGAAATGTCCTCTGCCACGTGCGGAGGATTTTTTTTGCAACGCGTAGGACAATCTGTTAAAATACTTGGCAAGGAGGAATTGACATGGGATTTTTTGACAGACTCAAGGCGGGCTTAGCCAAGACTCGTGAAAAATTTGTTGATAAGATAGACGAAATCCTTCACGGCTCGACGAAGATTGATGACAACTTGATTGACGAGCTGGAGGAAACTTTGATAACTTCTGATGTAGGCATGGCGACGACGGAGAAATTAATTGAAGGTCTTCGCAAAGGTGTACGCAAGGCGGAGATTAATTCAACTGACGACGTTAAGAATTTTTTCTCGAATCAGATACGCGAGATTTTAACAGAGGAGCAAGGTTCTTTCGATTACGTCGAATCGCCGCGAGTGATTCTTATGATTGGCGTTAATGGCGCGGGCAAGACTACGACTATTGGAAAGCTTGCGGCGTATTATAAGGCTCAAGGGAAAAGCGTTATGATGGCTGCGGCTGATACCTTCCGCGCAGGTGCGATTGATCAGTTAGAGATTTGGGCGCAACGAACAGGCTCGGCGTTTATCAAACACTCCGAACGCTCCAATCCTTCAAGTGTTGCCCTTGACGCCGCCCGCTCTGCTCTGGCTCAAAATATCGACGTGCTCTTAGTCGACACGGCAGGGCGTCTTCAGAATAAGTATAATCTTATGGAGGAGCTAAAAAAAATAAACCGCATACTCGGCAAGGGCATTAAAGGTGCGCCGCATGAGGTCTTACTTGTCCTCGACGCGACGACGGGTCAAAATGCATTACGGCAAGCGGAATTGTTTTCGCAGACATCGAATATCACGGGCATTGTACTAACTAAGCTTGACGGCACGGCAAAGGGCGGAATGATTATCGGCATAAAGGAGCAGCTTAATATTCCGGTTAAATGGGTTGGCGTCGGTGAGCGGCTTGATGACTTGCGTCCGTTCAATGCTAAGGAATTCGCTGATGCTCTCTTTGGGCTTTAGTTCAACTTTCTTTTGCGTGCCCAAAAGAAAGTAGCAAAGAAAAGGGCACCTCGCAGGGGCGTGCCGCTAGAAACATCCATGTTTCAACGCGGCAGGAGCCGTCATCCATGACGGCTCCTTATCCTGTCATTAAGGGTTGTTGACTTTAAAAACTGTGCGTGTAGCCGACGGAGAATCCTAGCGTGTTATAGCCGGGATTGTGTTTTCGTAAACCGTTCGAGAAGTGACTGATTGAATAACCAAGACTGATTGAATCTTCGTCGCTGAATTGCCACGTAAGGCGCGGACCTAATCGCCATAAAAATCCGTAAGCGCGTCCGTCATAGGGATGAGCTTTGTTGTAAAGCATAAAGGAGCCGGTGAAGTCTGCGCCCGCATGGAACTTGCCCGAAACTTTTTTATCCCAACGCAACATGAACGCTGGACCTAAGCCGACGCCGTTGCTATCGTGATGAACTCCGCCATCTTTTTTAGGGTTGGTGTAGCCGACGGCTCGCGTAAAAGTCAGCCCACGCCAATAACTAATCACGCCGTTATCGGTGACCTTCTCGAAGTAGTGCACGTTGTAATTGTTCACGTGGCGTTGATTGAATGAGTTCCCTAAAAGATATTCTAGTTGAATTTCGTTGGCGTCGTCGAAAATTTTTTCTTCGGCACTAACGACACTGCAAGACATCAAAACGATTATAAACATTGACAAAAATTTTTTCATACGTTGTTGCCTCCTTGAAGTTTTAATCAGTTTATCACAACGAAATTTTTTGACAAGGCGGCGAATTACTGAGGTGATACTTTTGAGGATTTTATTGACGAATGACGACGGCATAAACGGCGCGGGACTTTGGGCACTCGTCGCGGCTTTGAAAGTTCGTAAGCATGAAGTGATAATCGCGGCTCCAATGAATCAGCAAAGCGGCATGAGTCACGCCCTTAGCGTTTTGCGCGAGATTGAATATCGACGCTTTGATAATCCTGACTGCGAGGCTTGGACTTTCGACGGCACCCCAACTGATTGCGTCAAGATTTATTTGGAAGGCATGAACGACAGCAAAAACTTCGACGCACTGATAAGCGGCATTAACGACGGCGCGAACTTAGCAACGGACGTTTTATATTCCGGCACAGTCGGCGCGGCTTTGGAAGGTTTTCTTCATGCTCTACCATCTCTTGCCGTGAGTCGTGATAAAAATTCGTCGATACCTTTCGAGACCTGTGCAACGGCGACGATTGACTACTTAGAAAAATTTTTATCCGTCACAAGTGAACCGTTCCTGCACAATCTCAATTTCCCAAAGAACTTCCACGCAAATAAATTTGAGTTCGAGAGTACAAGACTTGGACGACGCGATTATATCAATGCGTTCATGAGCCACACCGACAACGAAGGACGAGCTTATTTCCGTATCGGCGGGACGATTTGCGACTTAGACGCGGGCGAAGGCACCGACATTTACGCTTGCGAACGTGGCTTTATCTCCGTGACGCCATTACACTTTGACGCCGCCGACTATGAAGCGATTGTTCAACTGCAAAAAATTTTTAGGGGCTGACAATGGACGATTACACTTGGAGGAAAAGACTTGCGGATCGGAGGCGTCGTCGAAGGCGCGAGCGATTGTTTGCATTATCACTGTTGGTCATGGCTTTGACTGCCGCCTTTCTTTATTTTTCCGTTTACACGAAGACTCCCGAATATGCAATGCGCGAAATGGTCGAGGCTTATCGCTCTGGCGACGCTAACACTTTCCGCCGTCATGTCGACTTGGATTCAATCACGCTTAAAGCTTACGACGACTTGACCAGCGACTTATTCAAGTACGACACGCGACTTAGCGACGCCGAACGCAGTCTCTTTGAAAATTTCTATGTGCTGATTCGTCGGCAAATGTGCAAAGGCGCAGTCAAAGTCCTCAACACCTACATTGACGAGCGCGAATGGACATTGCCCGGCGAGATACTTAAGGGGCGGCAACTAGGCATCGATTATGATTTACTGCTTGACCGTTCCTTGATTCGTCATACGTCTTTAATTGATTTGGAGGAAGTGAATCATCATGGCGAGGAGGCGACTGCGACTTTTAGTATCGTCGAGGATTATTCGCAAACGCCGTTCACTCTAAAGGTTACGTTAAAGGACTTGGCAAACGAGAGCTTCAACGTCGGCGGCAATGAGTTCGAGCTTTTCGGGCACAAGATAAAGTTTCCCGGCTTCACGTTCAATCTTAGCGGCAGTGATTGGAAAGTTGTAAGCGTTGAAAATTATCGCGGCTACCTCGACGCAGTGTCGCCCATCCTCAAGAAAAATTTGGCGGATTACATCGACTCAACGGCAGAAATTGTTTATCGTTATAATCAGACGTTCAGGGCGGCGCAAGACAACTTCATATCAATGCAAAGGTCGCCGTATGGAATTATGCTTGCCAATCAGCGCGTGGAAGTATCAAACTACATCACAAACACAATCATTCCCACGTTGGAAAGTCGACAGGCAGAGCTTGACGAAGTCGAAATACCTGAAGGCGCACAATTTTTAGCAAACCTTAGGCAGGAGTCGACGCGAATAACAATCCTCGCGTGGCAATCTTATATCAAAGGCATAACGGAAAATAACGCGGCAGATTTGGACATGGCAGCGAGCCTACACAAACAAGAACTCGTGCTTGACCAGAGAATAGAAGAAATCATACACAATTCAGCTATCGCACGGAACATTCCAGAGCTACCTTAACGAAAAATTTAATTCTTAGCTACAGACTAATGAAAAAGCCCTTCGGCAAGCGTCGGAGGTTTTTTTATTGCTTGTTTTACAAAATCCTATATATGAAATTTTGAATTTTGAAATGTTTTCAAGGGGCGTTTCCGTGTTATAATCGCTCGCGGAGGTGATTTTTATGATTTTCGACGACAGAAGCACGCTCAGAACCGTTAATGACGCTCCGAACTCCGATTGCATCAAAATTTTCCTCTATCTCGCCTGTAATCAGCCCCAAGACGGCATCAGAGGCTTTCAAGTCGATAAAAAACAATTAAATTACGATTTGAAGCTCAGTCGGACGAAATTTTATAAGGCTTTGCATTGGTTGAAGGAAAATGCTGTTGTCAATGAGATTAAACAGGTTTATGAGTCCGATTTTATGGTCAATCCCTATATCGTCATGAATAATTGCGACCGTGAGGCACGAATCGCCGAGTGGAATCGCCGTTGCGACATCGCTATCAACAAAAAAATCGCCGCTAGACGTCGTAAACGCCTTCGCGAACTCAAAAAGCAATTTTAGACAAAAAAATTAGCCCCGACTCGTCGTCAGGGCTTTTTTATTCAATTTCTTGCCTTCAAATACTCAATGTAAGTCTTACCAAAGGTTTCTATGCTGTCTAAGACCGGTTTAAAGCTTTTTCCTAATTCTGTTAGCGAATATTCCACTCTCATTCTTCTCTTCGTTGCTGATTTATCACACGCGCCCTAACTTGTCAAAGATTTGTACATTTTCATAAGCTCGGCGACGATTTTAGCCTCGTCATCAAGGAATTTCTCGAATCCATACGCCAAAGCTACGTTGAAATCGTTCGTGTGGTGCGCAGAGCGTAATTCATCGGGCATTGTCTCTTCATTGTACAGCTTGGCAAGCGTCCAATCAGCGAAATCTGCGCGGACGTTTAAAATTTCTTGCGCCGAACGCTCTATCAATCGTTTTTGCCGCTCATTTACACTGCACCACACAAAATTATTATAAACGACATCTTTCGAGTAACGATAACGACTTTCCAAACGCCCGCCGACTGTCCTAAGCCACGTCATGTGTATTGAACTCGTTATTACTCCAAAATGATACAGCGTCGCGTTCGGAATCATTTGATTTGCGTCTGTGCAGATTATTTCGCTCGAAACGTAGCCAATCGGAACATATTCCCGACGTTCTGAACTTACACGCGGAATTAAAAGATAATTGTCCGTCGTCGGCTGTCGAATCTCAGCGAACATTGTCGGCTTATCGGCAAGTTTTCTTGTAGCGGCTTTTTTACTTGCCAAACGAACTTCACGAACATTTTTAACGCGCTCATAAACTAACGGCATACGTTTTAATTCATTGGGCGGGCAATCGACGAGCCAAAGACAATATCTAAGCTTGCCATTGATAAATTCGTCCGCTCCAAGCACTTGTCGGATAAATTTCTTAGCGGAAGGTTCTTTTTTTAGAAATTCGTCGAGTTCTTCGGGCGTAAAGAAAAAAAACCCTCCGTCACGAGGCATGTTTCCATAAACCATAGGCTGCACGAAGTCTTGAAGGTGTTTTGGACGACTTTCAACCAAAATATTTGGCGCGTCGAGCAAATAGGCGTTAATGTTGCCGGCGCGGATTTTTTTGTCGCCGTCGAAGATAATTTTGGGCTTTTGATTGGGCGCGGAGCTGAATCCGACAATTACGCAGTGAACATGAGCAATATTTTCCGAATCACTCGACCATTTGAAGGTTCTGTGGCAAAAATCGACGTGAATATTAAATTTTTCGTAAAGAATTTTCCAAACATCGGCGCATTGCTCGCCTTGAACGATAGAATTTGTGCTCACGAACGCGCAACGGGTATCTGTGCCCTGAATAAACTCCGCCGCCTTACGATACCATGCGGAAACGTAATCAAGCTTGCCGGATTTAGGATTATCAGCCCAAATCTGTCGCATATCGGCTTTTTGAGTGGCAGATTGTTCTGAATAACCGCGAAACGGCGGATTTCCAACGATATAATCAACGTTCGGCGCAATATTTTTCCAATCGACGTGCAGAGCATTAGCCTTTTGAACGGAAATATTCTTCCTAAGCGGCAATTCTTTAAGCTCGCGCCCGATAATCCACGAAGTTTTACGGAGCATTTGAATTTCGGCAATCCAAAGCGCGAGTTTGGCGACTGAAACGGCGAAATCATTAATTTCAATCCCGTAAAACTGTTGCGGCGAAACTTTGACGGGGTCGGCGGGAATATCGGCGTTGAGGCTCCGCAATTCAGCAAGAACTTCATTTTCAAGGCGGCGCAGGCTCAAATAAGTTTCTGTTAAAAAATTTCCGCTTCCGCAAGCCGGATCAAAGATTTTAATCGCGGCGAGTTTGTTTTGAAAATTTTTGAGTGCAACGACGCGATTTTTCTTCTGCATACGTTTAATTACGGCTAATTCTTCGCTCAAATCGTCGAAAAACAGCGGGTCAATCACTTTATGAATATTTTCAATGCTCGTGTAGTGAATTCCCTCCGAACGGCGCGTATCTTCATTGAAAAGAGCCTCGAACATTGCGCCAAATATCGTCGGATTGATTTCGCGCCAAGTGAATTTGATAAATTTGCCAAATTCATCGAGTTTAAATCCGTCAACGTAATGCGCGTGCCGAATTTCAAACTCAAAATTGCGATTCAGCGGCGGAATAGGAATTTTCTCATCGAAAAGCCCGCCATCAACGTAAGGAAAATTTTTCAGTGCGTTTC
>Ga0247609_10003440_pt1 | contig 16060 bp, 15 predicted proteins | sample 172DNAGHGlowgp2_FD_193487 | JGI IMG/M metagenome (GOLD analysis project Ga0247609, IMG submission 193487) | Sheep rumen microbial communities from Palmerston North, Manawatu-Wanganui, New Zealand - 1728 DNA GHGlow gp2 | ecosystem: Host-associated > Mammals > Digestive system > Stomach > Rumen ...
GCAAAGTTCGGGGTCTTTGCCATGGACTGCATTCATCGGGTTCTGTGAAGCACGATCTATGCTGATGAGAACTTGCTGCTTGAGAATGTCCACCTTTTCGTCGAGCGAAAGTGGCAGTTCAGGATGTGCGATTTCATGGAATATCCAAGGTCTTCCGAAAGTAGCTCTGCCTATCATTACCGCATCAACGCCATAACGTTCAAACGCTTTGCAAGCCTCTTCGGCTGAGGTGATGTCGCCATTTCCTATGATGGGAATGTGCATACGAGGATTTGCTTTGACCAAGCCGATGTTTGTCCAGTCTGCTTCTCCCGTGTACATCTGGGCTCTGGTTCTGCCATGAATGGTCAAAGCCTTGATGCCGCAGTCCTGAAGACGCTCGGCAAGGTCAACGATAAAAGGCGTTCCGTCGGGCAAAAGAAGATGCTTTTCGTCCCAAGCAAGACGGGTCTTAACTGTAACGGGCGTGTCTGGAACTGCCTCCACGACTGCCTTTGTTATTTCGAGGATGCCAGGAACGTTCTGCAACATACCTGCTCCGGCACCTTTGCTGGCGACCTTCTTGACCGGACAGCCAAAGTTGATGTCGAGCACATCGGGATGAGCCTGTTCAACAACAATACGTGCCGCCTCTCGCATCGCCTCGACGTCTTTACCATAAATCTGTATGGCAACGGGTCGTTCCTCAGGGCAGACCTCAAGCTTCAATAGGCTTTTGTTGACAAGTCGAATCAATGCGTCGCTCGACACAAACTCAGACCAGACCATCGCAGCCCCAAGTCGTCGGCAAAGCAGACGAAAGCCGATGTCCGTGACGTCCTCCATTGGCGCCAACAATACCGGGTGTTCTCCAAGGTCAATATTGCCTATCTTCATGAAATTGTCTTGAAGGCAAGGGCGTACATCTTCATCTGTTTGAGCATCGCGCCGAGTCCGTTGCTGCGAGTCGGCGAGAGGTGTTCGCGCAGGCCAATGCGGTCGATGAAATATAGGTCAGCATCAAGTATCTCCTGAGGCGTGTGTCCGGAGAGCACTCGAACCAGCAAGGCGACGATTCCCTTCACGATGAGCGCATCACTTTCTGCACGAAAATGCACCATTCCATCGATAAAATCGGCTTGCAACCACACGCGGCTCTGGCAACCGTCGATGAGGTTTTGTTCCGTTTTATATTGCTCGTCGAGCGGTTCCTGCTCGCTGCCCATGTCGATGAGCAGTTGGTAGCGGTCCATCCAATCGTCGAAGTCGCTGAACTCAGCAATGATCTCGTCTTGTATCTCGTTAATGCTCATTGTAGATTAGCTGTGTTATGGTTTGTCCGACGGCCTCGAGAACGTTCGGATCAATGTTGTCGGGTGTGTCTTTCACTGTGTGCCAAGTGGGGCCGAAGCTGCTTGAGCCTTCTTTGTAATAAGGTATAATGTCAATGCATGGTACGCCTGCATCGTTCACGTTCATGTGGTCGTCGGTGACAAAACCACTGTCGTTGAGCGGGAAGAACTGACGAAAGCCGAGTTGTCCTGCAAGTTGCCAGACACGGTTCACGATAGGCTGTGCCAATTGTCTGCTGATGCCTTCCCTCGAGAAACTTGCTCCGTAGCCGCCCACCATGTCGAGAAGAATGCCGAAGCGTGCTTTGTAGTTGTCCATTCTGGCACGTTCTGCCCAGAACTTCGACCCGAGACACCACGTGTCGGACGAGCCGAGACGGTCTTCTTCCCACAGTGGCGTGCCCAAGTCTTCTGCGTCAAAGCATATCATGTCAACGCCAACTTTTACAGGCTTCTCTTGCAAGAGACGACATATCTCGAGCATAACGGCCACGCCGCTCGCGCCGTCGTTGGCAGCAAGGATAGGTGTGTGCCAGTTTGCTTCGTCTTCATCGTTGTCTGCCCAAGGGCGGCTATCCCAATGTGCACACAGGAGGATGCGGTCCAGATTACTGGGATTGACGTGAGCAATAATGTTGCGAGCCGGCAGTTTCGAGCCGTCCCAAATGGTGACGGTTGCCGTCTGCTCCTCCACCACAGCACCAAAAGCCTTGAAGCGCTCCATAATGTAATCGCCACAAAGACGCGAAGCCTCGCTGCCCGTAACGCGTGGCCCGAACTCGCATTGTTCTTTGATGAAGCTCATGGCATTACTTGCGTTGAATCGCGGACAAGCAGACAAAGCTATAGTATCTGCGATGGGACGTTTGCCTTTGTTCTGTCCGTTGCAAGAAGCAAGGAGTAGGAGTAGAATTGCAGATAGCCAGAAGATGATTCTTTTCATTTCGTTATTTCGTTATGACGTTATAACGTGATTGCGAAGTCAATCGCAAAACTTTGCCGACGCCATTGCACGCAGGAAGTTTCCTCCCATGATGAGGCGGATGTCCTGTTCCGAGAACTGTCGGCGAAGCAGGTGTCGGGTGAAGTTGATTATCTCGGAAGCATCGGCGAGGCCAGGCACGCCGCCATCTCCATCGAAGTCTGTGCCGAGACCAACATGCTCTACGCCCATTATCTTTGCTGCATGGCAAAGGTGTTCGACAGCGTCGATAATGGTGGCTTGCCCTTCCTTGCGAAGGAAACCATTATAGACGGTTGTCTGTGCAACGCCGTCTGCTTTGGCGAGAGCCTTCATCTGGTCGTCCGTGAGGTTGCGTGGGTGGTCGCAAAGGGCGCGTGCTGAGCTGTGGCTGCACACGATGGGAACTTTGCTGACCTCAAGCGCGTCGTAGAAGCTCTTCTCCGAAGCGTGGCTCAGGTCCACGAGGATACCGAGCCTGTTCATTTGCTCGACGACCTCTTTGCCGAAGGGACTCAGCCCTCCATGTTCGTTGTTACCGCGGGCGGAGTCGCAGATGTCGTTGTCGCCGTTGTGGCATAACGTCATATAGACAATACCGCGCTTCTTGAAGTATTCAAGCAAACCGATGTCTTTGCCGATTGCATAGCCGTTCTCTATGCCGCGAAGGATGGCTTTCTTGCCTTGTGCCTTGAGCATAAGGATGTCTTCTTCTGTCTCGGCAAGGCCGACGCGATCGCCGTTTGCACGTACGATCTCTTCAATCTGGGTGAGCAGTCTGTCTGTCTTTGTTGCGACGTATTCGTAGGCTTCCTGTGTCCTTTCGCCTTGCGGAATGTAGGCAACCATAATAGAAGCATCGAGACGTCCCTCGGTCATCTTAGGCAGGTTGACGAGCACTTTGTCCGAGCGCGTGCCGAACATCGTGATGTTCTCCCTGCTGTTATCTGTGAAGAACATTGGTGTATCGCAGTGACTGTCCAGGATAATCGATGTGTCGTGGATGCGCTTTGCTTGCGCGAAGGTCCGCGCTTCGTTGATAAGCCAGCGGAAGAGCGACATCATGCTTTGGTCGTTATTGAGGATGAAGCACTCCGGATGCCATTGAACTCCGAGCAAAGCCTTGTCCTCGTTGCTCTCCACGGCTTCGATGATGCCGTCGGGACTCGTGGCAGAAATCATCAGATGCTGTCCCGGATCGCTTACTGCCTGATGGTGGAACGAGTTGACAGCCAGCATTTGTTTGTTGCCGACGATGCTTTGAAGGGTGCTTCCTTCTTTGATGTTGACCGTGTGCGAAGCGGTGTATCGAGGCATGTCCTGCGAATGCTTGAGCTTTGCGCCTTCGCCTTGGACGTAAATATCCTGATAAACTTTGCCGCCGAGAACTGCCGCCATCATTTGTATGCCACGACAAATGCCCAAAGTCGGAATTTGACGGTGGAAAGCTTCGCGAGCCAGGAAGAGTTCTGTCTCATCGCGTTCGGGGCAAACAGAATGGAGTTGAGGCAAAGGCTCTTCGCCCAAGAGGAGCGGGTTGATGTCGTCTCCGCCCGAGAGAACAAGGCCGTCGAGGGTGTCGAGAAGTGACAGGATGGACTCTTTGTCCTTGTGGGGCGGTATGACAACCGGTGTGCCTCCGGCTTTGACGACAGAGATGTAGTAGCCCTGAGCCAGTTCGCAGCCTTTGTCTCCTAAGTTGCCCGTAATGCCGATTAGCGGGTTCTTGTGTATCATGCTTCTTCGAGGGAGGTAGGTTTCGTCTCTGCGTGTTGTGCTCCGATGGGCACTTCCTTCTTGATGCTCTGTTTGAGTGAGATGAGAGTCTCTGTCGAAACCACGCCGTCGATCTGTTGCAGACGGTCGTTCAGCAGCGTCATCAGGTGCGCATTATCTTTTGCGTAGAGCTTGATAAGCATGGTGTATGGGCCAGTCGTAAAATGACATTCCACGATTTCGGGTATCTTCTCGAACTCTTCGACGACGCGTTTGTACATCGAACCCTTTTCGAGTGTGATGCCGATGTACGTGCAAGTGTTGTATCCGAGGCATGCCGGGTCAACATGGAACCCGCTGCCAATGATGACGCCAGCATCGACGAGGTGCTGCACGCGCTGGTGAACGGCTGCACGGCTCACGCCACAAACTTCTGCCACCTCCTTGAAAGGAATGCGTGCATTGCAGGAAATCATCTCGAGAATCTTTTTGTCTAATTCATCTACTTTAATCATAATGATAATTGTTATATGTTAATAAAATGATAGCAAAAGTACGGATTTTTTTTCAAAGTGCAATGAAAAAAGTGGAGAAATTGCGTGCGATGGTGCTTTTTTCTTTCAAAATGCAAACTTGCAACATGAAAGAAGAGGCAAAACAGCGTCTCGAGATGGATAATGCCCTGCAGGGAGAAAATAAACGCCGCGTGCGGCGTTGCCCATTTCCGCGTGCGGCGTTTTGAATTTCCGCGTGCGGCGTTCGTTATACATACATGTATCTATAATTATACATACATGTACATTTAATTATACATACATGTATCTATAATCAACTCGGCGTGCCGTGTTTGGAAACGTGGCGTTTCAGGGCTTGAGATTCCGCGGGTGGTGTTCGAGGATTTCCTGTCGCAGGTGGCTCTTGTCGATGTGCATGTAGATCTCGGTTGTGCCGATGTCTTCGTGTCCGAGCATCGCTTGGATGGCTCGCAGATTAGCCCCGCCTTCCAGGAGCTGTGTGGCGAAACTGTGGCGGAAGGTGTGCGGGCTGATGCTTTTCCTTATGCCTGCCTGCTCTGCATACCCTTTGATATAGACGAAAAGCGATATTCGGCTGAGGTGTTTGCCGCGTCGGAGCGAGATGAAGACATAGTCTTCTTCGCCAGGTTTGACTGTTATCCCTTGCCTTACGACGAACCAGTCGCGGAGTTTCTGTATGGCGTTTTCGCCGATGGGCACCAGTCTTTCCTTCCTTCCCTTGCCGTGAACGCGGATGTATCCCTCTTCGAGATAGAGTTCGCTCAGTTTCAGGTTGATGAGTTCGCTGATGCGCAGTCCGCAACTGAACAGCACTTCGATGATGGCGAGGTCGCGTATGCCTTCCGGTTTGCTGAGGTCGATGGCGGCTTCTATTGCGTCAATCTCTGGCAGACTCAGCACTTCGGGCAGGTGTTTGCCAATCTTCGGACTCTCCAAGAGTTCGGTCGGGTCGGTTTCGACCTCTTTCTCGATGGTCAGGAAACGATAGAACGAACGCACTCCACTCAGTATGCGTGCTACAGAACGGGGCCCTACGCCAAGCTCCTGCAAAGCCTTCGCGAACCGGTCCAGCTGTTCGAGCGTGACCTTTCGGAAGTCGATGCCCTCGTCCGCATAATAGTTCAGGAGCTTCTGCAGGTCTTTGAGATAGGCATCGAGGGTGTTCGGTGTGTACGACCTCTCAAGCCGCAGGTACTGGAAGTAACGGCGAAGGATGGCATTGCCCACAACATTGGTATTCGACAGTTCGTAGTGCATTTTTCGTCATTTAAGGAAAAAAAACCTAATCTCTAATCCCTAATCTCTAATCTTTTTACTATTTTTGTAGCAGGAACTAACGCTATTCGACCACAAAAGTACAACATTATTATGAGAATTCAAATTATTAATGGCCCAAATCTGAACCTTTTGGGCGTTCGCGAGCCTGAGATTTATGGAAAACGTGCTTGGGAAGACTACCTGAAGGAACTGCGTGCACGCTTCCCGAAGGTACGCATCGATTACTTCCAGAGCAACCTGGAAGGCGAGATTATCAACAAGATTCACGAAGTAGGCTTTGACCGCGACGGCATCGTCCTCAATGCAGGAGCTTACACGCACACCAGCATCGCCATTCTCGATGCACTCCGCAGCGTAAGCACTCCCACAGTCGAGGTGCACATCAGCAACGTCTATCAGCGCGAAGACTTCCGCCGTCGCAGCATCATCAGCCCGGGATGTGTGGGCTTTGTGGGCGGTTTCGGACTCGACAGCTATCGTCTCGCCATCGAAGCTCTCATTGATAACACGACTCAGGCAAAGGCCGAGTAATGTCGCTCGACGAGTACATCCTTCAGCATATCGACGCTGAAGGCGATTACTTGCACAGTCTTTGGCGCGACACACAACTGCGTCTCTCGTACGGACAAATGGCGAGCGGACATCTGCAGGGACGTGTGCTGAAGATGCTCATACAGATGGCAAAGCCGTTGAACGTGCTCGAGTTGGGCACCTTCAGCGGCTATGCTACTTTATGTATGGCGGAAGGCTTGTCTGAAGACGCTGAGATTCATACCTTCGAGGTGTTCGACGAAAACGAAGACTTCCTGCGAAAATGGTTCGGGGGAAGTGCCTACAAGGACAAGATACACCTTCACATCGGTGATGCCCTGCAGCTTGTTCCGCAGATGCAGCAGCGTTGGGACTTCGCCTTTATTGATGCCGACAAGCGCGAGTACGTGGCATATTATGAGATGCTCTTGCCCTTGATGAGTCCCGGAGGCTTTATCGTTGCCGACAACACCCTGTGGTATGGGCATGTTTTGGAGCATCCAAAGGACAGCGATATGCAGACGCGAGGCGTACAGGACTTCAACGAATTGGTCGCTAAGGACAGTCGCGTCGAGAAAGTCATCCTGCCGCTTCGCGACGGACTCACCATTATTCGAGTGAAGTAGGCGGGTCTATTTTCTGAACTTTCTCAACCTTAATGGGCGGCACACCATAGAGAACCCGCACACGATCAATGGGATTCTGCTTATCGACGATGCCTGGAGGAGGTCCGTAAAGCTCGATAGTGTCGTCTCCCTTCTGTACTTTCTTGGCAGTTTTGCAGGCTGCGAACCCCAACAGGGTGATGAGCGAGCCCAATATCAGCCGCCATGCTGAACGAATTTTCTTTGCCATAGTTCTTATTATTTATGAAGTAAAAAGGGTAGTTAAAGTGGAAGTTAACTCGCTTTGCTCGTGGAAGTTAAAGCGGACGATAGTGTTATTCGCCATATAAGGTATTGTCCAATTTTACTTCCAGCCAGCTGGCTGGCTTTACTCCCTATTTTACTTCCATTTTTTTCCCATTTTAAGCATGTGGCAGAGCAACAGTTTGCCGTCGTTGTCCCTGAGATGCATTCCGCCTCCCTCGCAGTAGCGCCAGTACTTGCAGCCCTTGCAGTCGTCGGTTTTCATCCACTTGTGGTCGCGATGAGGCTGGAAGCGAGTCTCCCAGACCTGCATGAAGTCGTCCTCGTAGATGTTCCCTTGTTTGTAGTTGTGCCTGATGCTTGTGCAAGCGCTAATGCTTCCATCGACCAGCACGGAAGCCACCGTGACCCCAGCCACGCAGCGAAACATCCAGTCGCGAACGTCTCCTTCGTACTTTCCCAAGAAGCCTTCGCAGCCATAGGAGACATGAATCCTGCCCTCTTTCCGAGTCTCGCGGATGAACTCGAGCAGCCCTCGGAGTTGTTCTCCCGTGAGTTGCAGGTCCTTGTCCTGTGCTCCTCTGCCGACCGGAAAGATGGTGGCGAGCCGCCAATCCGTGACGCCTTTGCCGATGAGGAACTCCTTGAGCTCTTTCAGCGTGTCGTAATTGTGCTGATGCACGCAGGTCATCACGTCGTAGACGAGTGTTCTGTCGGCCACTATCATGTCGATTGCCTGACTTGCCATGCGGAAGCAGTCGGGATGGCGACGCAGCCAGGTGTGCTGTTCCTCGAGCCCGTCGAGGCTGATTGTCACGGAGCAAAGCCCTGCATCCTTCAGCTTGGAGAGCATTTCGGCAGTAAGATAGAGGCCGTTCGTCACCATTCCCCAAGGGAAACCGCGTGTCGAGATGCCTTTTGCACACTCCACGACGTCCTCCCGCACCAGTGGCTCTCCGCCTCCGAGGATGACGAAAACCTCGCCCGGATTGCGCTTCGAGGCAACATTGTCCAGCACTCGGAAGAAGTCTTCCTTGGGCATGTCGGGCACTGTGGCAGCCTGTCGGCAATCGCTTCCGCAGTGGCGGCAATGGATGTTGCAGCGCACAGTGCTCTCCCAAAAGAGCTGCCTGAGCGGATGCTCCTGCCTGAGGCTCCCCGTCAAGAGTCTCGAAGCTTCGAGAGCAATAGTTCGTCTTATGCCCAACTTCTCGCCTTTCATGCTACAAAAGTACAAAAAAAAGAAGAATTAAGCGTGCAGAATTAAGAATTATTATTAATTCTTTTGATTCAAGCCCTTAGGTAAGTTTTTAGGCGCCCCCTGTCAAGTTGGAAAAGTTAGCGTGGTTAAATTCCAATTTTAACGTGTTAAGTTTGCAATTTTAACGTGTTAAGTTTGCTCACTTAACGTGTTAAGTTTAGAGACGAAAAAGGAGCAGTCCTCCGAAGATGGCTGCTCCTTTATTTTAGACGCCTTGTCAGGTTAGCAGACTTCGATAGCCTTGCTGAGCTTTTTCTCTTCCTTCACCACCCTGGGCATCGTGACGGTCAGGATGCCGTCCTCAACCTTAGCGGAAATCTTGTCGCGCTCCACGTCTTCGGGAAGTGTGTAGCTCTGCTCGTAGTTGCTGTACGAGAACTCGCGCCTCAAGTAGTGATGCTTCTTGTCCTCATGCTTGTGTTCGCACTTGTTCTCAATTGCGATGGCCAGGTTGCCGTTGTCGTCGATGTTGACTCGGCAGTATTCCTTCTTGATACCGGGTGCTGCGAGCTCCATCGTGTAAGCCGTTTCACTCTCCTTCACATTGACTGCCGGAGCGGTACTGCCCGTTCGAGGCATTAGATCTGTGTTCAGGAAATCTTCAAACAATGTTGGCATCCAATTGTTTCTAAACATTACTGGTAACATAATCATACCTCCTAATTATATTTTTGGTTAAACATGTTGTTTCGTTGAACGTTGTTCACAGACATAAACGACAACATGCGTGCCAATTCGAAAAGTGGCAACATTGTGGACAAAGCTGGACAAAGTAGGACAAATTGTCAGTTGAGTGCCTTTCTGCCAAAGAAGAAGCGCGAGATGCCGACGAGGTCCATCAGCTTGGCAATCAGGAGGCTTCCAATCAAGCAAAAGGCGACGGAGACAATCAGGAAGAGGAGTCCCGTCGGATCGAACTTGAGATAAGGGACGAGTTGCTTGCAGAGGACGGTAAAGACAGGCGAGAAGACATACAGGGGAAGGCTGTTGCGACCCATAAAGTGAAACGCTTCATGCAGTCTTTCGGGCAAGTGATTGTAGATGGACAGCAGGGAGGAAATGGCGAAGTAGGCTATTAAAACGCCGTTCAGGTTTGCCTGATTCGGACTGTTTGAAAAGCAGGCCAGCAAGGCGAAGGCTATTACGGAGAGTCTTGTGGGCAGGAAAAATGTCAGGAAGCTCGTGCCGCTTTGCCTCAAGCAGGCTCCTGCAAGGAAGTACAAAGCAGACGAAAACGACAGAATGCCAAAGATGCGAGCCAGAATGTAATAGGCTATGCCAATCAACAAGAAGCGCGTCACCGGACTCTTCTCTACATTATTATATATATAATAGTACGTGGCTCCGCAAAGGATGATTGCATGCAGGTACCAATACGGGCCAAGAGGATGTAGCAGCAGGCGGTCCAGATAAACCCAAGGAGTGAGGTGCTCGATGTGTTCATTTATGGGAAGAATCGAAGCCATGTATATGTATCCGCTCTCCATAACGACATACGGAACCGCGAGCCACAAGAGGGTCTTCAGGAATTCCTTCTGTGGCTTGGCAATGTTCATGAGGTAACCCGAGATGAGCAGGAAGCCAGGCATGTGGAAACAATACACCACCTGCTTGATGTCGGGGTGCAGCTGCTCGAACCACACCAGGTGGAAACTGATGACGAGCAGTATCAGAACGCCCTTCAGAAAGTCGAGTTCCTTGATTCGCGGCATGGCAGGTTACATCTATTTTGACAGCTTCTCGATGGCTTTCCTTAGTGTCGGAGCAAGTGCAGGAATACCGTGCGAGGTGGCATAGGCTTCGAGAGCGTCGAGTTTCATCGCCGAAACATACTTTTTCTTCAGTTCCTTCTTCTTCTCCTTAAAGTCCTTTGCATCGATGTAGGCGTGTTCGATAGCGTATGTCTCGATGATGAGTTTCATGCGTCCCTTGCTGCCATTCCATTCCCAATGGTTCAAGTACATCACGAGATCCGTGATGTCCGAGTTGCCTTCGCTATCGTGATTGAAGACTTCAGTGAACTGGTAGTCGTACTCCTTGCTTTCGCGCATCTTGAGTTGCCTGTCCTGCCCGAGTGCTTTGTTGCGGTACATCTGCATCTTAGCCGCGTCGAGCGTCGTGAAGGTCTGTTCCTTGTCGGTCTCGATGAAACCGACTGTTCCCTCCGGATTGCTGACACGTTGCCTTCCCTTGCCGGCATCTGCGAGCGTGACGAAGTAATTCTTGCTTAACTTGCCCCCCTTCTGGAAATCCTTTGCCACGCAATCATGTATTATGCCACCGTGGAGATTCTGCATCCTGACGTTCCAAGTAGTTTGGATGTTCATGTTATGGCCGAAGTCGCCGTAGCTATTGTTGTAGCTTCCATGCTTGACTTCCTTCTTGTCCTTATTGTAGGCATTGGGCATGATGCCTGCGCAGTAATAGCGAAGATAGTCGTTGGCGAAGGCATAAACCCTGTAATAAGTCTCGACATAGATAAGTGGTTTGGGCTTCACGACTATCTCTGCAAGGTTGTAGTCAAGGTCTTCCATCGTGACTTTGCCGGCCTGCAGAGCCGACATATCCACAAGTTTCGACTTGAAGGCAACGTGTGTGAGGACAACTTTCTTTGCCCCTTTCACGTCGAGAAGCGTGCCGTCCAGGTCGGTTACGCCTATCATGTTGCCGTCTTCGGTGAGGACCGTTACCAAGTGAATGCCGTTGCCGTCGCTGTCCACGACCGTTAACTTCTGTGCCTTCGCGCTTATGGTTATCAGCAAGAGTGCTGCAAGCGTATAGAGATATTTCTTCATAAAATCAATCTTTATTTGCCGCAAAGGTACGAAAAAAGTTTAGAGTTTAGAGTTTAGAGTTTAGAGAATTTTGTATCTTTGCAGCAGAAACAACTAACAAACAAGCAAATCATGACAATAAGAGCCTTTTTCCTTTTTCAATTCTTCACCTTTTCTCTTTTTATATTGTCGCAGACGATAAGCATCGCGACTGACCATACACAATTGGTTCTGCAGGTGAACTCACAGAAACGGCTCTGTCAGACGTACCTTGGGGAACGTCTCTCGAGTCAGACCGACTTGTCGCAACTTTCGATGCCCCAAGCCGGACTGAGCAGTTCCTGCATCCGCGGCCTCGAGGCTTACCCGGTGATGGGTACGGAGGACTACTATGAGCCGACCTTCGAGATACGCCACGCCGACGGCAACCCCACGTCTGTCCTGAAGTATGTGAAGCATACGACGGAAGGAAACGAGACCTCTGTTGTTCTTCGCGACGAGGTCTATCCCGTCGAAGTGACATTATATTATAAGGTGTTCCCGCAGGAGGATATCATTCAGCAATGGGCAGAGATACGTCACGAGGAGAAGGGAAAAGTCTATCTCGGCCGCTATGCCTCGTCGATGCTCTACTTTGAGTCGCCCAACTACTACCTGACTGAGTTTGCAAGCGACTGGGCAAAGGAGATGCAGATGCTGAGCCAGGAACTCCAGTTCGGCAAGAAAGTGGTCGATAGCCGCTTGGGAACCCGGGCCAACCTGATGGCGCAGCCCTTCTTCGAGGTAGGAATAGGGAGTCCTGTCAGCGAGAACGAGGGAACAGTCCTCATGGGCACGCTCGGCTGGACGGGCAACTTCCGCTTCACCTTCGAGGTGGACAACCAACATGTGCTGCGTGTGGTGAGCGGCATCAACCACGACGCCTCCACCTATCTGCTACGGAAAGGAGAGACTTTCCGCACAGCCGACTTCTTCTTCACTCTCAGCCAAAACGGTGTGGGCGAAGGCAGCCGTCGCTTCCAACGATGGATGATGAACCATCAGCTCCACAAGGCAAAGGACGACCGCATGACGCTCCTCAACAACTGGGAGAACACTTATTTCGACTTCAACGAGGAGAAGCTCGTCGCACTCTTCGGCGAGGCAAAGGACCTCGGCGTTGACCTCTTCCTCCTCGACGACGGCTGGTTCGGCAACAAGTACCCCAGAAAAGACGACCACGCAGGCCTGGGCGACTGGCAGGTGACGAAGGACAAACTGCCGCAGGGCATTCCCTATCTCGTCAGGAAAGCCAAGGAAAACGGCGTCGCCTTCGGCATCTGGATAGAACCCGAGATGGTCAACCCCAAGAGCGAGCTTGCAGAGAAGCATCCCGACTGGCTCATCCAGCTGCCCTCCAGAGAGACTTACTACTTCCGCAACCAGATGGTGCTCGACCTCTGCAACCCAAAGGTGCAGGACTTCGTGTTCGGCATCGTGGATGGGCTGATGCAGGAGAACCCCGAGATACGCTTCATGAAGTGGGACTGCAACTCGCCCATCACAAACATCTATTCGCCGTACCTCAAGGAGAACCAGGGCAACATCTATGTCGACTATGTGCGCGGGCTCTACAAGGTGCTCGACCGTGTGCAGGCCAAGTACCCTGACCTCTACATGATGATGTGCTCCGGCGGTGGCGGCAGGTCGGACGTGACAGGGCTGCGTTACTTCACAGAGTTCTGGTGCAGCGACAATACCGATCCCATCGAGCGGCTCTTCATACAATGGGGTTACTCGCAGTTCATGCCCGCCAAGGCCATGTGCGCTCACGTCACGGAATGGAACAGAAGGGCGAGCATCAAGTTCCGCGTCGATGTGGCCTTCCAGGGAAAGCTCGGCTTCGACATCGGCTTGAAAGGCCTTTCGGATGATGACAGGCAGTACTGTCGAGAGGCAATCAAGGAGTACAAGCGCCTCAAGGACGTCATTTGGTCGCCCAATCTCTACCGTCTCGTCTCGCCCTACGAGGGACAGCATTGTGTCGTGCAACGCGTTGATGATGCAAAAAGCAAGAGCATCGTCTTTGCCTACGACGTTCATCCGCGTTATGGCGAGACCATTCTGCCCACGCGTTTGCAAGGGCTTGATGCAGAAGCGAAGTACAGGGTGAAGGAGATTTGCCTGATGCCCGGCAAGCAAAGCTGGCTTCCATGCAACGACAAAGTCTATACGGGCGACTATCTGATGAAGGTCGGCATCAAGGTGACATCGACAAACGACCTTGTGAGCCACATCATCGAGGTGACAAAAGAATGAAACCTAAAACAATTATCCCTATATGAAAAAGCTATTCGTTCTATCAGTCTTCCTGCTTGGTGCAATGGCAGGACAATCCCAGAACCCTTACCTCCCTTTGTGGGAGCATCTGCCTGACGGAGAACCTCGCGTCTTCGAGGATCCTGACAACCCAGGGAAACTGCGTGCCTACATCATCGGTTCGCACGACACACACTACTCCGAATACTGCGGCAACGACATCCGCATGTGGTCGGCTCCCGTGGAGGATCTGACGCAGTGGCGCGACGAAGGTCCCATCTTCTCGTGGTACGTCAACGGACAATGGGACACGATGTACGCGCCAGACCTTGTCGAGGTGAAGGACAAGGCGACGGGCAAGAAGACCTATTGGCTCTACCCGCACTCACGAGGCTGGGGTCGCGTGGCGATGGTCTGCAAGGGCGACCGCCCCAATGGTCCCTTCACGCCCGTCAACCTCACGCCCGACGGCACGCGCTGCGTGGAGGGCTCGCTCATCGATTTCGACCCCTCTGTCTTCGTTGAGAACATCACGGACAAGAAGGACAAGGACTTCGACAAAGGCTTCCGTGCTTACGTCTTCTATGGATTCCAGCACTCTACGGCATGCGAGCTCGACCAGAACACGATGTTCAGCAAGCGCCCGGGCACAGAGTTGATAGACCCCTTCATCCCTGCCAGCAGCCACGACGGACGTCTCCTCGACAAAGAGGGAAGCCAGTACAAGGCTCTCTACGAAGGGCAGAACCCACTCGACTTCAACTTCTTCGAGGCTTCGTCCATCCGTCAGGTGGGCAACAAATACGTGATGGTCTTCTCGGGCTACAGCGGCAAGGAGTACGGCCTGGGCAACACCAACAGCGCTCTGCGTTACGCTTATGGCGATTCTCCCCTTGGCCCTTGGCGTTCCGGCGGCGTGTTGGTTGATAGCCGAGGCGTCGTGCTTAACGAGGACGGCTCACGCCTGATAACCACCAACTTCGCCCATAACACGCACGGCTCGCTGCAGGAAATCAACGGGCAGTGGTACGTCTTCTACCACCGTCCGCCTCGTGGCTTTGCCAATGCGCGTCAGGCAATGGTGGCACCCGTCAAGATTGAGTGGGACAAGAAACCTGTCAGCAAAGGCGGCCAGGTGCGCATCACCGGTTACGACCCCTTTGCCGTTAAGAACGAATGGACAGCCAAAGCCTCCGACGGCAACGAATATACGGGAGCCGAAGTGACGAGCGAGGGCTTCCAAATCTTTGGCTTGCCTCCTTATGCATACTATTCGGCAGGCATCGCTTGCTTCCTGGCAGGCCCTGGCAGCAATGAGTGTATGCAGGACAACCACGATGTCTGGAACAACTCGATGGACCTTGCGGGCCTGAAGAACGGCACCATCATCGGCTACAAGTACTTCGGCTTCGGCGGCTTGGCTCAGGATACGAAAGGCTTGCCAGCTTTCGAAGGCGCCAAGAAGGGCGACACGACGAACCTCAACCTGTTCCTTACGCCGAGCGGTCGCGGGGCTTTCACGATTCACGTGCGTCTCGACAATCCTTGGAAGGGTCAGGAAATAGGCGTTGTCAATGTACCAGCTGCGGCTCGCAAGGAGCCCATGACGTGCAGCTTGCGAGTGCCTGATGTCGAAGGCCTCACGGGCAAGCACGCCATCTATCTTGTTGTTGAAGGGCCTGAAGTAGAGGAGCCCCAGCAGCAGGGCAGACAGTTTGGGCGCCGCCAAGGTCCACAACGCCCGCAAGGTCTCTTCGACCTTCACGGAATAGGCTTCTCCAAAGGCGCAGGCATGAAGGCTCCGGAAGTTCCGCAGGTCAACATCACCGTCGATGGCAAGCGAGTCAGTGTCCCAACGGCACCTCTTTTCAGCAGCAACACCAACGGCTACACCGACGTTACCCACTATCAGGTCTATGCTCCGCTGAAGGCAAACTCCGTGCTGAAGGCAACTTCTGCGAACCCCGAAGTGAAGTTCCAGATCAGCTCCATCACCGATGGTCGCGCCACCGTCAAAGCGACCTATCAGGGTAAGGAGAAGATTTACCTCATCAATTAGGCAAAAAAACGCCGCACGCGGAGATTGCAATCCCCGCGTGCGGCGTTGGCCATCCCCGCACGCGGAAATTAAAACGCCGCCTGCGGGGATTTTTTTCGTAGTCTTAGTACATGTTGATGATGGCTTCGTAGAGTTCCTGTTTGCCGCTGGTTTGAGCGGGCTCGCCGACCTTCTTGCCGTATTCGTAGGCCTCTTCGAGTGTCATCTTGCCTTGCTCGAACTTCTTGCCCTTGCCTTTGTCGAAACTTGCGTAGCGCTCCTTGACCATTGCCGGGATGGGCGACTTCTGGATGATGTCGGCAGCGCTGAGCAGAGCGTGGGCCATGGCGTCCATGGCAGCGACGTGGGCGATGAAGATGTCCTCCAGGTCGGTGCTGTTGCGACGCGTCTTGGCATCGAAGTTCGTGCCGCCGTCCTTGAAGCCGCCGCCGCGGATGATCTGCATC
>Ga0247609_10003441_pt1 | contig 16057 bp, 14 predicted proteins | sample 172DNAGHGlowgp2_FD_193487 | JGI IMG/M metagenome (GOLD analysis project Ga0247609, IMG submission 193487) | Sheep rumen microbial communities from Palmerston North, Manawatu-Wanganui, New Zealand - 1728 DNA GHGlow gp2 | ecosystem: Host-associated > Mammals > Digestive system > Stomach > Rumen ...
GTCAGGCATGCTCTACGGCATCATGATCTACACGCAGGGCACCAGCTTCGACGACACGCAGGTCGTGCTGGCGGACTCCGGAAATATCCGCTCCACAGCTGACCAGATGCACTTGCAACTGACGCTCTACGACGGGCAGCGCTTCCGCAACATGCAGAACACGGGCAGCGCAATGGACCGCACGACCATCCCTTACATGCGCGAGACGTTCAAGAAGGAGGTGGACCTCATCCCCTTTGACAATAACTTCAGCGTCATCGATGCCGACCTCTTCAACGACAACGCACAGACCAAGAACCTGCGGGCGCTGTCGCGAGGCATCGACTCCATCAGGCAGTATCTCGACTCGGTGGGGCACGCGCAATACGAGCAGTATGGCTACACCTTCCTGCAGCGGACACAGCTACAGGGTCACTCCGACTCGGCACGCATCGTGGAACGTGTGGCAGCGGAAGCGGTGAATTACGACACCGTCTATTACTCCCTCTCCGATGCCGACCGCGCACGCGCCATGCGAACAGCTTTCGACCACGCCCGCAGCGGTGTGGTGCAGACGGAGCTGTACCTCGACTACAATTTCTACACCAACCGCGTGCTGCGTATTCACTACCTGGAGCGCCACAAGAAGTTCACGCTCTCGCTGGCCTGCCTCATCTTCTTCTTCATCGGCGCACCCCTGGGCGCCATCATCCGCAAGGGAGGACTGGGCGTGCCGGTGGTCGTCTCGGTCGTCATCTTCATCTTCTACTACATGGTCAACGTCACGGGTGAGAAGCTGGCAAAGTCGGGAGAATGGGATGTCACCTTCGGCACCTGGCTCAGCACGATGGTACTGACGCCCATCGCCGTGTGGCTAACTTATAAAGCCAATCAGGACTCTGCCGTCTTCAATGTCGAAGCCTACCAGCGTTTCTTCCGGAAGCTGTTTGGCCTGCGCTCACACCGCGTGATCAACCGCAAGGAGATCATTATGGATGAAGTCGTGCCGGAGACGGTGATACCGGAGATTCAAAGCCTCACCGACGACTGCACAGGCTATGTGCAGAGCCACCGTCTGTGGCGCATGCCCAACTATTTCCGCATCTTCTTCCGCTATGAGCCCGACAGTGTGGTCATCGAACTCAGCGACCGTCTGGAAGCGCTCGTCGAGGAGCTGGGGAACAGTCGCGACAACCGCATCATAGGTGCCTTGAACGAAGTACCCATCTTGGTGCCCGACGCGCACACACGCCCCTTCCGCAACCTGCGACTCAACATAGCGTTGGGCATTCTCTTCCCCATCGGCATCGTGCTGTGGTTCCGCATCTGGCGGTTCCGCCTGCGCCTGTGGCGCGACCTGCAGCAGACGAAGAAGCAATGCCTGTACATCAAGGAAAGATTAAGAGGCCTCTCCCCCAACCCCTCCCCTGTTAGGGAGGGGAGTTAAGAAATGCTCGGAACCAAAATAACGCAAAAGAAATCATTAAGATATGAAGCAAGAACTATCCAACACCCTCTCATCCATCGAGTCCGCCTTGGAGGACTTCAAGGAAGGTAAGTTCGTGATTGTGGTCGATGACGAAGACCGCGAGAACGAAGGCGACTTCATCATCGCCGCCGAGATGATCACCCCCGAAAAGGTCAATTTCATGCTGCGCGAAGGACGTGGCGTGCTCTGCGCGCCCATCACTATCAGTCGTGCTGAAGAGCTGGAGCTGCCTCATCAGGTGCAGGACAACACCTCGATGCTGGGAACGCCGTTCACGGTGACCGTCGATAAGCTCGAAGGCTGCACCACAGGCGTCAGTGCCGCCGACCGCGCGGCCACCATCCGCCACCTGGCCAATCCCACGGCGAAACCTGCCGACTTCGGGCGCCCGGGACACATCAACCCGCTCTACGCCCAGGACCGCGGTGTGCTACGCCGGGCAGGTCACACGGAGGCTGCCATCGACCTGGCACGCCTCAGTGGTCTGCAACCCGCTGCCGCCCTCATCGAGATCCTGAATCCCGACGGCACGATGGCACGTATGCCACAGTTGCAGGAAGTCGCTGCCAAGCATCATATCAAGATCATCACCATCCGCGACCTCATCGCCTACCGCCTGCAGCGCGAGCAGATGGTGGAGGCGGCCCCCGAAGTGGATCTGCCCACCGCCTACGGACACTTCCGCGACATCACCTTCCGCCAGATTTCCAACGGCCTCGAACATGTGGCACTCATCAAAGGCACCTGGGAACCCGATGAACCCATCCTCGTGAGGGTACACAGCTCCTGCGCCACGGGCGACATCTTCGGCAGCCAGCGCTGCGACTGCGGTGAGCAGCTGCACCGCTCCATGCAGATGATTGACCGCGAGGGAAAAGGCATCTTGCTCTATATGAACCAGGAAGGTCGCGGCATCGGACTCTTCAACAAGATGAAGGCTTACAAACTGCAGGAGCAGGGCGACGACACCGTGGAGGCAAACATCCACCTGGGCTTCCGCCCCGACGAGCGCGACTACGGCGTGGGTGCACAGATCCTGCGACAGCTGGGCGTACACAAGATACGCCTGCTCACCAACAACCCTGTGAAACGCGTGGGTCTCGAAGCCTACGGGTTGGAGATAGTGGAGAATGTGCCCATCGAGGTGCAGCCGAATCCCTACAACGAGCGCTATCTGAAGACCAAGCAGGAACGCATGGGACATGTGCTTCACTTTAATAAATAAAAAAAATCTGCCAAAAGCAGAAAAAAGGTTCCACTCTCAACGCTCATCTCTCAACTTTTCACTACCTTTGCACGCGAAAAGCAATAACACCAGAATATGAACACCTTATCAGACCGTTTGAATCGTCTCGCCCCCTCCGCCACACTGGCCATGAGCCAGCGTAGCAGCGAGTTGAAAGCACAGGGCGTGGATGTGATTAACATGAGTGTCGGCGAACCCGACTTTAACACCCCCGACCATATCAAGGCCGCTGCCATCAAGGCTGTCGAGGAGAACTACTCTCGCTACTCCCCCGTGCCTGGCTACCCCTCGCTGAAACAGGCCATCGTGGCGAAGCTCAAGAACGAGAACAACCTCGACTATGCCCCCTCACAGATTCTCTGCTCCAACGGTGCCAAGCAGAGCGTGTGCAACGCCATCATGGCGCTGGTCAACGCAGGCGATGAGGTCATCATCCCGGCTCCCTACTGGGTCAGCTACCCGCAGATGGTGCTGTTGGCCGAAGGCACTCCCATCTTCATCGACGCCCCCATCGAGCAGGACTTCAAGATCACGCCCGCACAGCTGGAGGCTGCCATCACCCCCAAGACCCGCGCCCTCATCCTCTGCTCACCCTCGAACCCCACAGGTTCCGTGTATAGCAAGGAAGAGCTGAAAGGTCTGGCTGAGGTCATCGCCCGCCACGAGAACATCATCGTGCTGGCCGACGAGATCTACGAGCACATCAACTACGTGGGCAAGCACGAGAGCATCGCCCAGTTCGCCGAGATTCGCGACCGCGTGGTCATCATCAACGGTGTCTCCAAGGCTTACGCCATGACGGGCTGGCGCATCGGTTTCATCGCCGCCCCCGAATGGGTCGTGAAGGGTTGCAACAAGCTGCAAGGCCAATATACCAGCGGTCCCTGCTCCGTCAGCCAGAAGGCCGCCGAGGCTGCCTACACCGGTTCGCAGCAGTGTGTCGAGGACATGCGTCAGGCTTTTGAGCGTCGCAAGAACCTCATCGTGAAACTCGCCAAGGAGATTCCGGGTCTCGAGGTCAACGACCCGCAGGGTGCCTTCTACCTCTTCCCAAAGTGCAGCAGCTACTTTGGCAAGCGCGACGGCGACCGCGTCATCAACAACAGCACCGACCTCGCTATGTACCTGCTGGAAGTAGGTCATGTCGCCACCGTCGGCGGCGATGCCTTTGGCAGTCCCGAATGCTTCCGCATGAGCTATGCCACCAGCGATGAGAACATCGTGGAGGCCATGCGCCGCATCAAAGAAACATTGGGCAGATTGAAAGATTGAACTTTTGAAGCAGCGAGAGCAAACAAGCTTGCTTGATTTGCCGAGTCGTGACAAAAGTCAGCGAAGCTAAAAATTGAAAAATTGAAATAAACATGGACAAGAAACAAATAAAGACAGCCCTCGTATCCGTCTTTCACAAGGACGGGCTGGAGGACCTGCTGAAGAAGCTGAACGAGGAGGGTGTGAAGTTCCTCAGCACGGGTGGCACCCAATCTTTCATCGAGAGCCTCGGCTACGAATGTCAGAAGGTGGAGGAAGTAACTACCTACCCCAGCATCCTGGGCGGCCGCGTGAAGACCCTGCACCCCAAAATCTTTGGCGGCATCCTTGGCCGCCGTGAGTTGGAAGGCGACCGCGCTCAAATGGCACAATACGAGATTCCCGAGATTGACCTCGTCATCGTGGATCTCTATCCCTTCGAGCAGACGGTGGCCAGCGGCGCCAGCGAGGCCGACATCATCGAGAAGATTGACATCGGCGGCATCAGCCTCATCCGTGCCGGCGCCAAGAACTTCAACGACGTGGTGATCATCCCGTCAAAGGAGCAATACCGTCCGCTGCTGGACATCCTCAACGCCCAAGGCGCACAGACCACATTGGCACAGCGTCGCCAGTTTGCAGCCGCAGCTTTCGGTGTCAGCAGCCACTATGACACCGCCATCCACGACTGGTTCACTAGAAAGTGTTAAGGTACCTATATTTTTCACTTTTCATTCTTTCACTTTTCATTAAAAAAATGGGATTTTTCTCTTTCACCAAAGAAATTGCCATGGACCTCGGCACGGCCAACACCATCATCATGGCCGACGGCAAAATCGCTGTTGACGAGCCCTCCGTGGTGGCCCTTGATCGCCATTCCGAGAAGATGATTGCCGTAGGCGAAAAGGCCAAGCAGATGTACGAAAAGACACACCCCGATATCCGCACGATCCGTCCGCTGCGCGATGGCGTCATCGCCGACTTCAACGCCTGCGAGCAGATGATGCGCGGCCTCATCAAGATGGTACACATGGGCAACCGCCTCTTCACGCCCTCCCTACGTATGGTCATCGGCGTACCTTCGGGCAGCACCGAGGTGGAGCTGCGTGCCGTGCGCGACTCCGCAGAACATGCCGGCGGCCGCGAGGTCTATCTGATTTATGAGCCGATGGCTGCAGCTATCGGCATCGGACTGGATGTGGTGGCCCCACAGGGTAACATGATTGTCGATATCGGCGGCGGCAGCACAGAGATTGCCGTGATTTCCCTCGGCGGCATCGTGGCAGACAAGAGCCTCCGCATTGCCGGCGACGACCTCACTGCCGACATTCAGGAATACATGAGCCGCCAGCACAACGTGAAGGTATCTGAGCGTATGGCTGAGCGCATCAAGATTAATGTGGGTGCAGCCCTCACCGACCTCGGCGAGAGCGCTCCCGAAGATTATGTCGTCCACGGTCCTAACCGCATCACGGCACTCCCCATGGCCGTTTCCGTCTGCTATCAGGAGATTGCACACTGTCTGGAGAAGACCATCTCGAAGATTGAGACCGCCGTCCTCAGCGCCCTCGAGGAGACACCCCCCGAACTGTATGCCGACATCGTACACAACGGCATCTACCTCACTGGCGGCGGCGCCCTGTTGCGTGGCCTCGACAAGCGACTCACCGACAAAATCAATATCCCCTTCCACGTGGCAGAGGATCCGTTGCGCAGCGTAGCACGAGGCACAGGCGTGGCACTGAAGAACATCCACAATTTTTCGTTCCTCATGTAGTGCTCGTGTAACGTTTACTCGTTTAACGTTTAACGCTGTCAATGCGCGCATTACTTGATTTCATCACCAGGTATCACCACTGGTTGCTATTGATTGTTCTGGAAGGGCTCAGCCTTGTGCTGCTCTTCCAGTTCAACCATTATCACAACAGTGTGTGGATGACCTCCGCCAACGCGGTGATTGCCCGTGTGGATGCCTGGGAGCAGGAAGTATTGCGCTATATCTATCTGGGCGAGACCAATAGGGAGCTGATGCAACGCAGCCTGATGCTCGAACAAAAGAACGAACGTCTGTCGCGCCGCCTCGCCGCCCTCACTCATGACACCACATGGACCGAACGCCGGCAGCAAGAGCTCCTGTCCGAGGTGACGCTGCTGCCCGCAAAGGTCGTCACCAACAGCGTCCTTCGCCGCGACAACTTCATCACCATCAACCGCGGCGAGGCCGACGGCGTGCAGCCTGAGATGGGCGTGGTATGCGGCACAGGCACCGTGGGCATCATTTACATGACCTCGCAGCATTTCTCCATTGTGCAGCCGTTGCTCAACAGCCGTTCACGCATCAGCTGTCGTCTGCGCGACACACAATATTTCGGGTATCTGAAATGGGAAGGAGGCAGTCCCCTCTACGCTATCCTCGATGACATCCCACGCCACGCGCGCTTCAAAGTGGGTGACATCGTGGAAACCAGCGGTTTCAGTTCCGTCTTTCCACCGGGTATCTTTGTGGGCAAGGTCTCGAAAATCGAGAACAGCGACGACGGCCTCAGCTACAAGCTCCAAGTACACTTGGGCACCGACTTCTCACGCCTGCAGGATGTCTGCATCGTACAACAACGCTTCCAAAGCGAAATCCACGCCCTCGAACAGAAAGCCGATTCACTCTCCCAACTCTAATGCTACTCACATTCCTACAACGTTTCCTATGGATGGTAGTCCTCGTGGCCGCCCAGATGTTGGTGTTCAATCACATCCATCTCTTCGGCTATGTCACACCACTACCCTATGTCTATATGGTGCTCTTGCTACCGATGGGCACGGAGCGTTGGGAAGCACTGCTATGGGGATTCGCGTGCGGCCTGTTGGCTGACATCACCATGTCCACTCCCGGTGTCGGCGCCTTCGCACTCACACTCACGGCTTTCATACAGCCTGTGCTGCTCACCATGATGGCTCCCAAAGATGCCGTGGAGGACATGCGTCCCGGCTACGCTACGATGGGGTTCTGGTCTTACGTCCATTACGCCGGCCTCCTCACGCTCCTGTTCTCACTGGTGTATTTCATCGTCCTGGCCTTCAGCTTCCACCATTTCACCGATTTGGTCATCTCGTTCCTGTCCAGTTGGTTGCTGACATTCATCCTTTGCCTCATCTTCCAGGGATTCAGCAAGAAGCATCATGACTAACGACGATTATAGTCTTTCTCGGCGCAAGTATGTACTGGGTGCTGCGGCGGTGCTCATCGTCGCCATCTATATCTTACGCCTCTTCTTCCTTCAGCTCACCTCCGACGACTATAAGGCTCGTGCTGACTCCAACGCCTTCATGCGCCGCATTCAGTTCCCCGCACGCGGCGCCATCACCGACCGCAACGGAAAGCTCCTCGTGTATAACCAACCAGCCTACGACATCATGGTGGTCATGCAGGAACAAGTGGGCGTCGATACGCTGGACCTCTGCGAGAGCCTCGGCATCGACACCGCCTGGTACCAGCGGCGCATGTCAGAGATCAAGGACCGCAACCGCAATCCGGGCTATTCGCGCTACACCCAGCAGCTCTTCATGAGTCAGCTGTCCGTCGCTGAATTCAGCAACTTCCAGGAAAAGCTCTTCCGCTTCCCCGGCTTCTATATCCAGAAACGCAGCATCCGACAATACGCTTACCCCAACGCAGCCCATATCCTAGGCGATGTCGGCGAGGTAAGCCCTGCGGACATCGAGGCAGACAACTACTATCGCTCGGGCGACTACATCGGCACGCAGGGCATCGAGCGCAGCTACGAGAAGCAGCTACGCGGCATCAAAGGGTCGGAGATCCTATTGCGCGATGTCCACGGCCGTATCAAAGGACGCTATCAGGACGGCCGCTTCGACGTGCAGCCCGTGCCTGGCAAGAACCTCACGCTCAGCATCGACATCGAGCTCCAGAAGCTGGGCGAACGACTGATGCAAGGCAAACTGGGCAGTATTGTGGCCATCGAACCCGCCACGGGCGAGATCCTCTGCATGGTCACCTCTCCTACCTATGATCCTCGCACGATGGTGGGTCGCCAACGCGGGAAACGTCATAAAGAGCTGTCGATGGATCCCATGAAACCGCTCATCAATCGCGCCATCGGCGGCACCTACCCTCCGGGCTCCACCTTCAAGACATCGCAGGCGCTGACGTTCCTTGAGGAAGGCATCATCACTCCCGAGACGGCCTATCCCTGTTCGCATGGTTTCCATTATAAAGGTCTCACCGTAGGCTGCCACGGCCACGGCTCCCCGCTGCCCCTCATACCTGCCATCGGTACCTCCTGCAACGGTTATTTCTGCTGGGGCCTCCTGAATATGTTCTCCAATCGCACGAAGTACGCGACGGTGCAAGAAGCGATGACCACCTGGAAGGACTACATGGTGAGTATGGGCTTCGGGTATAAGCTGGGCGTGGACCTCCCCGGCGAGAAGCGAGGTATGATTCCCAATGCCGAGTTCTATGACAAAGCATATAAAGGCTCCTGGAGCGGACTCACCGTCATCTCCATCTCCATCGGACAGGGCGAGGTGACGCTCACGCCCCTGCAGATTGCCAACCTCGGTGCCACCATTGCCAACCGCGGCTGGTTTATCACGCCTCATATCGTGAAGGAGATTCAAGACGAGGATCTCGACCCGCTCTACACGCAGCAGCGCCACACCAAGGTGTCACCGCACCACTACGAGACCATCGTCAACGGCATGCAGCGCGCCGTGGAGGCCGGCACCTGTCGCGCGGCCCACACCAGCAACTACATCACCTGCGGCAAGACGGGCACGGCCCAGAACCGCGGTCATGACCACTCCGTCTTCATGGGCTTTGCGCCACGCGAGAATCCCAAGATCGCCATTGCCGTCTATGTGGAAAACGGCGGCTGGGGTGCCACCTACGGTGTGCCTTTCGGCGCCCTGATGATGGAACAATATATCAATGGACACCTCTCCGAAGCCAGCGAGGCGAAAGCAGAGATGTATGCAAACAGAGTAATCAACTATGGCGACTACGTCAGATAAAGGAAAAAGTGTCTTCGCGAGCATTGACTGGCTCACGATTTTCATCTACATCGCCCTCCTGGCGATGGGATGGATGAGCATTTGCGGTGCGTGCTATGAGTATGGCGAGCCCCGCGATTTCCTGTCGTTGGCCAGCTTCGACACACGTACCGGCATGCAGCTGGTATGGATTGGGTCGTCGATGCTGTTGGGTGCCCTCATCTTGATGACCGACGACCGCATCTTCGACACCTTCGCCTACGTGCTCTATGCGGCCATGATGTTACTCTTGTTGGCCACGCCCTTCCTGGCTCACGACATCAAAGGATCCTTATCGTGGATTAAGTTCGGCTCCTTCAGCCTCCAGCCCGCGGAGTTCGCCAAGTTCGCCACAGCACTGGCGCTGGCGAAATTCATGGGAACATATGGTTTCAAGCTGAAGGGCTCCTGGAAGAATATGACCATCAGCGTCCTCCTGATGCTGTTGCCCATGGCGCTGATTGTCATGCAGAAAGAGACGGGCTCCGCCCTCGTCTATATCAGCCTGTGCCTGATGCTCTACCGCGAAGGGCTCCCAGGATTCATCCTGTTCCTGGGGCTGTCCGCAGTGGCCATCGTCGTCGTGGGCCTGCGCTTCTCCGAGACACCTGCGCTGGGCGGCCTCCTGACATTGGGCGACGTGCTGGTCACCATCATGATCCTGTGCTTTGTCGTTACCCTTCATTTCATCTACTGCCGAACTTCCACCATCCGCGAAGCCATCAGCAAGGGTAGCGCTACGGGCAGCGTGCAGAGCATCCGGCAGCGCCGCCGCCTCTATATCGCCCTCTTCGCCATCGGTGCCTTCATCATCCATCTCTCTGCCAGCACGCTGGTGGAGCACCTCGCCGACCACCAGAAGAACCGCGTCTATGTTCTCCTGGGCTTGCGCGACGACCCCAGCGGCGTAGGCTACAATGTCATCCAGGCTAAGATTGCCATCGGCTCCGGCGGCCTGGAGGGTAAAGGCTTCCTCAATGGCACACAGACAAAGCTGAAATACGTCCCCGAGCAGGAGACGGACTTCATCTTCTGCACCGTGGGCGAAGAACAGGGATTCCTGGGTTCTGCTGCTGTGCTGCTCCTGTTCCTCGCCCTGTTGCTACGCTTGCTACACGTGGCCGAACGGCAGCCCTATACCTTCGGACGCGTCTATGGCTACTGCGTCTTCTCCATCTTCCTGTTCCACCTCGTCATCAACATCGGCATGGTGCTGGGACTGATGCCCGTCATCGGCATCCCCCTTCCGTTCTTTAGCTACGGCGGCAGCTCGCTGTGGGGCTTCACCCTACTGCTGTTCATCTTCCTGCGCATCGACGCAGGCCGTCAAAGATTGTTGCGTTAAGCTGGTTACTTATACTTGAATTTACCTTTTACCGTACCTCCTTCGGTGATATAAATATTATCCAGCTTGATACCTTGACTGTCTTCGCCCGTGTTCGTGACCGTAAGGCTACCGCCGGTAGCACGAAGCTTATAGGCACGCACACCACGTGAATTGTCACCGATGGCATTCACAGCGGTATTACCTCCGGCAATCAGCAATGTCTTGGTCGCCTTCAAGCCCGTAGCACGCTCCTCATTGGTATCCCAGTCAGCATAGAGGTCAATGTTGATGGTGGGCGATGTTTCGCTGGTGCCAATGGTAAAGTTACCATCGCTGGCAATCGCCTTCGCACCGAGGGCTTTGGTCGTCAGGTTCACCGTAATCGTGCCATCGTTGATATACATCTCAGGAACGACGGTCGCCGCATGCTCTACCATCTTTCCATCCACGAGCTCCGTATAGGCATCGTCGTCGAGGCGAATACCCTTCGTGCTCGGGGCCGACATGGTCAGGTTGATGCTGCCACCATTCATGATGAACTGACCGTTCAGCTCCTCTTCAGTCTTGTCTTTGTCCTTCGTTTCCACCTGAATGCCGTCGCCACCGATGTTCTTCAGCACCAGCGCGCCACCGTTCATCTTGAAGTACTCGCCGCAATGGATGCCGTCGGCCACTGATTTCGCGATGGTGATGTTTCCCACGGTTCTCTTCAGGAACAGATACTCCTTGGTAACCAGCGCATGTTTGTAGTTGCCCGTTATCGTGAGCGAGCCATCACCGCTGATCTCCATGTGACCCTTGCAATAGAACGCAGCCTTCTCGCCATTGGTCGTCTCATCATCCGTTACGTTCGCGCGCGTTGATGGATCGGCAAAGGAGTTTTCTGTACCAGCCTCCAGAATCAGATCAATGCGCTTGCCACATTCGATATCGATGGCTGCGCTATCTACGCTGGTGAGGTGGACGCCATTCAGGTGGAACTTGGTCTTAAAGGCACCTCTATACACCAGGGAGCCCGCCGAGGAAGAACCCTGCAGGATGAATTCCTGCTCGCTCCAGGTATTGACATTGTTGATGATGACATTGCCGCCATCGATGGTGGCCGAAACGCCCTCTACGCCTTCGGGAATATCTACAGTGGCACCATCGTTGGTCCAACTGATGGTCACCGGATTGATGATGGTGATGGAATCTATCTCTGCCGTGGAGTAGCTGTCCTCGCCAAAGGTCAGCGTAGAGCCCGCACCATCATAGGGGATGGTGGGATACTCGGACATCGAATAACGCGTGGTCTCCTCGCCCTGCCACACACGCAACCATTGGGCCTGTGCGACATTCGCGATGGCTGCCATCAAGGCTATGGTAAGAACTATCTTTTTCATCGTTTCAGCATTTTACGTGTTTGTGTGCCCTCCTTAATAATATAAATGCCCGCAGGCAGCGCGTTCAGATACCTATTCACCACCTCCTGGCGCGCATCGGTGCTGTCAATCTGACGCACGATCATGCCACTGGCGCTGTAGATGACAATGCGCTGCGGCGCCCACGTGCCGCTTACAGAGCGCACAGCCACAGGGGCATCTTCGGTGAATGAGATCTGACGAAGCGCCGTCAGCGGCAGCTTCACGTTGCCGTCGGTGGTCGTCACCACGATGGCATCGCCGTCAAAGGTGATGCGACGTGTCTTGCGCAACACGGTACCTACTGCCGTGTCGTCATTCTGTGTGAGTGTCAGATAATTGAAGTCGTCGGCCTGTACCGCCAAGGCACCGACCAACAGGGATAAGGTGAAAATGATACGTTTCATCATTAGAATTTGAATTTATAGCCAACGTTGATGGCGTGGATGTTCTCATTGCCGTCATCGTCGTCCTCATGGTTGAAGATGTACCCGATGCCCAGCTTATGGTTCTTGGCTACCGCATACTCCACGCCGATGGAAGCACGGATTTTATCGAGATTCATGCGACTCGCGAGGTCGTTGAAAGCCTCTACATATATATAAGGTGTCCAATCCCACCCTTTTCGATCGTATTCTATCGTGAGGCGTGAACGGAGCGTATGGAGCGTCTTGCTCTTCTTCGCCTTGGTGGAGGGTTCTACCTCGGTCGTCTGCTCATACTCGGGGTTGTCATGCGTATGGTTCTCGCGCGTCCAATGCTCGGGGGTCTGCCCATAGCCGTCAATAATCATATCGCCGTCATCGTTGTAGTCATAGTAGGGACTGCGATAGCGCCAGGTGGTCTTGTCCGTGGTCTTCGTGCGGGTGCGGTTCACCTCCTTCTCCGGGACAAACGTCACTTGGTAGCGGCCACGCACACTCACGCGGAAACCGCTCCAGAAACGGTTGGTGGTATAGGTAGCATCCACCGACAGACGATGTTTAGGACGCCAGTAAGCATCCGAAACGCGCACATAGTTCTTTGTCTTCTCACTATAGTTATAGCCCTTGTACCAATAATACTCTCCGTCATCGGTGATGAGGGCATTTGTGCCGTCAAAGGGTTGTCCATCCGTCGTATAGACCGGGAAACCATTCAGGCTCGTGGGCTCCGGATCCATCTCTGAAACCTCAGCCCCTGCGGCATCGAGAATCGAGTACTTGTACTTCTCGCCATTCTCCTGCACCGTCTTGCGCTCCGTCTCGCTGCGATAATGCTTCATGATGAACGTGTACCCCACGCTCACCTTCCAGTGTTTATTGGGTTTCCAACTGAGGCCCAGGCCTATGTCCGCACGGCTCGCCTCGTTGAACCAGTCATCGGTACGGAAGCCTGCGTCGAGGCCGAGGCTGAGGTCGTAGGGCAGCACTTTCGTAAAGCCCACCTCTGACCACACAGCCCCCGTCGTGCGAGCGCCGTCATTGTCGCTCACATAATCCACCTCATCCTGCGCGTGCAAGGAGATGGGCATGAATAAGAAGACTACCCACAGGCAGGCTCCAAAGGAGAGGCGAAGTACGCTTTGCATATTACTTTTCAAGTTTCAAGTTTCAGGTTTCAAGTTTTCTCCTTATTCTCAAAGCTATTCACTCCCCTCACTGTTTAGGGAGGGGTCGGGGGAGAGTCCTTAGATCTCCTTCGGCATTCTGCCGAAGCGGGCGATACTGTTGCCCACCTCTTCGGGATTATCATAGAAGATGCGGATGAGGGCGCTGTCCTTGAGGTAGTCCAGCAGACCTATCTCGATGCGTTTGATCTTCAGCCCCGTGCGCTTCTCGAGGTCAGCCTTCAGTTCCTCGCGCTTTTCGGGAGCCACCAGATTGACATTGTCATACAGGATGATACGCGAGCACTCCTCGCTCATCACCTTCGTGCTCTCGAAGAACCATGCCATGCACACGAATACGATGTTCACGAAGAGAATGGTCACCAGACCTACGCCATCCCAGTAGTCGGCCTTCGGGTGGTAGTCGGCGTGCGCCAAGGCATTCACAACGCTGAGGGCGATGAGCATGAACAGATAGGTCATCTCACGGATGGGCACCGCCTCCGTGCGGAAACGCATGATACCGAAGATGGCAAACAAGCCCATCGCGGCACCGATGTTCATGGAGTCGCCCTCCATCAGGTTCACCAACAGGAAGATGCTCATCGCCATCAGGATGAAGATGAACATGTAGTCGCGGCGGTGGCTACGCGGGAAATAGAAGTAGCGCGCGATGACGCTCACGACGACCAGGTTGATGACAAAACGAATGACCAGCGAGATGAAATGCTGAGGGTCGAACAGCGTGACACCGATTAACTGGGCCACATCATAGTTCAGTTGTTGAATGGTTTCTGTCATAATGATATGTTAGTTTGTGTAAACGATTCCTTCTTATTGGGCACCCACGAGTTTGCGAATCCTGATAATCTTCGGCTTGAAGAGATTGCTCTTCAACCCTTCGTTGGTGAGCACGCTGCCGATACAGTATTTCGAGAAGCCCGAGGGTTTGATACGCAACCGGCGCAGGATCTCCAACACCGGAGAATAGACGTTTCCATCGCGCTTCAGCTCGATGATGACCAAGTCGCCCGTGCCCGCATCGTGCGCGGTCTCGTAGTTATGGAATTGTACGTTGAAATCGATGGTTAGGCGCTCCGTCTTGCCCTTGTTCACTAATGTGATGCGCTGGAAACGGTTCTGCACCGTAGGGTCGATGTCCTCGAAGGTCACGCCCGTGAGGCCACGCGTGAAATCGCTGCCGCCAGCAGCCACGATGTCCGCACGCTCGTGGTCGGGCACCGTGATACGTTTCTTCTTTGTGCGACCGTGGTTGTTCTTCGTCTTCACCTCCAGGAACGTGAGGTCACTATCTACATACGTGCGGACGCGTATCTTCTGCCTCGGCGCACGCTTGTTATGATGCTCCAGGAAGAAACGATGCTCAGGTGTGTCCCAATAAACCGTACGATAGTTGGCGATGCGGGCGCCATCAATCTGCTGCGCATAATATTTGCCTTGCGCCAGCTCCAGCAGACGGGCCAGCTTACGCTTATTCGTCACGAACTTAGTGTCTGTGCGGTTCATCAACTTAATACTCCCCATCTCGTCCAACGAGATAGGATCCAGCTGTGCCAGCCACGATTGTATGTTCGTATCAATGCTTGCCATGACGAAAAGCGTCCATTTTCGGTGCAAATATATGGAAAAGTTGATACTTGGTCGTTGAAAGTTGGAAGTTTTTATGTTTTTTCTGCGTTTTTTCTACGAAACGGCTTGTTATATCAACCAAAGTCCCTATCTTTGTCCTCATCTTTAAACATTAAACCCATCCTTAAACATTAAACCTTAAACATTAAACTAAACATAGTATGCCCGACATGAAAGAAATCCTCTCCGCCGCCGAGGAGCGTATGGAAGAGGCCGTGATGTATCTTGAAGATGCACTCTCACACATCCGCGCAGGCAAAGCCAACATCCGTCTGCTCGACAACATCCGCGTTGACAACTACGGTGCCATGGTGCCCATCAACCAGTGTGCCGCCGTCAACACGCCCGATGCGCGCACCATCGCCATCAAGCCCTGGGACAAATCCATGTTCAAGGTCATTGAGAAAGCCATTATCAACAGCGACCTCGGCATTATGCCCGAGAACAACGGCGAGATCATCCGCATCGGCATACCGCCCCTCACCGAGGAGCGCCGTAAGCAGCTCGCCAAGCAGTGCGGCAAGGAAGGCGAGAACGCCAAGATGAGCGTCCGCAACGCCCGCCGCGACGGCATCGAAGGCCTCAAGAAGGCCGTCAAGGAAGGTCTCAGCGAGGACTTCCAGAAGGACGGCGAAGCCGACCTCCAGAAGATGCACGACAAGTACATCAAGCAGATTGACACCCTCCTCGCCGCCAAGGAGAAGGAGATCATGACCGTGTAATGACGGGGCTGGTCATTAGAAATACAGGAAGCTGGTACGACGTCCGCACGGACGACGGCCAGCTTTTTGCATGTAAGGTCAAGGGCAACTTCCGCCTCCGTGGCATCCGCAGCACCAACCCCGTTGCCGTCGGCGACCGCGTAGAATTCAAGCCCGCCTTGTCCGAGGCCAACGCCTCTGACAAGACGGGCCTGATTACCGAGATTCACGACCGCCGCAACTACATCATCCGTCGCGCCTCCAACCTCTCCAAGCAAAGCCACATCATCGCTGCCAACGTAGATCTGGCCTGCTTGGTTGTCACCATCGCGCACCCCGAGACCAACACCACCTTCATCGACCGCTTCCTCGCCTCCGCG
>Ga0247609_10003442_pt1 | contig 16054 bp, 2 predicted proteins | sample 172DNAGHGlowgp2_FD_193487 | JGI IMG/M metagenome (GOLD analysis project Ga0247609, IMG submission 193487) | Sheep rumen microbial communities from Palmerston North, Manawatu-Wanganui, New Zealand - 1728 DNA GHGlow gp2 | ecosystem: Host-associated > Mammals > Digestive system > Stomach > Rumen ...
CCCAATCCCCAATCCCCAATATGTTAAAAATAATTTAATTTAGTTAATTTAATTGTGTTAAATTAATTATATTTTTTTATTATAAAAATTAATTATTATTAATTTATAAAATAAAATTTAAATCAATTTTATTTTTTATAATATTATGATAGATTAAAGATAATTTAAACTGAATCTTTGAATAAAAAATATTAATCTCTATCAGAAACATCTTTTTCATCTTCATTACTTATAGAACTTTTTCTAGAGCTTTTATTTGAACTACTATTAGATTTACTTTTTATTGACTCATTATCAGATTCTTCTTCTGATTCTTCTGAATTTTCTGGTTCATCTTTTGATAATTCTTCTTTTTCATTTTTATCTTTGTTTTTTTTGGCGTTATTGGATAAATTTTTTAAATATTTTTTATACTTTTCTTCTATATCTTTTTCGAAATCTTCTTCTTTATTGTCGATTAAATAATTATAAAGCCATAATATTTCTTTCACTTTCACTCCTAATCCTTTTATTTTTGAGAGTTCATTATTAAAATTTTTATCATTTATTTTAATATTGCTATAATTCCATAAATCTTGTTCTTTTAAATATCCTGCAATATTATTTCTATTTTGTTTAATTTTAATTTCCTTATCTTTTTCTCTGTACAGAACAATAGTTATAAATAATCTTATTGCTTCTTTTAAAGCATCTTTGGTTATAGTCAAATCTTTTTTAGAAAATAAATCATCCAATTTTTTTACTATTTTATCATCTAAATCATATTTATTTTTTGTTTGATTTTTGTTTCCTTCTTTTATTGCTTTAACTTTTTTTTCTTGAAATTTTTCTAGATCTTTCTTAGCATATTTAAATATCAATTTTAAATAATAATCATAAATTTTTGAAATTTTTATTACTGTTAAATCATTTTTACCTTTAAATATATCTTTGAATTCTTCTGCTATTCCCTTTAATTTATCTAATATTTCATAAATTTTTGTGTTTTCATCAATTTTAACATTTTCATTTTCTCTTTTTCTAGTTTTGTATAAATATTCTAACAAAATAAAAAAATTATTAATAATTTTTTTATACAAATCGTCATTCTTATTATTGATTATAAAATCATATATAATTATTTGATCACTTTCATCCAAATTTTTAGTATTATATATACTTTCAAAATTAGTTATTAAATCATTAATTTGGTAAGAAAATTCCTCATTCTTATATTTAAATCCAATTAAATCACAATTTAATAATCTTTTATTTGATAATAATAAATCAGTAATTTCTTCTTCTAATACATCCAAAAATATTATGAAATCATTATAATTTTCATAATTTTGAGTATCTATAAATTTTCGGTAGGATGAATTGAACATTACTTCAATGAAATTTAATTTTTTGAAAGCATCATCTGTAAATATTTCTTCCCCATTAATTTGTTGTATATCTATTTCCATAAAACAATTGCTATTGTATTTTCCTTCCTTTGATTTTATATCTAAAAATTCTAGCAATTTTTTATTTCTTTTTTGAGCAAATTCTTCATAAAATCTTTTATAACATTTTCCATATTTATTATTTTCATCTAAGATAAAATCGCATAAACAATTATTATTAACATTGAGTTCAAGTTTTTTGTCTTTTATTTTGAATTCATATTTATTAAATATTTCTATAAATTTATTTATTAAATCTCGGTTTTGTTGATATATATCAATATCAATTATTTTTTTGCTTTCTGCTTTTTCTCTTGGGATTTTTTGAGAATATTGTTCATTAAATAGATTCAATACTTTATTAAATGTAATTAGATCATTTATTGAATATAGTTCATTTTCTTTTTTTCTCCTTGTTTTTTTAGATTCTAAATATTTTATCAAAAGAGGATAAGCATTTTTATTTTTATGTTCTAATATATCTTCTATATAGTTTTCATCAGGATAATCACTATAATAAAAATATTCATAATAAGGATATTTTTCTTTATCATATTCTTCCTTTAAAAATCTTTCATTTAATAATGCCATAGCTGATGTTTTATCCGTACAATTATCTTTTTCAATTTGAGAAAATTTATCACTTAATTCTTTTGCTTTTTCAATATTTTGTTGAATTATTTTTTCTAAATCAACTTCAAAATCAATAAGTTCATCATATTTTTCAATGCATTCTTTTTCATGTAATAATGAAAATAATTCTTTGAAAACCAAATTCATAAATAGTTCAATCCTTTTTATTCCTTTTTTTTCCAATTCTTTTCTAAATAAAATAAAACATTCTTTAAGTGTCATAAACCAAGTCATTCCTTTAGGTAAATAATGATCAAAGTTATCTGAATTTGTACATAATCTAGCAAAGAATAAATGTGAATATAAAATATAATTTAATAATCTATATGATACATGGCTTAAATTTCTGATAATCTTTTTATCATCTTTAAATTTATTTTCATCTATTTTGTTTAATCCCTTTTCTTTATTATATAAAGGAATAATATATTTTTTTTTAAAGTCTTCTCTAGTTATATAATTCATTTTTTTCAGTTTATTTCTATTGATGTTATTTTTATTCTTTAACCTATCAATTTCATCAATATCATTAAAAATTCGAAAATAATTATTTCTATTTATAGGTTCATATACTGGTATTACTTGATTTTCTTTATTATTATCTTTATTCTGATTTTCCCTTGATCCAATATCTTCTTTACAATAAGGGCACTTTAAATCTTTTTCTGATTTATCAGGAAATCCCAGTGGAATTGAATGATAGTATCCTTTACCCCCTTTATTACAAAGGCATACATAACAACCTTCATCTGGCTTAAATTTAAAATGATTTTCAATTTTATAAAAAAGTTCATATAAAGGTTCTTCACTTGTATCACTTCCAGGAAACAATTTTTCCTTTAAATAATCAATTTTACTTTGGTTATATAAAGAAGAAAAAATATAATCACCTGCGTAGTATTGATCAGCTATTTCATTTAAGCAATATCTATATCCATATAATAAAATATCAATATTTTTTAGTTCAATTTCATATTCAGATATAATTTTAGAAAATTCCTCAGAATTAAATATAAATTTAATGAGTTTTAATAGTGTATTATTTTCTTCTTCTTCACTATTTTTAAATAAAGGTTCACAAATATTATAATAAAAATTATCACAAAATTTTTTATCAAATCCTTTTTTATTTAATTTTGAGAGAATTAAATTATATGCGGCCAAATAAAAATTATCAAATTTTAATTTATCTTCAATATTATTAATATCATTTATATTTTCTTCTTTTATTTTATTTTTATATTCTTCATTGTCATATTTTAAAAGGATATCATACACTTTTTGATAGTTTTCATTATCTAAATTATCAAAATCAACATTAATATCTTCATCATCTTTTAATTTAATAAATGTTTTGAAATCTTTATATTTTGATAATTTATATTTTTCTTTAATATTATCTTTTAAAAATACATCTATTTGCTTGTTATTTTGATTATAAATAATTTTATATATATATAGCTTTATCATTTTTAATATATTATAATCATGATTATTAATAACTTCTATTATATTTTTAGGTTTAAATCCAGGCATATTATGCATTTTAACAAATATATAACAAAAAGCTCTTATATAAGCTAAACAAAAAATTTTTGTGATATGAATTAATTTTCCTTTATATTTTTCTTTTTTTTCAAAATCATCATTTAAATATTTATAACAATCTTTAAAAATATCTGTTGGTTCTTCTTCTAATTTTTTCTCTTTAAGTTTCTCTTTTTCCTTTGTGTTTTCTTTTAAATAATCATTTAAGTATATTAATGAATTTTTTTCATAAAAATAAAGTAATGTTTCTGATAAAGTAAAGTAGTTATCTTTTTGTTGGTCTGATAAATATTTATCTAAAAGTCCAAGAGGGCCGCTTTTTCCATCTAGTAATATATTTTTTATGTCTTTAAATTTATTAAAATTTATTTTTAATAAAATATTGAATATATCATTTGATTTTTTTATTACTTCTTTTTCATTTATTAAAATATCTAGAATGTTATTTCGATAGTTAATATCATTAATTTTTTTAATTTCTTTCATAAATATATATTTTAACATATCATAATATTTTTCTTTATTTTTTTGAGCTGCTTCTATATTTTTCAGCTCATTATACATATTTTTAAAATTATTTACTAGATTATTTTTTTTATCATAATGAAGAATTAAAACACTTTCTCTCAAACAATTTCTTATTTTTTCTATACATTTTATATTTAAAACTTCGCAACCAATTATTTCAATTATTTTATAAAGTTCATCAACTATATATAATTCATTTAAAAAAAGGATCAATTCATTATTTAATTTTGTTAATATATTATTCATTTCTTTCAATCGACTATAGTAATCTGTGATCTCTATTTCATTGTTTTCAAAATTATCGATATGATTAAATGAATCCGTTAATTTTATTTCATTTGATGTGATACATAAAATTAAACCAGCTAATAAAATATAAAAGCATTCATTAACTTCTGTTGTATGTTCTGGATTTCTAGTTGGATTGACAATATATTTGATACAAATATTTTTATCTTTAATTAAATTTTTTGTCATTTTATAAATAATATATCCATCACTATCTTGAGGATTTTTAGCATGATTAAATACTTCTAAAATATTTTTAATATAATTTACATTTGATTCAATCCATAATAATTTAATTAGTAAAATATTAATTGGCTCTGATTCATTTTTTTTTATTATCTGATTTTTTTCAGATGAAAATCTTAGTTTTAATAATAGTTTAATTATTTTACTACAACTTTTGAAGTATTTATCTTCACTAATATTACTATCCAAAAAAAATTTAATATAATCATTTAAAAATAATTTTTGTGATATTTCATTTTTATCTATTAAATTAAAAAAAAATTCAAATTTTTCTTTATCTATATCTATTTCTGCCAATACATCCACTAATATTGATTCTTCAATCTCATGAAATTCATCTTTTATAATTATTGGATTTTTCCCGAAATATTTTCTTAATTTTTTTTCATTTGTTAAAAATCTATCAGTGAATGCTTTTTTCAATAAACAAGATAAATTTTTATAAAAATGAAAAAATCCAGGTATTTTATATCCAAATCTAAATTGAGGTTCGGGTATTTCTTCATTATCTTTTATTTTTTCTAATATCTTATCTGCCAGTTTTTTTATAATATCCAAATCTATTTTATTATTTATATCCTTATCAATTTCTATTAATGATGTAAGGAAGTTATATTTTTCTAAAAATTCAAAAATTTTTTCTAAATACTTATCAAATATATTTTCTTTTATATAATTGATAATACAGGAGATAAGGTCAACATTATTTTTCTTAATTTCTTTCAAAATTTTATTTATTAAACTTCCATTATCAAATTTCTTATTCGCATCTTCGTTTATTAATTTTTTTGCTTTTTTTATTAAATTTAATTTGAAATCTTTATTTTTATTATTATAAATATATTTAGTTAAATCATCAATATATTCTTCTGGGTTTATTTTTGACATATGTCTAGAAGTTATACCTGCAAAAACAAAATTTAAAAGAGTTTTTTTAAACTCAGTTTCTTCATCAATTAAAGAGCCTAATTCAAACATTATTTCTTCAAAGTTTTTGTTTGATATATTTTCTAAAGTGATATTTGGTCCATTTAAATTATCAATAAATAATTGATTTATATCATTATTAATATTTGGAATAGAATAAATATTATCTTTTTTCCCTGATGGAATATTTCTAAATTTTCTTTTGATGTGAATTAAAAATATATATTTATATCCATCATCTTTACAATAATTAATTATGTAATCACTGATAAATTGAATTTTATTCGAATTTGATTGTTGAAATTGAATTATTAAGATTTTACTTTTATCAATTTTGTCTTCTTCTGACTTTATCATTTCATCAATTGTCCTCTTTAGCTGATTTTCGCTATAAATTTCTGATATCATGAATTTCATTTCATTATTATATTCATAAATTATTTCAGCAATATCACTAAATGTGTAAATAATTGATATTTTATAATTAATTCTTTCTGTCTCTATATCTTTTATATAAGTGATAAAATTATAATATTTTTTATTTTTGTAATAATCTTTTTTAATTATATCTTCATCATCTAAAATGGCAATAATATCTTGTGGTAACATATTACTTATTTTAGTGATAATTTTATCTTCAATATCATTAATATTTTTTTTATCTTTTTTACTTTCTATAAATGTTTTATAAACCAATCCCTCTATATCATCATTATGACAGTTAATTAATAAATTTTCAAAATCGATATCATAATTACTTTGATTTCTTTTTACTGTTTCTTCTAATTTTATTTTTTTAAATAAATTATTAATGAATGTTTTTTGTTCATTATCTAACAAATCACTGAAATTAATTTGCATCTTTTCTAATCTATTTAAAAATGCCATATCAATGTTGTCAATGAATGTTTTATCAACTAAAATGATAATTCTAAATGTATCACTAACCGGTGTATCTTGTTCACTGAAATTTTCCATACAAATTCTTACATATTTTCTTTCGTCAATTATTTTGTAATTCATATTATATAAATCATATAAATATGGTTGAATATTGTCTAAATTTTGTAAAATCAGTATTTTATCAGGTTCAGCAGCATATTCTTGAATTTCGTTTAATTTTTGAAATTTATATTCATTGTTATCATCATTTTTAAAGGGACTTCCTTTAATAAATTTTATATTATTAATTTTTTCTGGATTTTGTACTCTAATATTTTCTACAATTAAAGGAGATAAATTTGGTTCTATTTCAAGTAATAAATAGCGGCTATTAATATCATTTATATTATCATTAATACACTTATTTAAATCATAGTTTTCTTCTATTTTAGGTATTTTGTAATTTAAATTTTTATATTCTTCTTTTTCACATATAAAATTATATATATTTTTAAATATATAAACTGAACTAACTTTTATTTTATTTTCTCCTTTTTTCTTATTATATGCATTTTTAAATTTATTTCCTAATTTCTCCCCAAACGTTTTTTCTATATCTTTTTTTTTCTCTAATTTAAAATCAAAATCAATATCAATTTCATAAATAATACCACCAAAATTTCTTTCTATATAGTTTTCTATACATGGAACAATTTGTGTTTCTTCATCGGAAACATTAGTTAATTTTGAAACATATATTGCTACACTTTTTATTATATTATAAAAATCACGATTACCATGAAATTCTGTTTTAATACTATTTTCTCTCTTTAAAAGTTTTTTATAATAATCATCTTGTTTTATCTCATCTAAACTTTTTATAGTTTTGTATTCATCTTTTTTTTCCTTGAAAAATTGTTTTAATATTATAATTTCTTTAATATAGAACAAAAAATCTTTATATTCTTTATATGCTTTTGAAATTATCTCAAAAAGTAATTTACTATCCTTTTTTCCTATTAATTCCTTAGAAATGTTTTCAACAATACTTTGAGCAGTATTATTAAGCATATTTATATCATCTTCTAAATTTGGAACAGACAAATATAAAGCTCTATTAGCTTTTGCTGCGTCCAAAGAATAATTACTAATACCAACAAAACATACACCTTCAGTCTTGCCATCATATTCTAGTCTATGGTGTAAAACTTTTAATGGATTATTTGGTGATTTTTCTGCTAAGCCTAATTCATCAAATAAAATCATATATATTGGTATATCATCCTCTTTTTTATCAGGATATTTATCTTTAAATTTATCATATAATTTTTTAGTTCTTTTAAATAAATTTTCTATATCTTCTGGTATATTTGATTTTGATCCTTGAAAATATGTTTGGATTATTTTTGGATAAAGTTTAAATATCGAATTCTCTTTAGAATATTCTCTTTTCATTGAATTTATTATTAATTTTGAACTTAAACTTTTACCTGTACCAGGTTTACCTACTATAATTAATGGTATTTTTGTGCATACCGATAAGAATAATAAAAATACATTTTCTTTCAATAATTTATTTTTACCTATTCCTTTATCAGTTCCTATTTGATCTAATAAAAAATCTTCTTCTAATTCCAAAATTTTACTAAAATGTTCAATTTGATTTCCTCTATATTCTTCCAAAAATGGTACATATGTTATACTATTGAGTAAATCAATTTCGTTTGTTTCAATTTTTTCTTCAGAATATACATTAACTAATCTTAATAAAGTTTGTTTTAAATCACTATCAAATTTGCTCCTTTGTCCTTTATTAGTTAATCTTATATAGTAGCATAAATATATAGAGCAAATAATACTTTTTATCTTATTTACTTTATTTTTGCTATCATTTTGATTATCTATAAGTTTTTTTTTTTAAAATATTTCTGGAAAAATTCGACACATTTAATAAACCGAGTTATTTCCCTTAATGAAACTATTGAAGGGTCCTCGAAAGTTTTTCTTAAAAATATATGGCATTCAGATATTGCTTTGGCGGTATAGTATAGTGCTTCATCTTCCTGATTTGTAAATATTTTTTCTGATTTAAGTATACTTTCTATATATTTTTTCTCATTTTTTTCATTTATTGAACCAAAACTAAAAACATAAAAAAGTAATGAATAGGGTAGTTCCTGTACTTTATATACTAATAAATCATCTCCTTTATCTTTATCTTTACCTGGATATCCACTTTTTGGTATATCAATTAATCTTTTTCTATATGGATTACAAGCACCAATAAGTCTTATATTTTCTTCTAATTTTTCTCCTTTAAATGTCCTATTAATAAAAATTTCGGATAAAAGTGTTAAAGATGAGCAAGTATTTATTTCATCAAAAAACACCCATTCTTCTTTATTATCCTTAAGTTTTTTTTTTGCATCATCATTTTTTTTTTTTATTTCATTACAAATTTCAATGTCATCAATACCAGGATGAATTTTTATTATTTCTCCTATTTCTTCGCCATTATTCAAAATTTGATATAATTTTTTTACTAGAGCAGTTTTACCGCAACCAGTTTCTCCCATAATTATTACTGGAATATTTGCTTGTATACGATAAATTAATAACACCATTTTTTTATAATTATCATTAGTTATAACATAATTATCCTCTTTATCCTTATCTTTTTTTGATCTTATTTTTAATATAGTTGCTAATGATAATAATTCTTTATTTGGTTTTGTATTGAATTCATTGTCTTCTACCTCATTTGGAAGATTTAATAATTGTTTTAATCTTTTTAAATATTTATATGAAGGATTCAGTACCTCATTAATTGCTTGTTTAACCAACCTATAAAAATCATCTAAAGCTTTTTCTCGGTTAAAATCATATATTTCTATAAATTGTCCATTATCTTTAATATCGTTTGATAATTTATACTCATCATAAATTTCTTTTATTTTATCAAATGATTGTTTTGCTTCTTGTTTTATCTTAAATCCGATAATATTAATATTTCTTTCAACACAGTCTTTTATTTTTTCACGTAATAAAGGACCTTGATCATCATAATTATGGCCATCACCTTTTGAAAATTCTTTTCCATGTGCACCTGCATCAGCAATATGAATAATTAATTTAATACCATTTCTCCATTTCATTTCCTCACTTAATGCTAGATTATATCCCTCTACCCAATCTTCTGGTGTATCCCTTCCTCCGTAAGCTTTAATTTTCCCAATATTTTTTTTTAAGCTTTCCATATTATCTGTCAAAGGAAAAAATTCATTTTTATCATCAGGTGAATCTATTTTATCTCTATAAAACACAGCACCGAAATTAAAACTTAAATTTTGGTTTTTAAATTTTTCTGATATTTCATCATAAATCTGTTTTACCTTTGCATTTGCAGCCTTTATTTCATTATCCATCGAACCAGTAGCATCTATTAAATAAACTATATCAACACTTTTTTTAAATTTTTTTTTGTATTTTAGATATTCTTCTTTTTCTCTTTCTTTTTCTTCTTTGTTTTCTTCTCCCAGAATCAAAAATTTTTGCTCTTTTGTTTTTGTATCCACATATATTATTGGTATTTTCAATTTAGTATCGTCTAAACCGTTTTTATAAGCATTGTAGAGAAAATCTATTTTATCTTTTTCTGTTTCATAATTTTTTCTCATCAACATTCTTGCAAATCCTACATTTGTGAATAATTGAGTTGTCTTTTTGAAATACTCAATACATTTCTTTGTTATATCATTATTTGCTGAATCAAAAAATTTTAATTTACCTTCAATCTTACTATATTGATTTATAAAAAGGTTTAAAAAAATTTGTACTTGATGAAAAGAATATTTTTCAATTCCTATATTATCTCTAATAAATTGTTCTATATTACCATTTTTATCTTCACCTATTAATTTTATTAATTTTTCTTTTTTTCCAGTATCTATTTCAAGATTATCCATTTCTATATTCTTTATATTCTTATTATCTTCATCTTTATTTTTTTCCACTTTGCCAAAGACAATATTTTCTATTTTAAATATTTTTAAAATTCCGATTTTATTTAAATAATTATCAAAACAATTAGGAATTTCTATATAAATATTTAAGTTGCTAGGAATATAAATGATATCTTCATTATTTATATAAAATTTCGTAATAAGAAATGAAAATAAAAATTCGTTTATTAGAGATATTTCCTTTGATTCTGCTAAGTCAATATGTAATACAATTTTATTATAATCGATAATAACATGTTTATTTATTATTATTTTTTTTTCTTCAATACTTCTTTCCTCTTTCATATCTTTCTTTATTTTTTCAAATAATTCCATTAATTTTGTATAAATTATTTTTTTTGTTAGCTCCCCTCCTAAAGGAAAATGATAATATTTTTTATTTTGTTCTACTGCATATTTTCTTATTTTATATGATTTTCCTAAACCACAAAAATCTGAAGAAATCACTTTTATATTTTCGAATTGAGAATTATTTATAGATATTTTAGATAAATTATTTAATTCCGGTAAGTTCTTATTATTACCTGTATTATTAGATGAATTATTTTTGTTGACTTTAGCGTTATTATGAGTATCTTTTTCTTCTTCAAAATCATTTTTTTCATTACTATGATCTGAATATTTTTTTAATGCTTCTAAATTTATTTTTAAATTGTTATCATAAATAAAAATAATGCATGAATCTAGATAGTTATTTGTTTTTAATCTATCGGTACCTTTATTTTCGTTTTTAGCCTTTTTTAATTGTATAGTTAATAGTTTATCGATATAATATAATATCTTACTATATTGAAAATCAGTAAATGATTCATTTATTTGGACAATAAATAAAGTATTATTATTACATAGAATAGCCCTATAAAAAAATGATTGTATTTCTTCTATAGATGTTTCTTTACCACAAATTAACAGATTTTGTGCTATAGGCAATTGTCCTAATATTTCTGAAAATAAATATAAAATATATTCTTCTTTAGAATTTTGCTTACAATCTTTTAAATAAATACCTTTTAGATTATATTCTTTATTTTTAATTAACATTTTTTCATAATGTTTATCTAAATCTAAATTACCATTTTTTGTAAAAAATGAAATTATATATTGTAAAATATTGTCAAATATTTTTGAATTATAGTCTGAAAAATAAGAGACACAATCTGAAGGCCCTGGATCATTGAAATTATCACCATCTTTAATTATTTCATAATTTTCCAAAAATTCTGGATCATAATTATCGCTATCTTTAGTTATTATAATTTTATCTTTTTTTATATTCAAAATATATCTTAGTATTTCTTCTATTTCACGATTACCATCTAAATGAATTTGTATTTTTCTGAATAATTTTCCATATAAAAATCTTAAATATTTTTTTTCTTTATATATTTTATTTAATTGATTTTCATAATCATATTTTGCTTTTAATAAAAATTGCCTTATTTCATTAAATTCTGTTTCTTTTTGATTTAAATTATAAACCACATTAGAATAACTTATTTCAATATTTATTGATATTGGCAAATTACATCCTTTAGTTCTTAAGATATTCATTTTTTCGTCAATAGTTTCTAGATTATAAACCAAATTTTTAAAAAATAATAATTCAAGACACTTTTTTTCGAATGGATCTTTTTCCTTATCTTCAGTCAAAGCCTCTTCATTTTTATTCTGAATACTAATTTGATTTTTTAAATGAGTCAAATATTTCATATCAGTTTTTCCTTTTTTTTCTTTATTTTCTTTTTCATCAAAATAATTAAATTCAAAATCTTCAACATCTCTATTAAATATAAAACTTGCATTATTGATAATTTTATGTACGTTTTTAAAAGTATTTTCGTCGTCATTAATATCATCATTTCTATCTAATTCAATGATAGCTTGGTATATCTTTGAATAACTCACAAATTTATTAATTTGATTATCATCTAATTTTTTAATATATTCTAACATTTCAGATTTATTTTTCTTCGTAATTTCTTTTAAAATTTTTAGACATTCAATCGTATCATCGATATTATTAATAGTTAACCTTTTCTTAGTAGGATCGAGTCTATTTTTTAAATCATCAATTTTTTGTTTAGAATCAATTTTTTCTTTCAAAAAAATTATTGCTTCTTTTTTGCCATAAAGAGACGTGAATATCTTATAATAATTTTCATTGGAATTATATTTATATATATATATCGAATTCTCTGGTAAATCCTTTAAATTTTTTTTTAAATCCCTTAATTTCATTTTTGATAAGTCTAAATTTTTAGGTAATTGTATATATTTAGGTTTAAAAGTATTAAAAAAATATTCTATACTTTTAATATCCATTTCATATTTTTTACTTTTTAATATCATAGTTAAATCTTCATGATATTTTTTTTTAATATCAAAATTGGCATTTCCAATGGATTTTTGTTCAGAGGTAAAATGATCAATCATTTGATTTATGAAGTCATTAGTATCAGATTCATTTTTTTTACTTAATTCATCTTTTATTAGATTAAAAATTTTATTATTATTTTCATATATTGTTTCAATATCTTCACCACTTATGAATGATTTTGTTATTTTGTTTAATTTTTCTTTAGCATTGTTAAAACGTTTTTCTTGATCACCCGGTAAATTATCAAAAATAATCCTAAAAATTGATAATTCTCTAACTTTATCAATTTCTTTACATAATTCGTCTTTAGATTGTAATTTTTTGATGTTGTTTTGCATTGTTTGACTATTAAAATTCCCTATTGTATTTATTTCTATATCATTAATTGTATTTGATATCTCTATTATTAGCTCTTTATATCTATTTCTATGAAAGATACATAATGATTCTTTTATTTTATTTAATTTTTCAATAGCTTTATTCATTTTAGTTACTTGCAAATTTAAATTTCTATATTTATCCTCCGGTTTATAACCATCAAGAATTATTTTTAATAATGATAATTTTTCAATTACTTTATTTTCATCATCCCCTAAAAATTCTTCTAATTGTTTTTTAGTAAATGTATTGCAATTGCAACTTAAAACTTTAGATATTCTATCCAATACAATCCATAATTTTTCAATACAATCTCGATTTAACATTTTCGCATTATTTAAATCACATAAAAATTTTAAATTTTTATTTTCATTATTTGAATAAAATTGTTCCTCTGTGAATTCACAATTATTTATTATTTCTTTTAAAATTTTATTTTTATCATGTATATCATTTATACTATTGATTAATTTAATTGTATTTGCTGCGTTGTCTGATTTTTTTGAGTATAATTGGATTATATATTCTTTCATCTTTTTGATCTCTCCTTTGTTAGTATTTATTAACTCATTATATATTAAAGATTTAATTCTATTATCTAATTTACTTATTCTATTTTCTAAAAAATCGTTATTATTTTCATATAAAAAAAGTTTGATTATAAATTTAGATATTATTTTAATAGGCTCATTTAATTCAGTATCGCTTTTAATAGATTCTATTTCTTTTTTAATACGCTCTTCATATTTATCTTTTAATAAATTATAATATTCTTTCTTTTTATCTTCTGGAATTCGATTTATATCTATTAATTCCAGAACCGTATCAAAATTTGAAATGTTTTCTATCTTTGATACTATTTTATTTAAAAATTCCGATAAATTTTTTTCAAAAATTTTTTCAAAATTAAGCACACGAAAATTTTCTATAAATTTTTTATTGCTTTTATCGAAATTTAGACAATCAAAAATATCAACGTCCCTATTTTTACCATATCGTTCAATATCATCTTCATTATAATAAGGGTTATATTGCTCAATAATTAAAAGTTTTCTTTCATTAGATAAATCATTTGTAGATAAATATTCTTTTATATTTCTATTTAATACAAAGGTAAATTCATCTATTCTATAATACATTTTTATATCGTTTTTAATTTCAATTATATTTTTATATTTATGCTTGTTATCCTTTGATTTATCAACCATTTTATCATCTTTTTCTTTAAGTTTATTATCTTTATCTTTTGATTTATTATTTTTAATAACTTCATTTTTATATAGTTTTTCATCATTTTGTCTTTTATAATCTTCATTTTCAAATAATTTTTGGACCAATTCATAATATTTTTTGAATAATTTCCTTAATTTATGACAATTGTCAATATTTTTCATATCAGGTTTATTATATTCTCTAAGAAGTCTAATCCAAAATTTACTATTAAAATATACCACTAATTTCTTAATATTATCTGAATAATCAATAATTTCATAAATTAATTTTATTATAATTTCTAATCCATCATCTTTCTTTAGAATTTTTAAATCTGGATTTATTTTTATTGGATCTATATCTTTATATTTTGTAAAAATATTAATTTTATTATCATTTATAAATTTGATAAATAATTCTATATCTTTGATATAATTTAATGTCTTTTCAAACGTTTTCATATCCTCATTATCTATGACATATTTAAAAAAATTATTATGAAAATCATAATCATTATTTAATTGCTTTGTAAAGTTAGAATGAAACATTATTAAAATTTGAAACAATATTTGTGCATTCTCACTATATAATTTATTAATTTTGTTAGAAAAATAATCACTATTGTTTCTTTGATCGTAATAATAGAAATAGCATAAAACAATTGAATAATAACAGATAGGGTCATATTCATTTATTTTTATATATTGATAATCAATTTTATCAAAAGTTTCAAAATAAGCCGATAAATTTTCATCTATTTCTGGCTTTTCAATTCCTTTTATTTCTTTAAAAGCTGTTAATAATTTTGAACATAAATTTTTATCATTATATGTATTATAAAATAAAAAAATCAAAAAAGTAAATTCTTTTTTTTCTTTATACAATTCGATCCCTTCTTCAAATAATTTTTTGATTTTTTCTTCATTATTTCCCAAGGCTTCTAAAAAAATTTCTAATTTATTATAAATAGGAATTATATTTTGATTTATATCTTCTTCGACCATTTTTTTTAGATAATAATCACCTTCTTTCAAATTAATATCATAAACGAAATAATTTTCTTTTATAGTAAATGATATAGTATAAATGTAATCGCCTGTTCTATATTGGATTATGAAAGGAATTTTTTCACCTTTTTTCTTAGTTTTATTTTTAGTTACCAATTTAAAAACTTTTTGTTTAACTAATTCTCCGTTTTGTATTTTTATTTCTTTTTCATAAATAATTTCAGGTACTATTTCTGATAAAAATTTGAATTTGAATTCACTCTCTTTTTCTTCTTCTTTTGGAAGTGTGATCATGAAATAAATTTCTTTTTCATTTTCTTCATTTTTTATTACGTCTTCTGATTGAATTGGTATATTCTGAGACTGTTTGTTAGGATCTTCCGGATTAGGTTCACTCATCCTCATTAATTTTTATTTAGATTTATGATTATTTTTCAGATTATTCATATATTGAAAAATAGTTAAGAAAAAAATAGTTAACAAAATGAAATAATTAAAATTTATTATTTATTTAATATTAAAATTATTAAAATTGTTATAAAAATGATATGAAATGATTTTGGGGATTGGGGATTGGGG
>Ga0247609_10003444_pt1 | contig 16052 bp, 17 predicted proteins | sample 172DNAGHGlowgp2_FD_193487 | JGI IMG/M metagenome (GOLD analysis project Ga0247609, IMG submission 193487) | Sheep rumen microbial communities from Palmerston North, Manawatu-Wanganui, New Zealand - 1728 DNA GHGlow gp2 | ecosystem: Host-associated > Mammals > Digestive system > Stomach > Rumen ...
TATTTTGAGCGGCGGCTTTAGCTTCGGCGGCGGCAATTTCTTCGGGCGGACGATAATCCTTGTTCGGTTCCAATTCTGCAAGTCGATAAAGGAAAATAAATTCCTTAGGCTTATAAATGGCGTTGGTAAGACCGCGAATCTTGTATTGGAAATTGCGCTTGGCGTCGGGGTCGTCCATGTTGTCGCGATATTCGTTGAGCAAATCCAGCGCAATATTAAACGGAACAATTTTTTTACGGCTGTGTTTAATCAGATTATCAAATGACATGAACTCAATCAAGCTGAAAAGTTTCTTCTGCAAATTAAGATATTTTTCCAACTTGGCGGCGTCGGCTCCCTGCTCCTTGAGATTTTTATAACCGTCAATCCACGCAAAATATTGCTCAATGGATTTCAGGATAAGTTCTTTATTTTCTACATAAAAATCAACGTGAAAGGGAACGCTACAAATAATGAACAGCACTGTATCAGCTAATACGTCAAACGGCATGGGAATTTTTGATTCAAACTTGCTCGCGCTGGGATTTTTTACGTACTCAAATAAATTCATGTGTTCGCAATAACGTTTTTGCTCATCGGCGTAAATTTTCAGCTCGTACAGATTATCATTTACTTTACCTATGCCGTGCCCGAACGCCTCGAATAAAATTTTCTGTTGGTTCTCGAAAAGCTGATTTTCTTCCTCCGTGAAAATTTCTTGTGGCTCGTATTTGAAACCAAGAATTTTGGTTTTCTCGCGCAATTCACTCAAAATTTCTCTGTTCGATACGCCATAAATTTGCATGAGTTTAAAAGCCTTCGTAACCAACTTGCTGACGGCTTGCCAATAACGTATGGGCGAGCTGTCGGGTTTGTCGAACTTAATATCTTGAAGGAGTTCCCAAAGTGTCATGCTTTTATGAAGTTTTGCTTTGTGCTTGCCGCCGTAATTTTTGATAAACTCATTGCCGGCGGTTATCGCGGCGGCGTAAATGGCTAGCGTCGGCTCGTTTACATCTTCTTCCGTCATGAACGGCACAGGTTGATCTTTAAATTCATCAAGTTCGGGATGCTCCGGATCAGTCGGCGGCAAAACGGGCTTTTTCTTTTTCTTTTTTTTCTTTTTGCCGCCTTGAGCGGGAGACGCCTCGCCTGAAACTTCTGGCGGTGCAACCTGCGCGGGTTTTTCTTCGACTTTTACGGGTTCAGGTTCGGGCTTAGGTTCAGGTTCGGGTTCAGGTGGTGGAGGTGGTGGCGGCGGGGCAAAAAGTGTTGTCTTTAAAAGATTGTAAGTGTCTTCGCTGACCGCGCTGAGACGATTGGCAACCTTAATTCCATTTTCAGACAAGAAATCAATAATTTTTTTCTCGTCGCACTCGAATTCCTTTGCAATTTGATAAATTCTTTTTGACGCCATAAACAATCACACTCCCAAAAAAAAATTTTTTATTTGCCGCGCCGAAGTTGTTCAAGCTTAGCGAAAACCTCCGCGCCGATTCTGTCGCCTACTTCGTTGCGCTGAACGGGCAAAGTTACATTACCAAGATATTCCTTGCGCAAATGTTGCTTAGCCCGCTTGACTGCCCGATAAAATTCCCGCGAAGGGTGCCGATAAGCTCCCGCGCCCAAAATGACGCTCTCAATCGCCGCGTCGGAGCTAACAACGTGCACTTCACGCCGCTTGCGAACTTCCTCGTAAGAAATGCGCTCAATCACGCTGTCCGCCGTTTCGTTAAAGCCGCTGTAAATTACTCTGAAAAAATCGTCGTAAACTTCGGCTCGCTCTTCGTCTTCGCTGCGTGCGGCATCAAAGACCAGAGTTATTTCAAATTTTTCATACGCGCCGTACTCGTGAAGGTTGCGAATCAAAATTTCACGCGCCGTCGCTAAATCTTCCGTGTTAATTTCCTGCCAAACGTAAATCAGATTGTACCCGTCAACCAAATAATGCGGTCGTTTCTTTTTCATGTTAGTTTTCTCTGTGAAAAAATTTCGTACATTAGCACTGCGCCCGCCGCTGACGCATTGAGCGAATTTATTTTTCCAACCATCGGAATTTTTATCAGCAAGTCGCAATTTTCCCGCGTCAAGCGTCTCATGCCTTTGCCTTCGCTCCCGATTATCAAAACTATTCCGCCCGTCAAATCAGCTTGTCTGAAATTTATTTCCGCGTTCATATCTGCGCCGACAATTTTTAATCCTAGTCCGCGCAGATTTTTTAGCGTTTGCGCGACGTTGACGACTTGCGCAACCTTGACATATTCCGCCGCGCCCGCCGAAGTTTTGAAGACCGTTGCATTGAGTTGGACGCTTCGCCGCTTAGGAATTATCACGCCATGAACGCCGACTGCCTCCGCCGTCCGAAGTATCGCACCGAAATTTTGCGGGTCTTCCAATTCGTCAAGCAGGATTATAAACGGCAATTCGTTTTTACTTTCGGCAACGTTTAAAATTTCTTCAACCGTCGAATAATTCACCGCCGCCGCCATTGCCGCAACGCCTTGATGACGCCCGCCGCAAATTTTATCGAGTTTTTCTCGGCTCGTAAATTCTACAACAACCCCTGCAGTTTTTGCAAGCGCAAATATTTTCTGTATGGAGCCTTCGCGACTGCCCTCCGCCATAAAAATTTTATTGACGCTACGCCCCGATTTTAAAAGCTCAATAACAGCGTTGCGCCCAAAAATTAAATTATCGTCCAAATTTCAATCCTCCTTAAACGCCGCGACAAATGCCAGTTCGCAAATTTCGTTCAGCCGCGTTAAATTTTTTCTCAAAAACAATTCGCCCAACAGAGCCTCAAAACCCGTGCTTGCGTGATATTCCGCAACGGTTGCGCGGCGCGGCGCGTGACTTTTAGCATTTCTGCCGCGTCTGAAAATGTCGCGCTCGTCGTCCGTCAAAAAATTTTTTATGTCGGAATAAATTTTAGCCTGCGCGGGAGCCGAAACTATTTCCGCGCTCAAGTCATGTAGACGTGTGATGTTGTGCGTAGTTTGCAAAAGGCGTGTCCTAATGTACAAATGAAAATACGCGTCGCCGATATGCGCCAAAATCAACGGCGAAAGCGTTTTAATATCTTCTGCAGGAAAATCTAAATTCATACGTCACCTTTAACGCGCCAAAATAATTTCTTCAACGCGGGCGTTCTCCGCCTCGCTTTTTGTGATGACGCCCATTTTCTCCATTGCGTCAATAACAACTAATTGCCGCTTCTTTGCAAGATGAAAATCAACGTAAGGCGAATAAACACTTGGCGCATTGGGCAAACCCGCAAGCATTGCGCATTCCGCTATTGTCAAATCTGCCGGCTCCTTGCCAAAGTAACCTTGTGCCGCGTCGTAAATCCCGTAAAAATCCGAACCAAAATAAATCACGTTCAAATATATTTCCAGAATCTTATCCTTGTCAAAATCTTTTTCCATGTTCATTGACAGGATAAGCTCCTCCGCCTTGCGCGTAAAAGTTTGGTCGCTGGTAAGGAAAAGATTTTTGACGGTCTGTTGAGTGATTGTCGACGCGCCTTCTTGAATTTCGCCCGCCTCGACGTTCACCAAAACTGCGCGGGCAATTCCAAAAATATCAAAACCCTTGTGCTTGTAAAAGCGCGTATCCTCAACCGAAACAACCGCTTGCAAAAGGAAATGGGGCATTTTGTCAATCGTGACGTAGTGCGAAATATTTTTTATCTTGTCGTTGACGGCTGGCTCAATCGAAGTCATTCTGTCAAGAGTATCCAAAAAGCCGCTTTCCTCTTCCCTACGCGGCGGCTCAATCGTATTTTCAACCCGCGCAGATTTTTTATCGGAATAAGTTTCAGGGTCAAACGGGCGGCTGTTTCGTTCGTCGAAGATAGTTTTTATTTCGGGAACATTGGCGGCTTGTACGTTTTCTTCCGCGTCAAAAAAATCTTGCGTAAACGAATCAAAATAATTGCCCGTCTCGTCGGTCTTCATTGTCAAAGTTATTGCGAACGATATAAGAAATGTAATCGCCATCGCCACGATAAACTTTACAATTTTAAAAATCACTCTGAATAAACGCCGCTTCTTGGGCGGATTGTCTTTGCTCAAAAAAAATATACTCCCCTCAAAAATTTTAAGGGAAGTATATCATAAAGAAAAAATTTTTTACAGCGCGATTTATTCCGCGTTAAGAGTTTTTATCGGCAACTCGCAGGTCTTTAAAAATTCGTTGACAACAGGCGAATCTATTTTTTGCTCTTCCATAACAAAAATTTCCGTGACGTTAAATTTTTTGGTAAACTCGTTGAGCGCGGCGGCGTCTTTTTGTTCAAAGGTAAGCGACGAAAATTCTTCGGTACAAATTATTTTCTCTTCGACAGATTGAAGAAAGAATACATTGCAACGTGGAAACAGTTTTAACAAATCTTCGCGGGGGGCGGCGACAACCAAAATATTTTTCTCAAACTTTTTGCGAATGTGCGCGGCGACAGCGCGATAATTTTCTCCGTAAATACGACGATTCTTTTTACCCGCCTCTTTGCGAAGTTCGGCATCATCTTCTGCGGAATATTTTTGCATGACAGCAACTTGACTTTTATTTTCGACAATGTCGGCGAAAAATTTTTCTCTCCGCACGTCCGCCGTTAAAGATGACATAAAAGGATAATTTCTTGTCACGACGGCATGAAATTTAACTTGCTTCTTGATTAAATTGCACTGCTCGAAAAAGTCGTTGCCCTTTGGCGTGTGAATAAAAATTACCGACGTGCCGCGATTATCGTACATTTCGGGTGCAAAACCTTGAACGCCCCAAGCGTCGCCTAATGTCAAATCGCTTTTGGAATTCGGAAACTTTGATTTACAAGCAGAACATGAAGGACGGTCGGAAATGTCTTTTAAAAATAATTTTCCGTAAAGATGTTTACTATTTGCTATCATCATATGCCCGCGATCGGCAAAATTTATATCAATGGTACTAACACCCCAGCCGTTGCGTTTGCTACGGAAATTAACGTGTTTAACTTCGTGCGCGTCGTTCAGTTCGCCAATATAATTTTCCCAAAGTCCCGGCGAAGGTGCTCCGTGACAAATTACATCAACCGTTAAAAGATTATCATAATCTCTGCCGAGAAAATTTTTCAAGCCGATGCATTGGCAGGGCGTGCCGCTGAATAAAACTTTTCGCGACTTGAGAGCCTCTTTGACTTGACGATAAACCTCGCCGATTTGACTTTGAACGTATTTACTTCCGCGCAATTTTTCTAGCTCGTCAAAATTTTCTGCTGACGTGTGATAAACGCGCCAATTTTTATCAAAAGCCGCGCCGAAAACAATTCCGCCGTCGTTTAAAACGAGTTCGCTTAAAGCCGTAAAAATTCCACCGGATGAACTATGACGCAAAATTTTATCGTTGTCATAAGTCGCCACAAAAGTTTTCGGGAATTCATCGGGAAAATTTTTAGTGAAGTTCAGCGAAGGACAAGTTGCGTCGCACCTGCCGCACTTTATGCAAAGTTCGGGATTGATTTTAGGATAAGAAAAGCCTTCGGCGTCGCGTGTCATGTTAATTGCGTTTTTCGGACAGATATTTGCGCAAGCCGCGCAACCGCTACAATCTGCGCGATTAGCGGCAATCATTTCTTCAATCTTCATCATGCGTCGCCTCCCAAAAGTTTTTCTAACGGATTTATCCCGAACGCCTCCGATAAAAATTTAAAAGATCGCGCTCTTTCGACGGGCAAAATTTCATTGCGGCGGGTAAAATCAATCTCCATTGGGTCGGCAGGATTAAATCTATCGCCCAAGTCAAATAATTTAAGGAAAGAAAAAATGCGCGTATCATTTCTATTGCGAAGCCTGTCAATAATGAACGGATGCTTAAATAAAGTTGAATACGCCATGCCGTGAAATGAATTTGTGAAAATAAAAGACGCATGAGCAAAAAGCCAAATAAATTCAGCGGGACCAACCGTAAAGTGATTGTAGTTGTCCGTGTTGAGCAAATTTATAACCGGCAAGTCGAGTTTTTCAGCTAATGCACGACACGAGGGGGGCGGTATTTTGCTTAGATAATAAGTCAAGACGTAGCCACTAGAATATCTTTCTTTGAACCACGTAGGTTTTTGCGCAACGGTAAGCCATTCGTCAGCCGTCAACAAAAGCACGGGGTCGACTAACAAAATCGCATCTCTTCCCGTCAAATTTTTTATAACTTTAATCGCGCTTTCCTCGCGCACGGAAATATAATTAAAGTCGGAAATGCCGCGTTTGAAACTTTCTTTCTTCTCAGCGGGAATTGCAGTTTTGCCAATGCTAGCAGCATAAGAAATTTTCTTTTCACGCGGCACAAAGTTTAAAAGCTCGTAAGGTAAATTGTAACCAGGATTCCAAACTTGATCGGAGCCGACAACAAAAAAATCATATTCGTCGACAACGTCTTTGAAGTAAGGAAAATCAAAGCGCGTCTGTATGTGCAGATTTTCAAAGTCTTTGAATTTTGATATACGAACGGCATTTCTCAAAAGCAACAACTGCCGATAATCTTCGCCCTCTTGGCGTACCACGAATTGACCAGGAGATTTTCCGCCCATTTCGGGAAAAAAATTAAATCCGTCCAACCAAAAAACTTCCGTGAAGTCCGAAAACTTTTTTAGCGTGTGATGAAGTGCAAACTTCTGTAAGATATTTCCGTAATTGAAATAACCGTTTAAAGTTAGCTGGGCGATTTTGAGTTTTTTGCCCAAAAAAATCACTCCCCTCAAAAAATTTAAGGGAAGTATATCATAAAGAAAAAATTTTTTACAGCGCGATTTATTACGCGTTCAAATAAAAGGGATTAACGGGCAATTTGCAAGACGCCAGCCAGTTGGCAAGGTTGGGAGAATCAAAATTCAACGGATTTTCTACCAAAATTTCTGTAATATTGAATTGCTTGACGAAAACGCTTAACGAATTTAAATCTGCCTGTTCATAGGCGACGCCCGAAAAAGTTTCGCGGCAAATGATTTTATCTCCGGCGAACTGAATAGAATATACGCCGTAATTTTTAAATTGTTTCGTGAAAAGATTTTCCAAACGCTCCAGCCCGCCCTCTTGACGCGGCGAGGCAACAAGTAAAATATTTTTCTCGAACTTGGGACGTGGCTCCGTTTTTTCGACGGGCTTTTGAACAATCGGCGACTCTTCAAACGAAAATCCGCTGAAATCCAATTCGCCAGCAAAGTCAAATGACTCCGAATCTTTTTGGGATTTGACGCGCTCGATAAGAGTTTTTCCTTGCGCGGCAACGTCAGAAATATTTTTTTCGACTCGTTGTTGAATTGGCGGCGCGATTTCTTGAATCTTCTTTGGCGCGGTCTGTACTTTGAGTTCTTCGCCCGCCGAAGTAAATTTTTGCACGGGCAAATTGCTAACCTTTATCCAATCTTTTGCGGCGGGCAAATCAAAATTCAATGGTTCCTCAACAAAAATTTCCGTGACGTTAAACTTCTTGACGAAATCACTTAACGCGGCAAAATCCGCTTGCTCAAGATTGACCTTTGAAAAATTTTCTTTGCAAACAATTTTATCCTCAACGGTTTGAAAAAAATATACGCCGCAATTTTGGAATTGTTTATCAAACAAAGTTTCTAAGTTATCCTGTTCGACCTTTTCACGCGGCGCGGCGAAGACCAAAATATTTTTCTCGAACTTTTGACGAACCTGCGCAAGGATAGCCTGCAAATTTTTCCTGTAAGACGCGCCGTTGCGTTTGTCCGTGTCTTTGCGAATCGCTTCATCGTCATTTGCGAAATATTTTTGCATGACGGCAAACCAATCCTTGCTCTCAGCAAGCTCGGCAAAAAAATCTTTTCGCCGCGAATCGACCATCGTCGGCTGTATAAAAACTCTATTCTTCTTAGTGGCTTCAACAAAATTAACTTGCTTACTTTTTAAATTTGCTCGTTCAAAGAAATCTTTGCCCTTTGCCGTATAGATGAAAATAACTGACGTGCCGCGCTTATCAGTCATTTCTGGACAAAAATCTCCAACGCCCCATGCGTCACCTATAACCAAATCACCTAGACCATTTGGAAATCTAAATTTGCAAGCGGAGCAGGACGGTCGCAAAGATAAATTTCTTAAAAAAAGTCTGCCATAAAGATGATTAGACACCGGAGTTATCATGTGCCCTTGATCAGAAAAATTTATATCTGTGTAGATTTTTCCTTGCCAGCCTTTGCGTTTTGTGCGGAAGTTTATATGCGCAATTTCATGGGAATAACCGATTTCCGCAACGTAACTTTCCCAAAGCGCGGGCGACGGCACGCCGTGACAGAGTATTTCGACCGTCAAGAGATTATCATAATCTTTGCCGAGAAAATGCTTTAAGGCGGCACATTGACAGGGCACGCCGCTAAACAAAACCTTCCGCGACTTTAAAGCCTCTTTGACTTGACGATAAACCGCGCCGATTTGACTTTGAACGTATTTACTTCCGCGCAGATTTTCCAACTCGTCAAGATTTTCTGCTGACGTGTGATAAACGCGCCAATTTTTATCAAAAGCCGCGCCAAAAACAATTCCGCCGTCATTTAAAATAATTTTGCTTAAAGCCGTAAAAATTCCACCAGATGAACTGTGCCGCAAAATTTTATCGTTGTCATAAGTCGCCACAAAAGTTTCAGGGAGCTTATCGACAGTTTTTTTCTGATAATTTAGCGCGGGACAAGTCGCGTCGCAACGTCCGCACTTTATGCAAAGTTCAGGATCAATTTTAGTTTTTCACTTGTTGCACTTACATTGTACATTCGCGTAAGCAAAACCTTCGGCGTCGCGTGTCATTGTAATTGCGTTTTTTGGACAGATATTAGCGCAAGCCTCGCAACCGCTACAATCGGCGCGGTCGGCGGCAATCATTTCTTCAATCTTCATTATGCGTCGCCTCCCAAAAGTTTTTCTAACGGATTTATCCCAAACGCCTCCGATAAAAACTTAAAGGCTCGCGCTCTTTCGACGGGCAAAATTTCATTGCGGTGAGTAAAATCAATATTCATTGGGTCAGCAGGATTAAATCTGTTGCCTAAGCCAAACAATTTAAGGAAAGATAAAAGCCGCTGATCATTTTTACTGCGAAGCCCATTAAGAACGAACGGATGTTTAAATAAAGTTGAAAATGCCATGCCGTGAAATGAATTCGTGAAAACAAACGAGGCGTTGGCGAAAAGCCAAACAAATTCAGCAGGACCAATCGTGAAGTGATTAAAATTTTCAGTGTCGAGCAAATTTATAACCGGCAAATCTAGTTTTTCGGCTAGCTCTCGACACTGGAGGGGGGGTAACTTACTAAGATGATAAGTCAAGACGTAGCCGCGAGAATATCTTCCTTTGAACCAAGTAGGCTTTTGCGCAACGGTGAGCCATTCGTCAGCCGTCAATAAAAGGACAGGATCAAGCACTAAAAGCGATGACCTTCCTGTAAGATTTTTGATAATTTCAATCGCGTTTTCTTCCCGAACGGAAATAAAATTGAAATCGGAGATTCCGCGACGAAAAAGTTCTTTCTTTTCGTCGGGAATCGCATTGACTCCGAAACTTGCGGCATAGGTAATTTTCTTTTCACGCGGTACGAAGTTTAAAAAAATGTTTGGAGGCAAACTTCCCGGATTCCAAACTTGATCTGAGCCAACAACAAAAAAATCATATTCGTCCGCAATATCCTCAGGATACGGGAAATTAAAACGCGTCGGAATATTAAGATTTTCAAAGTCCTTGAACTTAGATTGACGAACAGATTCAAAACGGAAAAATTTCTGCTACCAATCAAGTCGACCTTCATGTTTTATAATCTGAGGATATCGGCTTGCGGAACCTACTTCGGAAAAAAGGCTATTTGAGGAAAACCAAAGAACTTCAACAAAATCCGAAAACTTTTTAAGGGTGTGATTGAGAGCGAATTTTTGTAAAACTTGCCCGTAGTTGTTATAACCTAAACGAGTTAGTTGAGCAATGCGCATTTACCTTCCTCCTTCAAAAAAATACTCCCTGCAAATTTCTTGCGGAAGGGAGTATATCATAAAGAAAAAATTTTTAATAGCCTAAAGTTTTTAGCCAATCGTCAACGTCTTTTTGTGTGGCGGTGGAATCTTTCTGCGCGGTCTTTCCTACAATCGCCAAGCCCGATTTAATCTCTGCGCCTTTGCAAGCGTCAGCGATTTCGCGCTCGGTGCCCGCCAAACCGCTACCGCCGTGCGTGCAGAACGGAATAATTTTTTTGCCGGCGAAGTCGTTAGCCTCAAGGAAAGTCATCATGACACGCGGAACCGCTGACCACCAAATCGGATAACCGATAAAAATTGTATCGTACTGCGCAAGGTTATCGATATTCTTTTCAAAGGCGGGACGCGCATTTTCTTCAAGCTCCTGTTTTGCAATTTCCGTACAAGGTTCGTATTCGTCGGGATAAGGTACGGCGGCTTTAACTTCAAAAGTATCCGCTCCTGTCCTTTGCGCAATCATCTCGGCGACAATCGCCGTGTTGCCCTTAGTGATTGTTCCGATATTGTATTCTTCGCCCGTGCGCGAAAAGTAGACGACGAGAATTTTTTCATCGCCGGTTATCTTATCGGCGGAAGAAGTTGGAGCGGGCTTTTCCTCGACGGATTTTTTTCCAGGTTCGGCAGGAGTTTTATTTTGTGAATCTTGCGATTCGCCGCCGCAACCGCTTATCGTAAAAATCATCAGTAGCAAAAATAAAATTTTCTTCATAACGTCACCTCAAATTTTTTAGTCAACGCTAATCAATTCGTATTGCGGATTTCCCATGCCCAATTCAGCCATTGCGCTAAGTTGTCTAAGTCCGTGCCGCGACTCAATACGCTCGCGCAAATCTTTTGAATCGGGCGCGGTGTAAACTAAATCGCAACATGCTTGATCTATCGCCAAAATATCAGTCGAAGCTAAAATTCCAATGTCCGCCATTGTTGGCTCAGCGGCAGAAGTTCCCGCGCAGTCACAATCAACGCTCAAGCGGCGCATGACATTAAGAAAAACAATGCGCTTGCCGAAATAATCGCAAGTAGCTTTGCCGCTGTCCGCCATGAGTTCCATAAAATGTTCTTTAAGCGGAAAAGTTCCGTCAAACCAATATTCTCCCTTTGCCGGTATACCGTATTTTTCTCCGTCGTAGCCGTGAACTTGAACTTTGCCGCGATGACCCGAAGCCATACCGATAGCAATATTTTTCAAACTGCCGCCAAAACCGCCCATTGCATGCCCTTTAAAATGCGTCAAGACAACGACAGAATCATAATTAACGAGATGTGCGCCCATAGCTATTTCTTGAAGATGTTTTCCGCCGCGAACAGGAAAATTAACGTAACCTTCGTCCGCGTCCATGATATCCACGTCGCAAAAATCCCAGCCGTTTATGCGAATAGTATTTAAATGGTCTTCGGTGTTGTAGCGTGCGCCCGTGTAAAGCGTGTTCGTCTCGATAATCGTTGAGTTAGGAACTTGCGCCTGGAAAGCCTTAACCATTTCACGCGGCAAAATATTTGGTCCGTGTGGCTCGCCCGTGTGCAATTTCAAGCCAACTTTACCGTAAATGTTTTCGTTAATCATGCCATAAAGTTTGATGAGGTGCGCGGCGTCGATTTTATCGGTAAAATAAACTTTCGCCGCCGTGCCGGTGTACTTCATGCCCGTAACGTTTTTACTGCCAACAACGGGTGCCGCGTTGAGCTTGAGAATTTTTTTGCCTTTAGCCGCCGCAACGTTGAAATTGCCGACAGCCGCGCCAATCGCCGCGACGCCCGCCATTTTAAAAAGTTCTCTCCTGCTTATATCCATTTTAAAAACCTCCAAAAAACTTTTTAGGCAATTATAAAGTTTTAAGCTAACTCAAGGCAAATGTTTGTTCAAAAAAATTTTAAATCAATCCCAGCTTTTTAAGATTGTCATCAACAAATTTTTCTGCTTGCGAAGGATTATTCTGAGCGGTTGAGCCGTGAATCTCAAAGCCCTGCAAAATCTGCGCGGTCGGGCAGGTTAAAGAAATATTTTGGTCTGTGCTAGAAAGACCACTGCCGCCCGAAGTGCAAAACGGAACAATTTTTTTGCCCGTGAAGTCGTGATTCTCAAGGAAGGTGTAAATTATCTGCGGGGCGTCGCCGTACCAAATGGGGTAGCCGACAAAAATTATATCGTAGCCCGAAATATCAACGTCACCGATAAACGGCGGGCGGGCTTTGGTAGCTTTTTCGCGGCTTGCGATCTTTTTGCATTCTTCGTAACTGTCAGGATAAGGCGTAACGGGTTTAATCTCAAAAATATCCGCGCCGGTTTTCTGCGCTATCATCTCCGCGATAATCGCCGTATTGCCCTTTGTAATAAAGCCCGTGCCGTATTCTTCGCCCGTCCGCGAATAGTAAACGACCAAAATTTTTTCATTGGACGCGGCGCGAACCTTCCCGAACGAAAATAAAAGCCCTGCCGCGCCCGCTAAGCTCAAAAATTTTCTGCGCGTAATATCCATTGTTAAAACCTCCAAAAATTTTTATAGCGATTTATTTTTTGCCAAGTCAGCGGCGAATTTTGCATTTTGACGGGCAAGGGCATTTAGCTCTTTTAAAAGTGTGTCATCGCGAAATTCTTTGTCCGCCGATAATTTTTTTAGCGTCGCGTCAAAAATTTCTTGCGCCGTTACGTCAGACATATTGCCCAGCGGTTTTTCTCCTATTGAGTCCAAAAATCTTTCAATCTTCGGGTCGTAGGAAATGCCGAGCAAGGGAACGTTCATAACGCCCGCAAAAATCAGCGCGTGAAGTCTCACGCCAATTAACAAATCCATGCAACCGACGAGGCTTAAAATTTCCTGCGTAGTAAATTCTTCTTCAAAAACAGTGCATTTTTCTTTCATGAGTTCGGCGGTCGAAACGGCGGAACGAATATCTTCGGGGAATTTCATCGGGATAAAAATAATTTTCGCGCCCGTTGCCTCAATAATTTTATCCAAAGCTTTGGCAAGTTCGACTTGAAAACGTCCCCAGCCAATCCAATGACGAACAGCCACGCCAATAAATTTTCCGTCTGATTTTTTTATGGCGTGATGATTTAAAATTTCCGCGCCAATTTCAAGCGGCACGGGCTTTATCGCCAAAACGGGGTCGGCGGTGCAAAAAATTTTCGGGCGCGTGATTTTGAGCCGCGACAATTCTTCAAGCGAACCTCTGTCGCGAACGGTGATTAGGTCGACGCGATTTAGGATTAGATTCATGAGCTTATGCGCCAACGCGCCGCGAATCGGTCCTATGCCCTGCGCGTAAAGCATGACTTTTCGCCCGAAGATGAGCGCAAAAAAAATTATCGCAAGGTAATAGTAAAGACTGCGCCCGCTTGTCACGTTTTGCAAAAGCGAGCCGCCGCCCGAAATCAGCAAATCTGCCGCACGAATTTTTTTTATGATAGAAAAAATATCCGGCATGGGCACCGCGTCGACTTTGTGACGGAACCGCGTATATTCAGGATTGAGCGAAATAACCGTAACTTGCAAATCGTCTACTTCCTCGCGCAAGACTTCTAGCATTGCCGCAAGCATTGCTTCATCTCCGCCGTTCTTCGAGCCGTAATAGCCGGAAACTACAATTTTCATCAATTTATCATTCCTAATTTCTAATTACTACTCCTTAATTTATTCTTCCCGCGCCGCAATTCCCCTGCAAAAGGCAATGCGTAATTCGTAATGCGTAATGCGTAATGGAAAATTCTAACACCTACCCACCTACCCACCTACCCACCTACCCACCTAACAACTACCAACTAGCAGAATGATTTTATTTGCGCGAAAAAATTTTGCGTGATAAAATTATTCAAACCACTTGAGAGGAGATGATTATATGTTGAAAAAATTTTTTTCCGTGTTGCTGATAAGCGCGGCGTTTTTAATCGGCGGTTGCCAAGACGATTCGGCAGAAGTCAACGATAATCCAAGCAGTGCGCAAGCGTCGCCTGTCGCCTCGAATATCCCAACCTTTACAACAACGACCGTCACGGGTGAAACCGTCACGAACGAAATTTTTGCCGCAAAAAAAATTACCATCGTAAACATTTGGGGAACGTTCTGCCCGCCGTGTATCGCTGAAATGCCCGAACTCGGCGAAATGGCTAGAAACCTTCCCGCTGACGCGCAGATTATCGGCTTAGTTTGTGACGCCTCAGAAAATTCTGTTCAAATTCAACGAGCGCAGAAAATTCTTCAAGAGGCGAACGCAGATTTTGTGAACATTATCCCCAACGAACAGCTAATTAAATTTACGGAAAATGTGGAGGCGGTGCCGACGACGATTTTTATAAACAGCAAAGGCGAAGTTGTTGGCACGGCGATTATCGGCGCAAATGTTGAGGGTTACAAAGATGAACTGCAAAAACTTCTCAAAAAATAAAATTCGGCTGATAATTTTTTTAGCAAGCGCGGCGATGATTTATTTCGGGCTTGAGCGCGGCGAATTGGAAATAATTTTTCAAAAGGCGTCGCGTGTCTGTCTTGAATGTATCGGGCTGGGCTGATGAAAAGGCGATTGATTCAACTTGCCGCGACGATTTTAACGAATCCGCACGCGGCAAATTTTTTGAGTGGCAAACTTTATCGCGGCGAACTGAAAAATTTCTGCGCACCGGGTTTGAATTGCTGGTCGTGTCCTGCGGCGGCGTTTAGCTGTCCGATTGGCGCGTTGCAAACTGTAGGCGGCGCGGGCGGCAAGTTCAGCTTTTACGCGGCGGGCGTCACGCTGTTAATCGGCTTGCTACTTGGACGAACGATTTGCAGTTTTTTATGTCCGTTCGGTTTTATTCAAGAGTTGCTAAATAAAATTCCCTCGCCGAAAATTTTCCTCCCGCGCAGATTGACAAAGATAAAATATTTTCTGCTGATAATGTTCGTGTTGATTCTGCCGGTCGCGACGAAATTTGGCGAACCGGCTTTTTGCGAATACATTTGTCCCGCCGGAACGTTGGAAGCGGGCTTGCCGTTAATTATAACGCATGAAGAATTTCGCGGCGTCTTGGGAAATTTATTCGCGCTGAAAATTTTTATTTTAATCGCCGTGATTGTCTGTTGCGTCCTCGTCCACAGATTTTTTTGTCGCGTGATGTGTCCACTGGGCGCGGTTTACGGCTTGTTGAACAAGTACAGCCTTTATCAAATAAATTTCGCGGCGGAGAAATGCATTAGTTGCGGGCGTTGCAAAAATATTTGCCCGCTTGACCTCGACCCGACCAAAGATTTTGATTCTGCCGAGTGCATCCGTTGCGAGCGTTGCAAAAAAATTTGCCCGACGCAGGCTCTTCGATAAATCTTTGATTAAAGTCTCACAATATATGTTGACTGCTTTTAAGGTACCGTGTATCATTTTACAGGGTACCTTGAATATTTTTTTGGGGGAATGGAAATGACAAAAAACAAAGAGATTACGGATAGTTTTTTGGAAATGTATCATCTGTTGCACCGTTATCAACTAATGTGGTACGGAAAAAATTTTGGCGGGCTTGATCCTTGGCAGGGGCAAGGGCGAATTTTATCAGCGTTGACCAAAGGAGAATTTATCACGCAAAAGGAACTAGGATTTAAATTGGGTCTTCGTCCGCAGACTATGGGCGATCTTTTGCAAAAACTTGAGGCGAACGGCTACATTATTCGTTATCGCTCAAATGAAGATAGGCGCGCAATGCTGATTGAACTAACAGAAAAGGGGGAAACTTTTCAACAGGAAAAGCCTGATTACGAAAAACTTTTTACAGGACTTTCAAAAAAGGATTGTAAGGAATTACAAGAATCGCTTGATAAAATTTCGTTGAAACTGCGCGATTGGATTAAAAAGGAAATTGCGGAGTCGGAGTATTACGAAGGGCAAAATTATCCGATGTTTGAGCTTTGAAGATTATGTAAGAGTTCGCTTTCATTAGAAGCATTGGTTAATGATAGAAGAATCCCCCGCCATCGTGGGGAGTTTGTCAATTCTGCTCTGCCGCATAACGGTTGCACACCGTTTAGCGACCGTTCGCAACTCAAATAGAATCCTTGTCCTGGAGCACGGCAACATTACCGAAGAAGGTACTCATGAAAATTTAATG
>Ga0247609_10003445_pt1 | contig 16050 bp, 31 predicted proteins | sample 172DNAGHGlowgp2_FD_193487 | JGI IMG/M metagenome (GOLD analysis project Ga0247609, IMG submission 193487) | Sheep rumen microbial communities from Palmerston North, Manawatu-Wanganui, New Zealand - 1728 DNA GHGlow gp2 | ecosystem: Host-associated > Mammals > Digestive system > Stomach > Rumen ...
ATAATACCACAAAATCCGTTAGAAGTCAATACCTTTTTGCAAAATACTTTTTTAACAATCAGTGCGCCCGGGCGGATTAGTGCCAGCTAACACCAGCACTAACCCACAAAAGAAAGAGGAGGAAAGGAAATTAGTGGAGGGGCGAGAGGGGATTGAACCCTCGCAAACATAGGTTAACAGCCTATTGCTCTGCCACTGAGCTACCGCCCATTAAATTGCTCGTCCTGCCGTCCCTCTTCCAGAGCGATGAGGTTGCGTTCTTGGCGCTTGGTTCACATTTATATACCGCACAACAGGACTCCATGCGGTAGGGGTCTACGGGAAAGGTCTTATCCGACTCACGTGGGTCTTGCCTCTGGGCTTCTGCCTTCCCTCGCCCTTTGTGTATTCATTATAGCACATTCCTTGACTCTTGTCAAGAGGTTTTTTTAGTTACTTTTCAAGTTTTTTTGTTAAATTCTTGCAAATAACTAAGACTTTTCCTTGTCTGAAAAAAACCTTAAATCACCAACAGTTCACGAAATTTCTAAGTGCTCATCGAACTATTTAGTCAAATCCCACACTATCTTCGAGGTAATGGCCACTCCCTCTCGACATGATTATAATACCATAAAACCCCCTAAAAAGCAAGATGGGATTTTGCACAAAAAAAGAATTACTTTTACATTTTTAAGATTGGAAAATTGTATAATTAGCACAGACTAACTGGGCGCCCGGGCGAAAGCAATCGAAGTTGCTTAACTATCTACCCACAGGCATTCACCTGTCTCATCTGTTATACTAATTATGTCGCCTTGAATGTATGCCGTTCCAAGAGTGTTACACAAGTTATGCAAATGCGGATCTTCAACATCAATTGTTGTGAGAATATCATCATCAATTTCAGTTGTGCCATCAGGGATTTCTACATCGTAATCATAGTAAACACAACAGCGCACATTAACTTTCATTATGCTTTCTCCTTTACTGTCATCTTAGGCTCGCCAGAGATTTCACGAATTTTCTTTTCAGCTTCTTCTTTGCTTTCAGCTTTCACGCGATACTCAACTTTGTAACCATCGCCCATATCTTTTTTCGCAATGTAAGTTTTCATTTTTAAATCTCCTTTGTTTTTACTGGTATCATTATAGCACATTTTCAAAAAAAGTCAAGAGGTTTTTTGAAAGTTAATAAAATAACTTTTGCGCCCGGGAACACTTTACCGCATTAAAGCGGTAAAGATTGTTAATCTTTTTTCTCTCTTGGCTTGGAGAGCACGATTTTATAAGTTTCATTTTGGTAAACGAAAGTCATTTCTCGTTCACTATTTGTAATCTCGACTTGGGAAGGATCTTCGACAAATTGAGAAACACAGTTAGCAAACTCCTGCATGATAAATCTGCGAACTTCGTTAACTTTCATTTTTCTTTTGCGTGCAACTCCTGTTTTAGTTTCTGCGCGCATCATAGATTGAGCAACTCTCTGTTGTTCTGGCGTCAATTCTTCTGTAACATCATTGTAATCATCTTCCAAAAGCTGGATTGCTTCTTCTCTGCTGATTTGAAGTTTCTGCATCATCAGATTGACTTCAGTTTCATTAAGTTTGAAAGTCGGTCTATTCATTTCTCAATTCTCCTTTCCTTTTCTACACGTTGATTATACACTATTTCTTGCAACTTGTCAAGTGGTTTTTGCAAAATATTTTTTTAACAAACTGGCGGCCCGGGCGAGTTAGAAGAGGTTAACTCTCCTAATATTTAGGCAACCAAAGTTGTCAGAGTTTCAAGAATGTTATGCACATCACAAGCCATTCCTACCCAATTGTCACGATTCTGTCTTTCATCGTCAAAAAGGATACCAAAAGGATGATCAGCAAGGAACTGTTTCGGAGTGCCGTATTTTGCAATTTTGATTTCATCAAAATGAACAGAGCCGAGGTGCTTTGAAAGCCATTTTTCTTTTGCTTCTGCAACTCTTTCTCCGTAGGAATCAGATCCCGATTTTGAAAGCCAAGAAATAACACCAATGTGCCAACCTTCAGATTGAAGAAGGTTTAACAGCTTTCCGAGTTTTTTCATATCAAGAAGGGGTTTTGCTTCTCGATACGGCTTTGTCTGTTCTGCTACAAGATAGTCAAGCCAGTTATTAACTCCGTAAAGATCGGCTATCGTTCCATCCATATCAAAGTAAATTGCTTTATACATTTTCCGATTCTCCTTTTCTTTTCTATTAATATTATACCATATTTTTTTTTAAAAATCAAGTGCGGACTCTTCGTCAAATTGCACAAATTTTTCTTATCCGTTCAGAAGGGTTTTTCCTTTTTCATTTTCCTTAGATTATACCATACCTTTTTCCTTTTGTCAAGCAGTAATTTTTTGTCAAGCGCCCGGGCGGAAATGCCGATTGTCAAAAAATCCCCAATCCGCAACTCAAAAAAAAGAAAAAGGGAAAATCATTTTTCGATTTTCCCTTTAATGTGAATTACAACCCCATTTTCGAGACTTGATGCAACTTTGTAAGCAAAGAAACCATTTGAATAGGCTCCCCAAAACCAAAGTTGATTTTCATAATTGCGACAAACAATAAATTCATATTTGTCATAAATTTCGGAAGGGCAATTTTGAATTTTAATTTCCATGGTATCCCTCTCTGACCATCCAATCGAGCCAGCAATTAAATGTTTCACACCATGCCCAAATAACAACATCTGCGCCTGCGTAAGACCATGTATCAGCCTGCCACTTGTCATCCGTCATTTCGTGAGTGCGCGCGTTTTCAAAGTAAGTTTTTGTTTTATCCATTGTTATCAATTCCTTTCTCTTGGATGATTGCATTATACTACAGTGATTAATAAAAGTCAATACTTTTTTTTCGATTTCTCACAATAATTTTATTTTTAATTTCTTTGCTATCTTTTTCAGCCGAGAAAATATCATGATATCCATTTATGAACCAAAGTTGATTATCTCTTTTTTCACAAAGGAAATATTCAAATTTTTTGTTGGCTTCTGGTGGCACATTTTTCAATTCCATGAGTTATCTTCCGTTTCTCCAAGATAACCTTCAAAAGACTGCCATCCAGTTGCATAGAAAAGAATTCTTTCAGCGGTTTCCTCGTTGCATCCACCAACTGCAAAAGCAAGGTCAAGCGCATCTGTTTCAATTCCTACATACTGATGCAGAATATCATACATTTCTTCAAAATCCATTATTATTATCTCCTTATTCATTTGATGTGTAGATTATAGCATAAATTTTTTAATCTGTCAATAGGTTTTTGTAAAATACTTTTTTCACAAACTGGCCGCCCGGGCAAGTTAGAGTGCGTTAACGCACTCTATAAATGTCATGATTATTGTAACATTTTCTCTCAATAATACCAAAAAAACGATATAGATTTAGTAATTTATGAATATTCTGTCTGATATTTTTTTCTTTGAAAATATCAATATCAAAATTTTCATCATAATAATTATAAATTTCATCAAAGTCAAACCATCCATCAGGGTGATCAGGGCCGCAATAATCATAAGAATGGGCAAAAGGTAAATCTTTAGTTATCTTAAGGAAAGAATTAAAATCATCATCTATTATGTCAATCGCATATCCAACTACAAAAGGAGTAATTATTGCTCCTATTACCTGTATTGTAAGCCAAATCTGAAAAAACATTTCTATAATCTCTCTCTTTCGTTTTATTGTAAATACAGTATAGCACAATTATTAAAGTTTGTCAATGTCTTTCTTTTGTAACTTTTGCCGCCCGGGCGGAAAATCAACCCTTGGGCTGATTCCGCATAAATTTCTGATTTTTGCAAATGCGATGATAGAGACCATCTGGTATGAATTTTGTTTTCTTATCTGCTTTATAAAGGTAAGTCGCTTGGTCGATTGTCGCAATGTAAGCTGTTACTAATTTGTTAGTATAACGATTTGAGATAATGATAACACCTGTATCTGTTAGCGTTTTCCACAATGTATCATCATGATCATCTATTACTCTTGCTATTGGATTTCCAATAGTAACAGTGTCGATAATGTATTCAAGTCTTGTTTTGCGCTCCACACGTGCATGATACGTCATTGTTGCTTTCATTGTTTTTTAATCTCCTATCTCGTTTTTGTGATATGATTATACCATATGCTTTTCCGTTTGTCAATACCTATATGAAAAAAAATTCCTCACTTCTTAGAAGTGAGGTTGTGGAGTGTGCGCTCATCGGTGAAAGTCGCTTTATTGAATTTCACCTGATAGTGGGTGCCGTTTTCAGCGATCACATCACCGCAATCGGTGAACTTTGCGTTTTTTGCTTTGTTCTGCTCCATATGGAAGGCTTTTGCAACCATCGTCTCGAAAAGCTGCCCGCGGTTCTGGTTGGTTTCATTCTTGAGGGTTTCCATATAGTCAACCGTGCATATAGGGCGGATTTCGGAAGCGGAAGAATTGATGATTGCGATTTTTTCAGCGTTTGGCTTGTATTTGATGCTATATGTGCCGCCGTTCTTGGAGCTTGCACGGTCAAGGCTCACTATATAGGGCAGGATAGGGTCTGCATTTTCAACCCGTGCAGCATATATGATGCCTTTAACGGCATAGCCGAAGATATAGGCGGGCGTGTAGGCGAGGCGCGCATATTCAGAAGTAAGATAAGCAACGATAGTAGTCATTAGGTTTGTCCCCCTGTTTCATTTGATGGATACAGTATAGCACACATCTTTGTTACTGTCAACTACAATTTGGTAACAAAATTAACTTTTTTTAAAAAATTTTAGAAACAAGAAATTACAATTTAGTTACAAACACCGGAGAAAATTACAAACTGGTTACAATTTCCGGGAATAGTTACAAACTGGTTACAATCGGCAGATTGACAAAAGTTTAACTGCTGCCCGGGCGGAAAATGTAAAATTTTTATGAACTTCGTTAGTTAATTAATTAACGAAGTTCATTTGCTAAAGTTTGTTAAATTATTATTTTAACAAACTCACTTCATCGATTTAAATCGCTAAAGTATTGGGAAAAATTTACCGTTAAAAATTTAACAAAGGTTTTGCGCGAAATTTTCGTTAGTTAATTAATTAACAAAAAACGACCTGACTTCGTGAAAAAACGATCAATGCGGGTTATTATTAACTTTAGCGATTTAAATTATAGAACTATTGCAATTTAATTCGCTAAATTATAAAAGTCTTTTATAATTTAATTCGTTAAAGTTTGTTAAGTTAAAAATTTAACAAAGTTCGTTAGTTAATTAATTAACAAACTTTAGCAAATTAAATTATAGAAGACTTTTATAATTTAGCGAATTAAAGTTTGTTAAGTTAATATTTTAACAAACTTTAGCGATTTAGCGAACTAAAGTAAAATGCCCCCTATTTTAGGAAAAATAAAAAATTATCAAATAGTTACAAAATCGTTACGAAAAATTGTTAGATAATTATTTAACAAAAACACGACCTGCCGGCGGGGCCGCACACCCGTAGGCAGGGCGATGACAAACTGGTAACAAATTAATTACAAATTGTTACTAATACAACTTTTGTTGTTTAAGTGGTTTGCGCATGTTAACTGACTTTAGTTGATTATCCAACTCGGGTTGACTTCGTTAATTAATTAATTGACGAATTGCCTAGGATACTATTATCTTTGATCAAAGGTAATTCGTTAATTAATTAATTAACAGCGTTAGGGCAAAATGCATAATTATACAAAAAAATGAATATACAAAATCGTGTATAAAAAAAGAACCGCTGTAGGGCGGTTCAAATGTCGTCGGATGCATAGCGCACAGTGGCGGAGCAATCGGCAAAGCGGTAGACGCGAGAGAAAGAACCTTCAATTGTCTCGGCGGTCACAAGCACCTCAAAAAGGGCTTCAACCATCTCGGGGTCAGCATAGGGGCGGTCAATCTCACAGAAGTTGGCATCAAAGCCGTCAAAGTCTTCAAGGGTGATGTCAAAGTGAGTGCCTTCGGTATACCAAGTGGCATCAGCGGAAGTTTCAAGGCGGGTCAGGATAGCGAAGATGGTCTCAAACATTTTTAGTTCCTTTCTGGTTTTTTAGACTGTCCTTGTCTTCTTTACGTGATAGATTATAGCAAATTTCCGGGCACTTGTCTATTGACAAAATGCACAAAATTAATCTTTTTAAAAGGCTAATTTTTCTTATCCGGTCAATGTAATTTTGTGCATTTTGTCAATAGACAAGTGCCCGGAAATTTGCTATAATCTATTACGTAAAGAAGAGATAGAAAGGACTCAAAAACATGAAAACCTACAATGTAAAGCCTATCACCGCTAAGAAGCCCGCCGACTCTAAAGAATGGGCTATTGCTGAATTTTACGGCATTGCAAGAAACGCACACGACAGCAAAGCATACAATACCAACAGCGACGTTGAAACCGGAAACAAAAACATCTCTGTCAAGTCCGATGGCTTTACACTTATGTCAGCCAACTTCACCAAGGGCGCAACCGACTTTGATGAAATTTGGACATACTACCGTAAGACTGTTCACTCTGACACCTTTGCCTATGTCACGAACGATTATACAGTTTATGAAATGAATATTGATGAATTTGAAATGTTTGTTTATGCATTTTGCGGATTACAAGCTGAAAGCCAGAAAAACGGCGGTGGCTTAAAAATCAGATGTAAACACGAAAGTAAAAAAATGATTCAATGGTTAGATAAGAGAACGGGAGTTGCTTAACTCCCATTCTTTTTTTATCCAATTATATTTAATAAAATATAGTTGAACACAATTATATTTTATCCAATTTAGTTGTGTGCTATTATCTTTGACTATTGGTAATTCGTTAATTAAAAAATTAACAATCTCAACACTAGTTGTTTAATCAACCATAGTTGACTTCGTTAGTTAATTAATTAACGAATTATATTTAATTAAATACAATTTTGCTGTTGGTAATTTGTTAAATTAATATTTTAACAAAGTCAACCAAGGTTAGTTATGCAACTATAGTTGAGTTAGAACCCACTAACCAATAGCTACAAATGGTTACAGTTTAGGGATTTTTTAACAATTACAAAATAGTTACAAATTGCATCAAAAAGTTTCACATTGTTATATATATAGCAAATACGGCCTGCGGGCCGGGAGACGCGAGTGAAGGGAGCGGCAAACTTTGTAACTATTTTGTAACTTTTTGTAATTGTTAAAAAAGTAATTTATTTAATTATTTGAATTTAGAAAAGTTAAATAATTAACAGGCATTTTGTTAAAATATTAATTTATTAAACTTTAGCGATTTAAATTATAGAAGTTCTGTAATTTAAATCATTAAAGTAAAGATTGTTAAAAAAAAATGACCTCCCTGCCCCTGCAGGAGGTCGGTGGCCTTCTATTTCTATACCGCGGACAAGGGGGCGGCCCTGGTACATGGAGACGGTTGGCGCGGTCTCGTTGGCCTTCGCGGTTTGGATGGTGCTGGCACTACACACCGCCCGTTTGTCCTGTATTCCGTAGGCGCCCTATTGTGCCGGACTCTGAGGCGCCCCGCATCTCTGCGGTACTCCCACACAGTATTTTTGTCATCGCGCCCGCGGAACGGCGCTCAAGTATGAACTTTTCTCATGGGGATTTGCTCCTCTCTTTAGGATGGTTTTATTATAGCACAAGTGCTTCCGGTTGTCAAGACTTTTTTTTATTTTTTTTCTTTTTTCCGGGACGCCCGGAAGAGGATTAATCCTCTTCCCGGAGCAGAGCCTGAAGCTCTTCCCACTCGGCGTCATGGAGCTCCCAATAGTCATGGGTCATATTCTGTTTTCTCCTTTCCTTTAGGATGATTATAGTATAGCACATGCCCGGGTATTTGTCAAGAATTTTTTTGAAGATTTTTGGCAAAATCTTCTTTTTTTTCCCTGTCTATCATTTCAAGGGAAGGAGCGTTAAACCTCTTAATCGAACTCCCAAGGGCAGAAGTCCTGCCGATAGTTTTCGATGTAATCGGTGTCGCCATCCTCGTAGGAAGCCTTAACCCACCGATTAAGGGCTTCATACCAAGGATAATGCTCCTCGGTTACGTAAATTGTAACGTTTCCGATTTCAAGCGTTTTCATTTTTTGCAACTCCTTTCTTTAGTATTTTCGAATGTCACCTTGCCATCGGTGCCCGGGATACATCCACCCGGCGGGGGTTTAGGACGGGCAAGCCTCCATCCCTTGGAACGATTATAGTATAGCACAGGTTACCCCGGTTGTCAAGACTTTTTTGCAATTTTTAAAAATTTTTTTGCGGGGTGGCCTTAGTCGGCCATCACAAGGACCTTAAAGGTCCCATCCGCGAGGGGGAAATAAATCCCACCCTCGTTGGCCGCATACTCGGCGGCCGCCTCTTCAGAGGCGAAGATCACACGGATCATTCAATTATCTCCTTTCCTTTAGGATGGTTATAGTATAGCACAGTACCCGGGAAAAGTCAAGAGTTTTTTTCAAATTTTTTAAAAAAATTTTCGCCCATGTTAAAAGGCAACCTCCCCCGTATCCCCTGTTATAAAAAAGCCTCCCCCTCCACTACCCGGGTGTGGCTTCCCTCAGCCTGTGTTTGTATTATAGCACAAGATTCTTTGCTTGTCAAGAGGTTTTTTAAAAATTATTTTCTTAACAAACTCCTCCCCCCCCCCCCCCCCCCCCTTGCGCTTTTGATGAACCGGGGTTTCGGGATTGAAAATTAATTAATTAACGAGTGTTGACATTGCCGAAATTTTTTGTAACTATTTTGTAACCACAACCACGGCATGGTCGCGATTTAAATCGCTAAAGTACGGTTATAAAAAAAAAAGAGAGGGAACTGCGCGAACTGGTCAACCCGGGCGCAAAGGCAGTTCGCGCAGTTCCTTTAAAAGCTTGTTAATTAATTAATTAACGAAATAAGATAGGAAAAAGAAAAGAGAGGTTATTCCCTCTCTTCGTGTGCTTTAACTAAGATTGTTAAACACTTGTTATTCCATTCTGTATTATCTAACTTTTCACATAATTCACAGAATTGAATTACAATGGGATTTTCATAGCCGTAGATTCTAATCATGCGGGTGATTAATTCTTCACGAAGTTCAGTCATTTTTTTAATTTCCTTTCTTTTCCTTTTGTGATTATAGTATAGCACAAAGTGGCCCGGTTGTCAAGAGTTTTTTAAAAAAATTTTAGAGGTTTTTGAGAACCTCTAAAATGTTGTTGACGTTATAGGCTTTGCCCGTCCATTGGTTGCGGTTGTTCTCTTCATCATCAAAGAGAATGTCAGCAGAAGAAGAAGCGAAATTTGCTTTGCAAGTTCCATAATTTACAATGTGCATTTCATCAAACTTTACAGAAGCAAGATGCTTTGCAAGCCAAGCTTTTTTTGTTTCGGTCACTGCTTTGTTGTATTCAGCAGAGCCGCTTTTGCTTAACCAAGAGATGATAACAATCTGGTTGCCCTCTCTCTGCAGGCGGTTCAGCACTCTTGCAAGGCTATTCATGTTCAACATAACTTTTGCTTCTGCATAGGGCTTTACATCTTCAGCAATAAGATATTCAAGCCAATTCTCTACACCATAGAGATTTGCAATAGTTCCATCCATGTCAAAGCAGATTTTCATTTTTTTTAATTCCTTTCTTTTCTCTTTCTGATTGTATTATAGCAGATAATCCACCGGTTGTCAAGAACTTTTTTTATTTTTTTTTAAAAAATTTTTTGTCACCATTTTGTAACTATTTGGGTAGGGTCTCCCCTCCTCTGCCCCGGTGCGGTTTCTCCCTCTCTCTGATTATAGTATAGCATAGCCCGGGCGATTTGTCAAGAACTTTTTTAAAAAAATCAGAGGATTTTTTTAATCCTCTGATTTTTTTATTAAATACTTTTTTGAGTATCTATTCATTTCATCAAAAAGCCGCGCGCATCCATCAACACCATAGACAAAAAAGTTAAGCACCAGCAGAGGGATGAACAGAATTACATTGCAGATAAATTGAGCTTTAGACATTTTTTTAATTCCTTTCTTTTTTCTTTCTGATTATATTATACCAAAAGCCTTGACGGTTGTCAAGACTTTTTTTCAAAAAAATTAAATTATTTTTGTAGTTACTGCAATAATAAAAATCATGCCAATTATAAAAAGGATGCTACCTATAGTCCACTGTATCTGTAAATGTTTATCTTCATCTGTAACAAGAAAGATGCTAAAACTTAAAGCAATAGCAATGTAGATAAAGAATAATGCTATCATTTTAATTTCCTTTCTTTTACTTTTCAATAGTTCCAATCAATTCCCAACCGCCAAATTTAGGAAGCCAATCAACAGGCATTTCATAAATTTCATTGGTATAAACGGATTTCCACAGATTGTATTTTTTCATTTTTTTAATTCCTTTCTTTTCCTTTTGTGATTATAGTATAGCATAGCCTGGGTAGAATGTCAAGAGTTTTTTTAAAAAAATAGAGGACTTTTTTTAGTCCTCTTTATCCCCAAATCTTAATATAAATTTTTTCTTTCAAAGTCTTTTCTTTTCTGCGAAAACCGGTAAAAGTTTCATTGGCTTCAATCATTCCAGCTTTTGCCATCTCTGCGGCAACTGCGTCAATTTCCTCTGGAATGAATTGAGAAAACCAAGGATCTTTATACGCCCACCAGCGCCAAGAATGCCAATTAAGGTCACTGTTTTTTAAAAGAGTGTAAATTCTCATAACCATTTCATTGTTTTCCATTTTTTTAATTCCTTTCTTTTTCTTTTGTGATTACAGTATAGCAGATTTCCCGGTATTTGTCAAGCATTTTTTTTAAATTTTTTAATAAAAAAAATCAATTGTTCTTAATTAAGAACAATTGATTTTTCATTGTATACAAATAAAATTGCTGCATGTTTATCTAAATTTTTAATGTCATCGACAGATTCAACCGCTTCTGTAAAATTGTTACCTTTATACCAAAGCACATCTATTTCACCAGTAACTATATAAACTTCAAAATATTCTTTCATGTTTTTAATTCCTTTCTTTTCCTTTTCTGGTTATAGTATAGCATAGTCCGGGCAGAATGTCAAGAGTTTTTTTCAAATTTTTAAAAAATATTTTTTTAACAAACCCTCCCCTATCGCCCGGGCAAATCCGGCAGTTCCGGGATTGTTAGTTATTTAACAAACAAAGTGTTATCGCTCGCAAAATTTTGTAACTATATTGTAACCCCCAGCAACGCCCCTTCACGCTTTAAATCGCTAAAGCACGGTTATTAAAAAATCGGATGGGCTTGTGCTCATCCGAAAAAACTCCCAATGTATCCGATTGTAATACTTGCAATTCCTGCAACCACAAAGATTATTCCGAGTATTGTTATCATTTTAATAAACCCTCTTTTCTGCACCGAAGTGACTATCTTTGTATTTTACTGTTTTATTACCGAAGTTTTCAGCATACCAAATAGCGGTTTTTAATGCTTCTTCAAAAGTGTCGAACGTTTCAAACGGATGATCATAGCTGTTAAGGCAAAGCCCATAACCTGTGAAATATTTCTGAATGTTGTATTGCATTTTTTTTATTTCCTTTCTTTTTTCTTTCTGATTGTATATTAGCAAATTATTCCGGGTTTGTCAAGTATTTTTTTAAAAAAAGAAGAACTTTTTTATAGTTCCTCTTTTTCCCAATTTACACGATATCCAAAAGAAAAGCATCCACCTCGCTTGATATATTTTCTGCAGATGTAAGCAAAGAAGCTTATACATTCAAGGGTAAAAGGTATTTCCTCTCCATCTTCTATCAACAGCCGCAGCTTATCAGGGTAGCTATTATCCAACTTAGTAGAGCGAGGGCAGTGCTTACCAAAAGCTGTAAAGAAATAATATTTATGAAATCCGTTAATAGGCTCAAGGGTAACAAGCTGAAAGAAATACATTTTTTTTAACTCCTTTTCTTTTTGTGATTATACTATATCACATTTTTTGAAATCTGTCAAGCATTTTTTTTAAATATTTTTTTAACAATGCGGGAACTGCTTTTGCGCCCGGGCGGACCAGTTCGCGCAGTCTTGCCGGAGTTTCGTTAATTATTTAATTAACGATCTATTGGAATAAAAAAAAGGAGATGTATCACATCTCCTGCAGGTCTTTAGAATAAGCATCAAAGTCATTCCAACCAGTGTAGTAAAATAGAATATCTGTAGCAGTTTCTATATTTTGACCATTAAGGCTGAAAGCAAGATCAAGAGCTTCTGTACTTACACCGACCAAATTATGCAAATAATCATAAGTGTCATTGAAATTAAATACACGGCTACCATTGACAAGATCAAACATTTTATAATTTCCTTTCTGGTTTATCTTGGGTTTTCCTTCCCTTAGCTTGATTGTATATTAGCACAACTGCCCGGATTTGTCAATACTTTTTTTTTTTTAAAAAAAATTACTCTTTTTAAAGAGTAATTTTTTCGCCTTTGGTCTCAAGCCAAATAGCAGTCATTCCGGCTTTTTCCCACTGACGACAATTTGCTTTTTTATCATCAATCAAAATTCCCGTTTTAGTTTTAAGGTGCTGTGCTTTGTTTCCATGTCCTACAATGATCACAATGCGATAAGAGGGAATTTCTGGAAGATACTTAGCAAGCCAATCAATTTTCCCCTGCTTTGCTTCTTCAGAAGCCGCCAAAGAAGAAATGTAAACTTTATTTCCTGCTTTGATAAGATCTTTTGCAATCTGCACATTTTCCATAAAAGGCTTTAAATTTGCTATCCATTCTCTATTCATAGCATCTTCTCTGTTTCCAGTGTAGGCACTGTGGAAATCTGCAAGAACGCCATCCATGTCAAAATAATAATTGTTTTTCATTTTTTTATTTCCTTTCTTTTCCTTTTGTGATTATAGTATAGCATAGCCCGGTCAATTTGTCAAGCATTTTTTTTTATTTTTTTAAAATATTTTTTTAACAAAGATCATGCGTCCGGGCATTTACTTCGTTAATTAATTAATTAACAAAGCTTTGCAAAAAATAAAAGAGGTTTTTAACCTCTTTTAAATTTCTTCATTGTTGATGTATATTTCGCAAAACTCTCCATTTTCATCTTCACCGCCAATGATTTCAACTATGTCGTTATCATCGTATTTGTTCAGCAGTTCTTTCAGCTCTTTCACGGTCATTTTCATTTTATTTATTTCCTTTCCGGTTTGTTTGAGTTTTCCTTCTCTTTATTGTGGCTTTATAATAACACGTCCGGTCGGATTTGTCAATACTTTTTTTAAAAAAAATTTTTGTCTTTCTTTTATAACTTTTTCCGGAGACTACCCCTCCTGTTAAGAATTTAACAAACGTTTCGGGATCGTTAGTTATTTATTTAACAAGTGATGACATTACCGAAATTTTTTGTAACTATATTGTAACCAGCAGCATGGTCCGTTTGCGATTTAAATCGCTAAAGTGCGGTTATAAACGTGCACGCCCAGTTTTGTTAGTTAATTAATCAACAAGTATTAAATAAAAAAAGATTGAGAGTTTAAAGACTCTCAATCCATTCATTGTAGTTTTTATAACCAGCTTCTTCAAAAACCCAATCACCATTCTCTGTGATATAGTTCTCAAAGTTTGGGCAATCAGTGTAATAGGAAAGAACTTCAAGACAAGCATTTTCTACAGTATCGCTCAAGCGGATTGCCATTGTGACTACATCATCATTAACATTCATAATGTCCTTGAGAAATCTGATCATCTGATAATCGTTCATTTTATTTTTCCTTTCTGGTTTCTTCTTGGGGTTTTCCTTCCCTCATCTTGATTATAGTATAGCACAACCCGGGCAAAATGTCAAGAGTTTTTTTCAAATTTTTTAAAAAAAAATTATTGCGGATGGTTACTCAATCCATCCGCAATAATTAGTATTAACAATTACATCATCAAAGATTGAAGGTGTATGATTGTCATTCATTACACAAGCGCAAATATCATCAACTTGCCAATCTTCACAGCCTTCAAATTGCCACTGAAAACCGTTAAAATCTTCAAGTGTTACAACATCATTCTCATGATCTACATCAACAACTATAGTTGACATTGCGTATGTTCTGCCAAAAGATAAACCAGAAGTAAAGCAAAGTGCGCAAACAATAACAACAATAATAAAAAGTCTTTTCATCTCATCTCATCCTTTCCTATTGGAATAAACTGTTTTTATTTTGTTTGTCTTTAGGTTAACAACATGTGCGCTATTTGACAGGTTTTTGTTGATTGTGTTAATTCTATACATTTCTTTGTTTTGTTGTATGTATTCTATCACACTATTGGCAATCTGTCAAGAGATTTCTTTAAAATATTTTTTTAACAACCTGCACCGGAGATTGTTAAGTTATTATTTTAACAATCTCCGGACGCAATAAAAAAGCTGTAGCTTTTAGGCTACAGCTATCATTTTCTTCCATGCCTCTGTATTATTGTTGTAGTTGATTGTTGCCCACAGCTTGCGGGGCATTTTATCGTTTCCTGTTGCTCTTTTGTATACATCCATTGCCTGCTTGACAGAAGCTACATACGCGGTAATTATTTTATTAGTTAAGTCTCTAACAATGAGCACTCCTGTATCTGTTAATGTTGCAGTGGCGTCTCTTCCTTTTTTATCGCTTGCGATGTAAACCGGATTACCAAAACCTACAGTTTTATTTATAATGGAAAATCTTGTTGCACGGTCTATTTCTGCATGGTATGTCATGTTTGTTAAATCGATAGCGGGCATCTTACTGTTCTCCTTTCTTTTTCTTTTCTGGTTACAGTATAGCATAGCCCGGGCAATTTGTCAAGCATTTTTTTCAAAAAAAAATAAAAATATTTTTTTAACAAAGGCCGTGCGGTTTGACAATTTTTTATTGAATTGGTATAACAAAAAATTGTCAAACCGCATCATCGTTAATTAATTAATTAACAAGCCGAGGACAAAAAAAAGAAGAGATTTAAATCTCTTCTTCTACAATCTCATAGTTTTCATTTTCTGCAAAATTGCGAGAATAGCTTTCTGCAAAGTCTTCAGCTATACGACGATTTGCAAAGCTTGCAATCCATTCATAGGCTACGCCGCCTTCAAAAACATAATACACGCTGTATCTCTTGTTGTTATTCATCATTGTTATTAATTCCTTTCCGGTTTTATTGGGTTTTCCTTCCCTCATCTTGATTGTATATTAGCATAGCCGCCCGGATTTGTCAATACTTTTTTTTAAAAAAAAAATAAAATATTTTTTTAACAAACTGTTCAGGAGATTGTTAAGATAATATTTTAGTAATCATTATAAGAAGAAAATAAGAACATTTAGTAGTTAATAACTTAACAAAGATTGTTATGTTAATAACTTAACAAAGACTGTTAAAATAATATTTTAACAAAGATCGTTAAGTTATTATTTTAACAAAGATCGTTGTGTTAATAATTTAACAAAGAGCATGTTTGTTAAATTATTAATAAATGTTTTATTTGCTAAATATCCTAGTTAAAAGTTTAACAAATCATGGACTTTGTTAAAAAATTAATAAGTATTTTATTTGCTGAATACTCTCGTTAAAGGTTTAACAAATCATTGATTTATTTTGTTAAAGATTTAACAATCGCTCTATTCATTGAATGTTCTTGTTAAAAGTTTAACAATCGCTGGACTTTGTTAAAAGTTTAACAAATGCTCCCACATCGTTAAAAGTTTAACAATTTGCCCGTAAAAAGGTGTATCCCCCTACCAAAAGAGTTGATAGGAGGATACGGGAAAACTTGCGCGCGAGGCAAGATGTTGCAATTCGTTGGAAATTTTTCACAGTATATATATTATAATAAACACGCATCCCTGCGGGGGGTTAGGTACGTTAAGGAGACGACCAGGCACGCGCGTGCTTACAATAGATAAGCTTTTATTAATGAGGGGGAATGGGGTAGTATTTGACGGGCGTGTGAATCTATTCATGTTGATAGGTCGAGAATTTTTGGACAATAGACAAGTAGTGTAAGATTGCCAGTTGGAAAGATTGACACATCTTTAACAAAGGTTCTCTTTACTCTATAGATGGGTATCCCCCACTCCACCCCCCCCCCCCCCCCGCCCTCAAACAAACTTT
>Ga0247609_10003447_pt1 | contig 16049 bp, 3 predicted proteins | sample 172DNAGHGlowgp2_FD_193487 | JGI IMG/M metagenome (GOLD analysis project Ga0247609, IMG submission 193487) | Sheep rumen microbial communities from Palmerston North, Manawatu-Wanganui, New Zealand - 1728 DNA GHGlow gp2 | ecosystem: Host-associated > Mammals > Digestive system > Stomach > Rumen ...
GGGGATTGGGGATTGGGGTTTGGGGATTGGGGATTGGGGATTGGGCCCAATCCCCAATCCCCAATCCCCAATCCCCAATCCCCAATCCCCATTTACACTAATTATTAAATGAATATTATTTTAATTTTTTATATTAATTTTATTTTATTTATTATATTATTTATAATTAATGGAACAAGTTATAAGAAGAACAAAAAATTTATAATAAATTCATTGATGTCATCGGAACACATTATTAATGATACCAATTATCAATCACCTCCGCCTGCTCTAGATATTGCTGTTAATGATAAATCCATTGAGAAAGAAAATGAAGTTTATTTTATAGTATTACGACCAAGCGAAGAAAAAATAGATTTCACGAAAGTAAAATTCAAATCTGATATTATCCCAAAAATTATCCATAACAAAAACAACAAAAGCAATTTAAAAGGAAGTGAGTCTTATCTTGAAGAAATTGTTTTTAAATTTATAAAAAAAAATAAGGGCAAAAAGGCTACATCATCAAATAACACTGTATTAAAATATATAGAAGGAGATGATGAATATGTGATTTCATTCTCTGCAAAAAATAGTTCTTTTGTATATGAAACTGAATTGAAAAAAGGGAATAAATATCTGGATAATATTGTAAAAGAAAACATTGATCAAAGCATTGTTCCATTTTATAATAAATTAGACATATTTATAGAAGCTTTGAAAGAAAATAAAGAAAGCAATAATATTGAAAAATTATATGAAGATACAATTACTTTATTTGAGTAAAAAAAAAAATTTAGTCTTTTAATATCCTTATTCCTTAAACTATATGGGCAAAACAAAGTTTTATGCAAAAAATTACTTGATATTTTTAATAACATAAGAGAAGAAGAAAATACAGATAGAGATAAAGCTTTAGAATCTAATCTAAATACTTTTATTGAAATTTATGAAAATGCAAATGATATTATACAAAAGAATGAATACGATGCTATCAAATTTTATGGAGTTTTATTTTGTTATTTTAATTATTATTATAAGAATAATTTTTCAAAAATGATAAAAAAATTCTCAGAAGGAAATGCTGATATATTATATGAAATCTTAATTATATACTATTCTCATTTCATAAATCCATTAAATCAAAATAAGGAATTTTATAATAATTTTATTAAATATTTAATAAAAAAAGACAAGGAATTAAATATATTCAAAAAAATATTAAATTACATAGATGATATTGAAACATTTTTATATATTATTAATGAAAATAAAGATAATATTTTTAAAAAATATGATGGTTTGAAATTAGACCCTATTAAATTAACTTCTGGCTTAAAACTTTCAAGAAAAAATGAAAATAAAGAAAAAGGAGAAATTATAAATGATGATGAAACTCAACCTGAAACAGATGAAATAGGAAATAAAAATGAGTCAGAAAATGAATTAGATGATATAATTAAATTAATTGAAAGTATTATCAAATATTCTTCTGATAATCTAATGTTAGCGGTATATATAAAAAGTACATTTTGGATATATCTACTAAAACAATATAATGTTCCTGATTGGGAGAATCTAAATAATTGCTATAAATTAAGAGAATTATTTAAAAAATATAAAAATTTAATTAATAACTTATATAAAGAAGAAGCAAAAAATTCCGAATCAAATAAAAAAAAGAAAGATAATAAAGATATTAACAGTATAATTATAAATGATATAAATAGATATTATGAAAGAGATGAATTTGCATTTATATTAAATAGAAATATTAAAGATTTTTTTGAAATAAAAAAAGGCAAAATAGCAAATTCAGAAATTCTAGGAGCTATTGAAAAATTTAATCCATATTTTAATATTAAAGATAAAGTTGATAACGAGAAATATAAAAATAATAGAGAAACATATATTTTTGATTATATAAATTTTGGTGAAACTTCTGAAGCATTTAATAAAACATTTCATCAATTGAATTTTGAAGAAATATTCAAAGAAAGTAAAAAAGATTTTATAAATAAAATAACATCTAAAATAAAAGATATACCAACTTTTGGCAATATTATTAAATTAATAGATATAACTCGAATACAAGAGAGAAAAAAAGATTATTATATTATTCTTAAAGATAAATACGAATTAATTATCAAAAACGAAATTCAATCATTATCTGGGGATAAATTGGATAAAGCAGTCAAAATTGTATCTGAATTTATAAGCAAAATTTATTTAGATGAAAATGATACTAGTTTTTTAGAAGATAAAATTAGTAAGTTAGATGAGAAAATAAAATCATTAATATATAATGAATTAATAAAAACATATAATGGTAAAGAGTATGAAAAAATGAAAAATTATATATATGATATTTTTTTAAATAAACTGGAGGATATTGATAATATTATAAAATTAATTGATAACTTATCTAAAGATGATAATAAAATTTTTTTAGATAAATTGATGAAAAAATGTGAATTTACAAAAGAAGAATTTTATTCAAATAATGAAAATAAAAAAATCAAATTATTGTGCTGTCTAAACAAAGCAGAAAGATTAAATATATTAGGACAAGATAATAAATATGCCAGCAAACTAGAAATTACATTAGACGAGATAAGAAATGAGTTAGAAAACGGTTCAATTTGTAAAAAATTATTAGAAACATTTTTAAATATAAAAAAGGAAAAAAGTGAAAAAAAAGATGAAGTCATAATTAAAAAAGAAATTATTCAAAAAAAAGATATGATTAAAACAGAAAAAAAAGAAAATGATGGAAAAAAAGAAGAGATTAATGATAAAACAGAGAAAAATATAAAAAATGATACAAGTAAAGAAGAAATAATTATACAAAAATTAGGGTTGATAAAAATGGTGCTAAAAGAATATGATCCTATGAAAAGATATGGAGAATTAAAGAAAAATATTAATGATATAAATGAAAAATTTGATAAGTTAAATTTCATAAAAGATTCCCTTGTAATATTTCATAAAAATAAATATATTAAAGTAATACAAGATATATCAAATATTATTAATGATATAGAAACTAAGCCAATAAATGAATTTAAAACTGAAGATATGAAAAATCACACAGATGATTTATTAAAATATGAAAGTTTATGTGAAAAAATAAAGCAATTGAAGGATTTTTTACTTTTTAAAAAAATATTTGAAAATTCGCAAGGTAAAGATCAATCAGAGCGTTTTGAAGATGGACTAAAAAAATTAAATAATTTAAAAAAATTATTTAACGAAAATTCATCAAATATCGAAGTAATATTTAATGAAGAAAATTTTGTAAATATTTTTAAAAATATAAAAGAAGAATTAGGCAAAAAAGATGAATCTAAATCAAAAGATTTTATAGAGCAAATGGTAGAATATTTTAATATAAAGGATGGCAAAAGAATAGAAGAATTAAAAATAATTATTAAAAGTAAAAAATATGAAATGGTTGTTAAAAGTATTAAATTTTTTTTTGATAATTTTTCAGGTAAAAAAATAACTTTACCTAAAAATATAGAATTATCAGAAATGAAATTAAAACTCCTTAAATCTACATTAGAACAATTAAAAAAAAATAATATTTTTGATTATGAATCTAATAGTCCTTTTTATAGAGTATTTACTTCATTTTATGAAAAAAAGGAGGCATTAGATTTTTTAATAAGTAAAATAAATGCTGATAATAAAAGTGATAATTTTATAAAAACTATAAAAGGTAAATTAGATCCAACAAACAGAAGTATATGCATTAAAGATATTGATGATACAATTGAATGCTTAGGTCATTTCAAAAATCTTACATTTTACAATGACTCTTCAAAAATAATGGATTATTTAAAAGATTTAGATGAGGAAAAAATTAAGAAATTCGAAAGTTATTCAAAAAAATATCCATCGATTATTGAATTAGATAGAAAAAATGAAAAAGATGCTTTCGAAAAAGTATATCAAATTATTCAAGATGCAAGTTTAATATTTAAATTGGATAACGAAGATTTTTGCTATAAAAATGATAGTCAAAATAATCTAATAAATATTAAAGAATTAATCGATTTAAAAAATAAAATTAATATTCAACCTAAAAATAATATAAATGAAGAAAAAAAGGACGAAAAAGATGAAGATAAAATTGAAGAAAAATGTGAAGCACCAAAAGAATTAGATCCATACGAAGAAAAATGCGACAAATTGATATTTTTTAAAAAAGTAATATCCAATTTAGAAATAATATATGATAAAATTAATCTCCTAAGAGAAAAAGGATTTAATATACCAATAAGAATTGATATTGTAATAAAATATCCAGAAGATATATATAAATTAAATGAACAAAAAAAAGATTTTAACTTTATAAAAGATTATTTATTTACAATAAAAAATGACTATGAAAATCAATTAAATACAATTTATGAAAATGAAAAATATTTAAGATTATTATATGGTAAATTATTTAGAAAAATAAAATTGCATCAAGAAGGTAATTGCAAAATATTGGAAATAATGAGATATATTTTGAATAAAACAGATAATCAAGATAAAATTCAAGAAGGACAGATATATAATGAACCAATAGGTGAAGATTATGAAAATGAATATAAAGATTATACTAAACAAATATTTGATAGTATTTCAAAATATTTTATTTCATTATTTAAAAATAATAATACAAATTTCCAAAAGCATTATGAAAATATGTAAAAAAAAAAAAAAAAAAAAGAAAAAGGTATTAGCATAAAAAAATGTGAAAAGATATCAATGGAAGAATATATTTTATATTTATTTCAAGAAAAATTAGATAAATTACCTATAGCACAAAATATATTAATTTGTAGTAATGAAACATCTATTGAAGAAATTCAATCGTTTTTTTATAGAGCTATATTATGCGAATATAATACTTTATTTATAGTTGAAATTTTAGAATCATTTACTAATTTTCAGCATAATAAAATGTACGGCTTCATAGATAAATTATTATCAATTAAATTAGAAAATACAAAAAAGGACAAAGAAAACCAAAAAATTAAAAATATTGATAAATCAAGATCAAAAGAATATTTAAATAGTCTCATTGTTTTTGTTTATAAAAAGTTAGAAAATGAATTTTCTTTTTTAAATGAATTAGGGAAATATACAAAAAAAATAGAAAAAAAAACAGAAATAAGAGAGGATGATGGCTTTATTAAAAATGAATCATCTATTCTAATAGGAAAGGAAAAAGAAAAAGAAAATAAAATGGATGAATTAAATATTTCAAATATTTCACATCATAGTATAAGAAGTATTCAAGATAATGATATAACACAAAATATAAAAGTTATTTCTTCTGATGTGTGTGGTTTAGGTAAATCATTTAAAATTAAAAAAATGATAAAAGAAGAAAAATTAACATATTATTATTTTGCTTTAGGTGGAATGTTAACAAAAAAAATTATATATGAAAAAATTTTAGATTTGTTTAAAAAAATTAAAGAGGTTTCAAAAATGAAAAAAAATCTAGAAAACCAAAAAATTAAAATAAATAAAGATGACGAAGAAGATATAAAAATAGAAGAATATTCAGAATTTAATAATGTTGCTATTCATTTAGATTTAATAGAATCTGAAGATACATCTTTAATAAATGAATTTTTATTTTCATTTCTTATTACTAGATTTTATACTAACAATGAAGATATTATTTATATTCCAAATAATATAAAAATTTATATAGAAATACCTAATAGTTTTGAAAATTATTTAACAAAACATGGAATTTTAAATGCATTTGGTATAGAAAATATTGTACTTGGAGAATTAAAAAAAAATGAAAAAATTAATATAACTAACATAAAAATGCTTGATTTAGAATTAGGCTCAAATTTAAGATGCATTTTTAATAGAATGATAGGTAAGAAAGAAAATAAAGAAATAGAGAAATTTATAAAAGAAAATATAGGTATTGAGGAGTATTCTTATCATCAAGTAGAAACTTTTATAAAGCTTTTTATAAATCAATTTAGTGTATTTGAAGGAAAAATAATATTTACTAATTCTCAAAATATTGATATAACCAATAAATGTATAAAATACTTTGCCGAAAGTACTAAATATTTTACAAATGGAGGATTTGCAAAACTAATTACAAATAAAAATCAACCTATAAAAAACAAATTTGATTTATGCTTAGATGCATATGAAAATGATATGGGTAAAATACAATTTAAAACTCCATTAATATTTATTGATAAAAATACTAAGAAATTCAAATTAGAAATACTTCCAGAAATAAATGAGGACATTTTAACCAAGAATGTTGATATAGTTTATGTTATAGATGCAACTGGTTCAATGGGCCATGAAATAAGGGCTGCAAAAGAATATGTTATTCGTATTTTTCAAGAATTAACAGAAAAATATAAAGATTATAATTTTCAATTTGGCTCAGTTTTTTATAGGGATAAAGTATATTCAAAAGAAGATAAAGATGAATATTTTCCTTTGACAAATGATATGGAAGATTTAAAAAAAAAAATATCAACTATTAAACCATATGGAGGAGGTGATGGGCCAGAAGATTGGGTTGGAGGATATGAATTAGCACTAAATAATATGAATTGGAGAAAAGGAATTAAATTAATAATACATATTGCAGATGCTGGTGCCCATGGAACAGAATTTACAAAAGACGATATATTTATTAACGAAGGGCCTAAATTAACCTCTTTAATTCAACAATGCGCAAAAAATAAAATTAATATTATAGGATTTAAAATTAATGAAGAGCCAACACAATCTTTTGAAAAAATAACTGAAATATATAACGATTATAAAATGTCTAATATGGATAATGGTCAATTTATAGAAGTTTATGAATTTGCTAGAGGTAATTCAAAAGCTGTTTCTCAAACTTTTCATAAGCTAGTTATTGAAGCAGCTAATCAAGTGATAAATCCTTCATATAAATTTTTAAAAAAATTAAAACATGTATTATATCTTCCTAATGATTTAGAAGAAAATAAAGGAGACATAAATTCATTATTTTCTATATTAAATTTAGATACAGATAATTATGTAATAACTGAAGATAATTATAAAAAAATGATCTTGTTAATTTATAGAATAAAAGCAAATGTACCAGTTATTATAATGGGAGAAACTGGTTGTGGTAAAACATCTTTAATAATCAAATTAAGTCAATTTTTAAATAATGGAAAAAAATTAGTGGAAAAAATTGATATACATCCGGGTATTACAGATGAAGAAATATATAAAAGAATGAAAGACAAAAATAAGATTGCAAAAGAGCAAGCTTTTTTAGATGAAAAAAAAAATAAAAAAATAGAATTATGGGTTTTTTTCGATGAAATTAATACATGTAAATCATTATCACTTCTAACAGAAATCTTTATGAATAGAACATTTAATGGAGAAAAATTAGAGGATAATATAAGACTTATTGGTGCATGTAATCCATATAGAAGAAGAAAAGAATTATCAGAAAAATGTGGCTTATCAAGAGAAGATGATAAAGAAGATGAATTAGTATATAAAGTTGAGCAATTACCACAATCATTATTATATTATGTTTTTAGTTTTGGCTCATTAAAAGATGAAGATGAAAAAAAATATATAAAAAGTATCATACAGAAATTATTTACCAAAGAAGAAGAAAAGTTAAGTAAATATACAAATGAAGCTATTTCTAAATGTCATATATTTTTAAGGAAAACTTTTGGAGATCCTTCAATAGTATCATTAAGAGAAATAGCTAGATTTACAAAATGTGTTGAATTTTTCCAAGAATATTTCCTAAAAAAAAATAATCACAGTAATAATGAAGATAATGATACAAAAAAATTATATAAAGTAAAAAGTATTATATGCTCTATATATTTATGCTATTATATAAGATTAACTAATGATGAAAAAAGAGGTAGTTTTGATAATGAATTACAAAAAACAATATTAAAAATAGTAAATGTTTATTCTGAAGAAAAAAGTGGAGAAGAAGAAAAAGGTGATTTATTTGAAAAAATAAAATATAAAAAATTAAAAGAAGATCTTAGAGAAAAAAATATTAGGAAATTTAGTGATATATTAAAAATAGAAGAAGACTTTTTATTAGAACAAATAGATTTAGATAAAGGAATAGGAAAAAATCAATTATTAAAAGAAAATTTATTTTTATTATTTTTAGCAGTTGTTACAAAAATACCATTAATTATAGTAGGTAAACCAGGTACTGGCAAAAGTTTGAGCGCTCAATTAATATTTAATTCAATGAGAGGTAAATATTCTAAAAATCCTAAAGAGGAGAAAAATTCTATAGAGCCATTTTTTAAAAAATATCCACCAATAATTCAAACTTATTTTCAAGGTTCTGAGTCTACTACTCCCGAAGATGTTACAGAATTATTTAAGAAATCCGAAGATTTATATAAAAATTACAACAATAGCAACAACAAAAATTATAATAAAAATAAAGATGAGATAGTACCTATACATATGATTTTATTTGATGAATTAGGACTAGCTGAAAAAGCACCAACAAATCCCCTTAAAGTATTACATAGTAAACTTGAATATGATGGCAAAAATAAAGATGCATGATTGGTATTAGTAATTATTCTTTAGATGCAGCTAAAATAAATAGAGCATTAAATTTGTCAGTACCAAATTTAGAAGATAAACTCGATCAACTAAAATCCACTGCTAAAAGTATTGTAAAAAGTATTTCTGAAGATATACCTCCAGATATTTTAATTTTTAATATACTTTCAAGAGCTTATAATCTTTATAAATACTACTTAAATTTCATCAAAAAGTTGATGGTATTAAAGCAATATATTAAAATTAAAGATAAAGAAAAATTAAAAGGAAAAAATTTTAAAGAAATTGAAGTTGAACAAGATTTTGCAAATTTATTAAAAAAAGAGAAAAGAATAAAATCAGAATTTCATGGAAATCGAGACTTTTATAATATAATAAAAGGTGTAGCAATAGAAGGTTCTAAATTAAATAATATTGCAGACGAAGCTCAAATTGTACCCATTATTAACAATTATATTGAAAGGAATTTCGGAGGAATAAGTTATGAAATAGATATAGATTTTAATTTAAATTATGAAGATATAAAAAATGAAATGAATAAACTTAAAGATGAAATATTAAAAGAAAAAATGAATACAAAAAAAACAAAAAAAAATGAAGAGAATGGAGAACAAAAAGAAGAAAGTGTTATAAAAGTTACTTCAGTTTTTTTGTTTAAAAAAATATATAATGAAGCATGTACTTTAGAAGATAGTAAAAAGGAGGAGAAAACAAAAGGAATTATTTATCAAATAAAAAAGGATGATCTCGATAAATATGATTTAAATAAATGCATTAATGATAATATAAATGATATCAATAGCCGTTACTTATTATTAGAAGTAAAATCAAATTTAGCTCCTTTAATAAAACAAAATATTAAAGTGCAAAATCCAGATAGAAAAGATATTAATTTTTTTAATGGAAGTCCATTTTCAGATGATCGAAATAAAGAATATATAGCTAAAAAAGTTTCTGAAATTCAAAATTGTGCTTCACAAACAAATAAATTAATTATATTACAAAATCTAGACCTAATACAGCCATATTTATACGATTTATATAATATGAACTATAAAATAATTGATGAACAAAAATTCGTTAGAATATGTTTAGAGAATTTCAGTGAGCAATTAACCCCAGTTAATGATTTATTTAGAATTATAATTTTAGTAGATAAAGATTTTGTTAATAAAGTTGATATGGCATTTTTAAATAGATTAGAAAAAATGCAGATTAGCTTTAAGGATTTATTGGATAATGAGCAAAAAAATTTTATAACAGAAATTTTAGATGAAATTAGATTAAAACAAGAAATTAAAAATGAACAACAAAAAATTAATTATGATTTAAATCATTTATCAATTAATTGTAGTAAACAAGAAATTGGAGGATTAGTTTATTATTTATTTTTAGAAAATAGAAAGGAAAAATTAAATAAAGATGAAATAAAAGAAATAATATATAGCAAAATAAGTAATCTTTTACCACAAGATATAATATCAATTATACCAGAAGGAAATCCTATAAAACAAAAATATTATGAGGTAAAAAAATATTATAATTTTAGGCAATATATTAAAGATATAGAAACTGGTGTCGATTATATAAATAGATATAAAATATCAATTATATATACATTTACTAATATTACTAACACTATAGAAGGATATAATAGTTGTGATACATTTATGATATCAGAAATTAATACAGAAGTTAAATTAAAAAGTAGTATAGATGAAATTAAAAGTAAAAATGAAAAGGAAGATTATCAAAATAAAAAGCATATAATATTAATTAGATTTGAGCAATACAATTCGAATAAAATACAATTTATAACTGATTATATTAATAATTATTGTAAATATGATGATTATATTTATATTTTCATAATATATCTCCAAAGAAGTTTTTATCATTTTGAAAATAAATTAAAAAAAGAAAGAATTTACTCAATTCCTAATATTTACAATAATATAAATCAATTATTTATTGATAATTTAGAAGGTCCAGATATAACTTTAAAAAATTTATTAGAAAGAAATTTAAAAGATGTTATGTTTTCTGCAGATGTATTCAGGAATTTAGATAATGAATTTAAGGATTTATTGACTAATTTTGTTTATGAAGAAATGGAATCAAAAAGTAAAATTGAAATAAATGATAAGAGCAAAATCTCAGATTTATCTATTTATCTTAATGATAAATATGGAGAAAAAAGTAAAGTAAGTTATACAAATGAAGAAAAATATAGTGATGATATAATTTATTATATGTCAAAAAAAGATCCAGATTTTAAAAATGATTTAATAAGAAAAGCAAAAGAATTAATAGAATTAGATAGGGATGCACATATAGATTGTAAAAGTCTAGTTAAGAAAATGCTTGCCAACAATTATATAAATAAAGATAAAATTGATATTATTACTTGTATATTAGATTATATAAAAGAAAATATTTTTAAAAAATATTTACTATATGTATTTAAAGTATTAGAACATAATAATTTTTTTACTACATTATTAGAATTAGATAAGGATAAAAATTGTAGATTGGATAAAAATGATAAAAATACTAAGCCTAATAATAAGAATGTAATTAAAGAATTAAAAACTGTATTTTTAAAAGAAATAAAAGTAGACAATGATAAAAAATATGAACCAAAATTTTTATTTAATTATAAAATTCCAGGATTTTATCATTTTTATAAAAACTTATCTGATTATTTAAATAAAGATATTACTTCAGAATTTTTTAATAATGAAAAAAAATTAAGAGATTATTTCGAAGATAAGCCTGAGATTGCAATAATTGAATTTCATGAAAAAGAAAAAGAATTATTAAGCAAAGTATTGGAAGCAATACAAAAAGATAAATTATATTTTAATTTACTAAACAAAATTTCACCAGATTTAATATTAAAAGATTATATTACATATTATTTAGAAAAATATATAGGTATATATTCGAGAGCTTTTTATCATATGATTGATTTACTATTAAATTTAAGGTTTTCTGAAGAAAAAGAGATTATTAAAAATAATGAAGATGAGCCTATTCATATTATAATATTAAAAATAATATGGATAGAATCAAATATTAATTATATTAAAAGTATATTAAAAATATTCGAATATGGGAAAGATATCACTGGTGATAAAATTGGACTTGATTTTTCTCAATCAATTTATAATTTTATTTATGATCAAGATACTCCTATTCAATATATAGTTAATGATAGAAGAAATCCAGAGCATACTAGAGAAGTTAATGAATGCTTTTATATTTTATTAGCAGGATTTTGCTTAAGTATAACATCTAGTGATATAAATTTAAATGAAATATCAATTGGAAATTATCACGAGCAGTTAAGAGAAATAAATAAAATTTTAGAAAACTTAAATAATGATTTAATTATATATTTGAATGAATTATATATTATTGATGAATTAATAAAAATTATTGAATATGAATTAAATAAAGACATTAAAAATATAAAAAATATAGAACAAATTAGAGAATATCTTACAGAAAATACAAAAATTATTCAAAAAAATCAATCAGATAAAATTAATAAATTAATCAAAAATTTCATTGATATAAATGATTTATTAAAAAAAGAAAAAGATGAGAAATTCAAAAAAAAATATTATTATACAATAAAATATATATATTTAAAAGAAATTAAAAAAGTAAATGATCCTGCTTATCGCTCTGTTATACTTGGAGAATTAATAAAAGAAAAAGAAATATTAAAAATATCAAATGATATATTCCAAATAATATTAAACTCATACTTAGATATAGACGATTTTAAATATATAAAAGATGATTTATTAGTTAGTAAAAATGATGCAATAAGACTTATAGATAAAAATTTATCAGATAACAATAAAGATTATTATTTATCATTATCAGAAACTATGCTCTATTTTTTTGAAAACTCCTCATTGATTTATTTAAAAGCCTTTTCAAAAATAGAATCCTTTGAAAAAGAACCTTTGGAAATTTTTAAAGGGTGTAATGACTTTTTATACAAATTCAAAAACAATTTAATTAAAGCTCATGGTAAACTCACATACATTATGAAATTTTTTTGTATAGGCTATATAAAATCATATTGCTATACGTTTATCAAAATGCATAATAAATCTAAATTCAATCCTAAAAACATAATTAAGGAAATAAATGAAAGTGATAAAATAAATATGGTTAAACTTTATATATATAAAATAATTTACAATAAAAACAATAAAAAAATTGGAGTCTTTTTTAATAATGCTATTAAAGATAAATATAAACTGGAGAAATATAATAACTTCAAAGATTTTTTTAAATCAAAAGACGAAGTACAATTTAAATATGAAAAGGGTATATCAAATAATGAAAATTATAAAGAGCTATATGAAAAACTTGAAGAATATCGAAAAGATGAATTTGAAAGTGAAATAACAAAAAAAGATGTTAGTAGTAGTGGAAAAGTAATTTTTGATGATTTTTATATGGCTGCATGTGATTTAATATTATCAAATTTGAACAAAAAGGATTTTGAAAATGAAAATATTTATACTAATTTTTATAAAAATGTTTGTGAACCATTATATAAAAAAGATGACGAAGAAGATGAAAATAATAAATTAATTATATTATTACAATTTTTATTTGAAAAGGATAAATATTTAGAAATTAAAAAAGAGTATGATATTAAGCCAGAAGATATTGAAGTATTATTATATGGATATAGATATTGTTTAAATGAAATATCAGAAGAATTTAAAGAAGGAGATTATATTTATACATCTTTATATAATCAATTTAATTTAAATTATTTAGATGAAAAATTGTATCCTGGTAGTGATACAAAAGAAGAGCCTTATTATGAATTAAATAATAAAATAGACAATCATTTTAAAGAAAAACCAAATGAAGGATGTTATGTTTGTTTATGTACTAAAGGATATTATCATTCAGTTTCTTCAGGATTTCCTGGTTCTTCCCAAATTAATATTAGATGTCCAAATTGTGGAAAAAAAATTGGTGCAATAATGAGAAATAAGGAAGAAAGAGATGAAAAAGGAAATAAAGTTAAAAATTATAAAATATATCAAACAATTAAAAGGGATAATTATTTCAGAATATTTAAGGATGATAATGAAATTGAAAGATTGCAGACAAATAAAGATACATATAGTAAATTGAAAGAAGTAAATTATATGACAAAAGAACAATTCAAAGAAAAAAAAATAAAACCATTATATAATAAAGAAAAAGGATTGAATAAAATTGATATAAATTATTTTAAAAAAGATAATAAAATAATAAGAAATTTAAGTCAGATATCATATAGGTTATTAAATTATATTTTATATTGCCATTTATTTTTTGCTAAATTATATACTAATTCAGATAAATTTGATAACTATTTACCAGAAGGAATGAAATGGATTGATATGATAAAAGAATGTTTTATTTTGTTGAAAAAAGAATTAGAAAAAAAAGGTATTAAAGAAATAGAAATTTTTATGAATTGTATTTTTATAGATTTATTTAAAAGACTACATGAACAAGAATGTATTGATGATTATGAAACTCTTATTAAATTTGAAAAAGAGTTGGATACATTAATTCAAGGTAAATTTGACAAAGTAAAAGAAGAAATTGAAAATTATAAAGAATTTGAGAGAAATTGTATAAAGGATGAAAAATCTGCAATTGCCTTATTAAAAGAAATATATAATAAAGATATATATGATAGCAGAGAATATCCATATTATGAGCATTTTTATTATACTGATTATTTAGATGAAGAATATATAGGTAATATTTTAGAACATAAAAATCAAAACGATTATCCAATATTAAGCAAATATTTGGAGCATAAAAAGCAAAAAAATAAAGATAAATATTCTTTAGATAATTTGGTTCTCTTTAATAAAGTATTAAAATTATTCCGAGACAAATATTCTAATCAAATTTCAAGAGAATTTTCTGAAAGACAAAAAATAAAAAACAGTGAAATTTATCAAGAAATAGAAAATGCTAAATTAATTGATGATTTCATTAAATTATATAATAGTTTCAATTTAGAAGATGATAAAGGAAATAAATTAGAATTAGATGTTGAGAAGAATTACATATGTGATTTTCTCTTAATTGATGATAATAAATATGGAAAATCATATAAAAAAATTTATAAAAAATTTATAGACAAACAAAATACAGAATTAGAAAATTTATTAGATAGAAAAATTGAGGCAGGAGAATTTAACAATAATTGTAAAAACAGAATAAATATTCAACAAATGAAAGAAAATGAAATATTTACTTTGCCTAAAAAATTTGACTTTAGTAGCGTGATATTTAATTCATCTTATAGAAAGGTGATAGATACTAAAAATTATGAAAATTATAATGAATATGAAATAAGTCTTCAAAAAGCCGAAGCAGAAATGACTGATTCATTATTGAAAAATAAAAAGCTATTAAATGATGTATTAATAGGATTTAATTATAATAATGAAGTATTCAGTTATGAAATAAATGATTTAGTTTCTAATTTTAAATATGAAAAAGTGAATATAACTATTGATGATAAAGTTGAAATTTATCAATTTATTAATAATAATTCTGGAAATAATGAAAAATATAAAAATATTATAAATAGTTTTATAACTCTAATAGAGCATTTAAATAAAATGTATAAAGAACAAAATAATAAAATTAATGAGAAAACAAAAGTTTTTGAAATAGAAATAGTTGAAAAAACAAAAAATATATCAAAAGATTTTAAAGATATATTCCAAAATAAAAATGAATTAACAGTTAATAAAATAACAAATATATTTGTTTATTATTTAATGCTAATATTTAAATATATAAAAAAAGATATTGAAAAATATCAGGTAAAAACAGAAGTTAATAAAAAGGAAAATGAAATAAAAAATAAGAATAAGACAAATGAAGAAGAAAAATCAAAATATTTTTTAGATGAAAAAATAATAAAACAATTAGATGAAATATTTAAAAAGGGTATGATTATTACAAAAGATTCATTAGCCACAGCAATAAGATTATTTATAAGTTTAGTATTATATAGGGAAAAAGATAAAGATAAAAAAATTAAATTAAATAGAAAAAATATAATTGAATATTTGAAAGTAAGAGATTTGTGGGAATCAAAAATATATAAGGATGAAAAATTTGAAGAAAATTTATCCAAAATAAAAGAGTTAAAAATAAAGACAAATGAAATATTATATTTCTATTATTATTTAACAGATAATAGGGATGAAGGGTTTGAAATAGAAGTAAAAGAAGAATTAAAGAGGAAAGAAGAAGAAGAAAAAAGAAAAGAAGAAGAAAAAAAACAAATAGAAGAAGAAGATAAAGTAGAAAGAAGAATAGAATTGGGAGAAAAAAAAGAAGGAGAATTTGGAGAAAAAGAAGAAGAAGAAGAAGAAGAAGAAGAAGAAGAAGAAGAAGAAGATGAAGAA
>Ga0247609_10003448_pt1 | contig 16046 bp, 12 predicted proteins | sample 172DNAGHGlowgp2_FD_193487 | JGI IMG/M metagenome (GOLD analysis project Ga0247609, IMG submission 193487) | Sheep rumen microbial communities from Palmerston North, Manawatu-Wanganui, New Zealand - 1728 DNA GHGlow gp2 | ecosystem: Host-associated > Mammals > Digestive system > Stomach > Rumen ...
TCCCAGTTCACCAGGCGCTTGCCGCGGTAAATGAGGCCTTTCTTGAACAGGTTGAAGAAGGCGTGGCGCACGGCCTTCGCGCAGACCGGGTCCAGCGTGAAGCGCTGACGGCTCCAGTCACAGCTGACGCCGAGGCTCTTGAGCTGCTTGGTGATACGGGCTTCGTATTCGTCCTTCCACTTCCAGATGCGTTCCACCAGCGCGTCGCGGCCGATGTCGTGGCGGGTCTTGTGTTCGTCCTGGAAAAGGCGCTTTTCGACCACGGCCTGCGTGGCGATACCCGCGTGGTCCGTACCCGGAATCCAAAGCGTGTCGCGGCCGGTCTTACGGCGGTAGCGTACCAAAATATCCTGGAGCGTATCGTTGAGCGCGTGTCCCAGATGGAGCGCGCCGGTAACGTTCGGGGGCGGAATCACGACCGAGAACGGTTCGCCCTTTCCGCTGGGTGCAAAACTGTTATTCTCAGCCCAGGCGCTATGCCAGCGGGCCTCCACATCTTTAGCGTTATAACGAGTTTCCATAGTGGGCACAAATTTAGTAAAATGCCCCTATTGTCATTCCCGGCTTGACCGGGAATCTCCCTTGTTTTTCTATTAAAAAGGGGAAAGCCTTCCCCTCGCTCCAGCCGAATGTCATCCCCGCGAAGGCGGGGATCTCCCTTCGTCTTCCGCTACCCCTTCGCCTAGGGGCTCTGCCCCTAAACCCCCGTAAAAAATACCAACGGTAATGAACCGAGCAAGCACAAAGCAACCGTCAACACCAAGCACAGCGCTTCTTTTTTCACATTTGTTGTTCTAAAAAAGAACACTACCATCGGAAAAATGTTCCCGCAACGAGAAACAAAAATGGAATCAGCCGGCGACTGAGGGCCTGTTAGAGGGGGAGGCTTCCCCCTACAAATAATTTGTTTTTCCGTCCTCCTTTTTGTATATTACCCCCTGCACCAGAAAAGGTGGTATTAAAAGATCGCTATCCGCGCAGGCGGGGCGGTCTTTTTTTTACCCCAAAGGAGGAAAAGTGCGGAAAAAGGAAGAAAACACCGAAAACTGCGACAGCATGTCGCAGTTTTGACCCTGTATTGCTCAAATGCTCAAAAAAAGGAACTTTTTATGGCCAAAAAGCCCGTAAAACAACAAGAATCTGAATACAATGAAATTTTGCGACAGGCTGTCGCAGTAATTAACGAAACCAGGATAAGCATCGCCCGCCAACTCAATGCGAGCGAGAATACCGCCTATTGGGAAATAGGTAAACTGCTTCATGAACGGAAACTGGAAAGTAAGCATGGAAACGCCGTTGTCAAACGTCTTTCGGTTGATTTGAAGGAACGTTTTCCTGATATGGGGTTGTCCCCGCGAAGTTTGTGGGATATGAAAAAATTTTATGAGCGTTTTAGTCTTAGTGCGCCAAAAGTGCAACAGGCTGTTGCACTTTTGCCTTGGGGACATATACTGTTACTGATGCGTTTTGTGGCGGGTGATGATGACCGTGCGCTTTTTTATGCAACGGAATGCGTTTCTAAGGGCTGGCCTCGCGATTTACTTGTTAATGCCGTTCAAATGCAAATGTACGAACATGCCGTTTTGAGCAACCCGGCAAATAATTTCAAAAAGACCCTTCCTGAGAACCAGGTCGAATTTGCGAACGAAACATTCCGAAGTTCGTATAACCTTGGTTTTTTAGGCGTAACCGATTCCTTAGAGGAAGTTGAACTTGAAAAGAAACTGGTTGAAAAAGTTAAGCAGTTCCTTCTTGAGTTGGGCAAGGGCTTTGCCTTTATTGGAAATCAACATGTTTTGGAATACAATGGTAAAATAAGAAAGGTCGATATGCTTTTCTTTAATCGCCAGTTAAGAAGTCTTGTGGCTATAGACCTGAAAATTGGCGAATTTAAGCCGGAATATGTTGGTAAAATGAATTTCTATCTGTCTTTATTAGATCGTCTGGAACGTGGTGAAGATGAAAATAGGTCTATAGGAATTATTTTATGCGCAACAAAAGATTCCGTTGAGGTTGAACTTTCTCTAGATGGTGTCGATAAGCCCATTGGTGTTGCTGATTATCAATTGTTGTTACCTAAGGCTGAGTTGCAGAAAGTCCTTACGGATGAGGTGAGGGCGTTTAATGCTGAGCAAAATCGTGCTTTACCAGCGGTCGGGTGAACTGGCATGAGAAATCATGCGTGCAAATTATGCACATATGATTACATTGGGGCCTTTTTTTTCGAAAAAGGAGGTGGCCAAAAAAATTGACCACCTTGCCAAGTTGAAATTGATGTCAAATTTTTGATATCAAACCCCGCAGCCAACAAGATTACCACCATCATGCAGATAGAATACACGCAGGCGTACCACTGCATTATGGAGATGCTGAAAAAGGGGCTATCCAATCCCTAGAACACGAACTGCTTGCCCGCGAACACGCCCAAAGAAATCAGGTCGCCTTCGGTCACCCCCAGGAAAAATCCGGTGGGGTGGGCGTAGGTGTACTTGCGGGCGCCGACCCAGTCGCCGATAGTGCCTTTGTACACGTCGTCGAATTCGATGGTGAAGTTCCCGAACTTTCCGTTCTTGCCGAAACGCACGCCAATCCACCAGGCCGATGCAGGCGCAAACCCGTTTCTCGCGTCGGAGTTGTCAATGTAGCCGATGTCGCCCAGGTCTTCACGGACGTCGTCGTAGTCGGAATCTCCCTGGTAGGCCTGGATACCGCCGGCCACGCCCAGAATGATATACTTGCCCAGGTTGGCGTCGATACCCAGCAAGATACGTTCCTGCAGGTTCCAGAAACCGTAGGACTTTTTGCCTTCGCCGGTTTTCAGCCACTCGTTGTAGTTGTCAGACCCGTTGATGCTGTAGGACTTCTGCTTCTCTTCGTTGGTGAAGGTGACTATGTCGTTGCAGTCGGCGTCTTCGTCGCAGCTGAACTTGAGAGATCCACCGTAGCCGCCCACTGCGGCACTCACGAAAAAGACCCTTCCCAGGCGGTAGGTGGCGGCGATGTTTCCGCCGCCGCCGTTCATCTGCTTGATGTTGTCCGCGTCGCCGTTGTGGGCCCAGAATCCGGAGGCCGCCACTTCGACTTCGGTAACGGCGCTATCCGAGGTGGCCCTGTGGGTCACGGGGGCGGGCATGGCGGCCGCACCCATGGAGTGAAGGGTGGGGGAACATGCCGTTATCGCCATGAGTATCAAGCCGATAGCAAAAAACTGGACGAGTTTCTTCATTTTCTACTCCTTGTAAAAGAATCTCCACTCTCAAAGATAGTAAACAGTGCTTTTGAATGAAAGACCCCTTGGGTTGGACATTTTTTCTAATTTTTTCCGCACAAAATCCCTTTTTTACGACAAGGAGTCCAACATGGGTGGCTTTTGCGGAGTGGTTTCTAAAGAAGATTGTGTCAGTGACCTCTTTTTCGGGACCGACTACCATTCACATCTCGGAACGCATCGCGGCGGCATGGCGGTGCTGAAATCCAACGGAACTTTCCACCGCTCCATCCACAACATCCAGAACACTCCCTTCCGCAGCAAGTTCGAGCACGACCTGGCCACCTTCTCGGGCAACATGGGCATTGGCGTTATTTCGGATACAGACCCGCAGCCGCTGGTCATGACCTCCAAGCTCGGTACGTTCGCCATCGTGACTGTGGGCTTGATTACGAATATCGAAGAAATCAAGAACGAACTGTTCAAGAACAACTGCATGCAGCTCCAGTATTCCACCACCAGTGGAATGGTTGGGCCCACCGAAGTGGTGTCCGCCCTCATTGCTACTCAGGATTCCATCGTCGATGGCCTCAAGTATGTCCACGAAAAAGTCAAGGGAAGCTGCTCCATTCTTTTGATGGATGACCATGGTAAGTTCTACGCCAGCCGTGACAAGTGGGGCCGCACGCCTATCGTGCTCGGCAAAAAGGAAGGCTCCATGATCGCCCTGCAAGAGAGCTGCGCCCTCCAGAACCTGGGCTACGAGCACGTGCGCGACCTGGGCCCGGGCGAAGTGGTGGAGCTCACTCCCGATGGCGACACCACGCTGGTCAAGCCCGGCGACAAGATGGCCATCTGCTCTTTCCTCTGGGTCTATTACGGTTACCCTGCCTCCTGCTACGAAGGACGCAACGTGGAAATGACCCGCTACCGCTGCGGCTCCGCCCTTGCAAAGCGCACTCCTACCGAAGCCGACGCCGCCTGCGGAATCCCCGACTCCGGAACCTCCCACGCCCTGGGCTACGCCCACGAGGCAGGCATCAAGTTCGCCCGCCCCTTCGTCAAGTACACGCCGACCTGGGCCCGCTCCTTCATGCCCCAAGACCAGAAACAGCGCGAGCGCGTGGCCTCCATGAAACTCATCCCCATTCCGGGGCTCATCAAGGACCGCCGCCTGGTGTTCTGCGACGACTCCATCGTCCGTGGCACCCAGCTCGGCAAGCAGGCCCAAAAGCTCTACTCCCTGGGCTGTAAAGAAACCCACATGCGTATCGCCTGCCCGCCCCTCGTGTTCCCCTGCAAGTTCATCAACTTTTCCCGCAGCAAGAACGAATACGACCTGATTACCCGCCGCTACATCCGCGACCAGGAAGGCGAACATCCGGACTTGGAAAAATACACCGACCCCGATAGCGATGCCTACAAGGGCATGGTGGAATACATCCGCCAGAAGCTGAACCTCACGACCCTTGCGTTCCAGCGTATCGACGACCTGATACACGCCATCGGTCTCCCGGCCGAACAGCTCTGCACCTTCTGCTGGACCGGCAAGGACTACGCAGAAACCGGCGACTGCTACCACTGCCCCTGCGAAGGCGGCGAATGCGCCTGCCACTCCAAGAAAGACAAGGAATAAGCCATATTAAAAAGGGGGAGGAATCCCCCTCGCTACATACTAGACGAAAGAACGCTTCGCCTCCGGCTTCGCTATAGACGAAAGATACGGTGAAAAACTATCGTCTTTCGTCTATAGGCGCTCTGCGCCGTTCTTTCGTCTATTATTTCGCTACCCCCACGCCTAGGGGCCCTGCCCCTAAGACCCCCGACCAAGGTGGGGATCTACATTTCTATCTGAGAAAAAAATGATGCTTGATTTTAGCTACACTATTTTATTATAGCAAAACAATGTGAAGGCAATTTCATTGCGAGTAGCATCATAAGATTTCGATTTTTTATAATTTTAAAACTTTGATTGTAACTCGCGTGTTTTTCTGTTCATCTCCGTACCCACCAAGAACAAATACATATACATTTATAGAAAAAGAAAGCCCATTATATAGAATATATGCATTAACATCTATATAGTTGGAGGCTTGTGCATCTACATTAACATTTGAAAAACCTTTATCTCTTAATTTCGTCTCAAGCAAAGTTGAAAATTCAACTATATCATCAAAACGCTGTTCAAATTCGCTTTCTATGCTATTGAGCGATCCATTCCAAACTAAATTTGAACCATAAAATTCCTTAATAACAGGCGCTACATACAATCAGCAACCTTTTCAATATCTCCGAATAAATAGACCTTTTCCGGCGTATTCGTATTATTTGTAGCGGTATCAGCAGGCGTTATCGGATTCGCAGGATTATCGGGAGCAGTCGCTCCCCCGCCAGAACTGGACGATTCGGAGCAGGCGGTCATGGCGACCATCGTCGCACAAAATCCAAAGGCAATCAGTCCTTTAGAGAAGGAAGGACTTTTTCATAAAATTCTCCTATCGGTCAAGAGTCCGTATGCCAATATAACTAAAAGGCGAGCTTATCGGCAAATTATTTCTTTGCGCAAGGGAAAAACATATCGAAATCGCGTTGAATTCGTTCCCCCGTGGACCTATAGAAATTATCCCCAAGGTAGTAGTCGCAGACGGTTTCCCTCATTCGAGTGAATTCCTTGAGGCTGTGCTTGCCTCGCTGAGCCTCAATCGTAAGGTCAATTAGCTCCAGAGCCCTAAAAACAGCCCTTTCAACCTGGTTCTGGTTTCCTTTTGCCTTCCAACGGTTCGCACGCGAGATTTCACTGCCGATATTCAGCATCTGCATCGACAACGGCATTTCGGCCCATCGTCCCGCCGCTAGTTCCTTGTGTTGAACGTTCTCTACTTGCATAAGGAATTGATTATATCCTTGATTTTTTTCTGAATGATAGGATCTTCGACGCCGCGGCTACGATTTCCCTGATTAGGACGAATATTGATTAATGAGTCAAATTCAAGGAAGTCATCCCCGCCCATTTCTGGATAAAGGTTGAAGCCCCAAAGATTCTCTTGTTTGGACCCTTCCTGCAAAAGAAGAGTTTCCAAGTCGGCATGCATTTCTGCATCCAAAGCAATTTTTCCTTCGGCAACATCGACGACGCCCTTGACCATATCGCCAAAGTAATGCGTCTGCAATTCCAACAGAATTTTCTTGTCAAACGGTTCAGAATAGATTACCATACAAAACAATTATAACAATATAGTGTTTCAGCAACACCCATTTTGCACGCTTTTTTCAGCGAATCAATGCATTTTTTGATTTTTTTCTTTTTCAAAAGGCACCGAGGTTTCATTTTTCCTCGCCTTTGACAAAGGTATCGTTTTTTTTACATTACACCGTAAAAAAGGCTATATATGCGCTATCTTCTTTTTCTTCTGTTCCTTGTCCCAACAGTCCATGCCATTACCTGCACGGAAGGACTGCTGATGTATTATAAAGATTGGTATGGGCTTTATTTAGGAGGAACAGACGCTTTCCTTGATAGCATTCTTTTCACTTACGACGGAGAATTTTTTCGTTCCGAGAAAATTCTAAGAGAAAAAGACTACGTAAGATCAGTAGTTAAATCGAATGGAGACGGAATAACCCAGACCGATACGACGATTCAGTTTTATCTAGTAGACGATTTAACTACTCTCTCCGACCGCAGCATTGCCTCTAAAAAAATTTTAGGCGACACGGTATTTATCGAAGCACTCATAAGTGAAACTCTAACCAAGGAATACTCTATAGTAGGATCAAGAACAACTAGGGATTCTTCAAAAATTTATAAAGACGGTGTTGTTCTTAATTTTTCAGAATTCTCACAAAAAGAGGGTGAAGATAACTTTTACCTAGGTCACATTGAAGTATCATTAAAAAACGACACCTTGTTCATACTGCATCTTGGATCAGAAGACGGCGCACCGATGGATACTGCTGGTTTTGAAATCTATGTTGCCGACCCAAATGACAGCCATATTTGCCACGAATTCTACCGAGTTCATGATTGCGAAGATGGTTGCACAGATAGCAACGGGAATCCGATAAAAGATGGAGACATTGTACAGTCATACGACCACACCATTACAGAAAATAAAAACGGGTTCATGATAGAAGAAATCCGACACAACGGAACGAACCAATACTTCATGATTTATTACGATGGAATAACAACATCCATTGCAAAGCGACCTGCCGCAAAAGCGAACAGTCTCCGCCGCGACTTCTACTTTGACACCAAGGGGCGGAAGCAGCAGAAAATCGTTCCCTACAGGGTATTTTTCTAACTCAATTCTTCACGCAGCGGACACTGACACCGGCGTCCTTGTAGTTTTCGGACAATGTCGCCGCATCGTTTTCGTAACGCAAAACCAAGGTGATTGACTCGTCGTCATCGACCTCGGTGGCACTCCAGAAAAAGGCTCCCGAATTGACGAACGACTGATGCGTCTTGCCCCGTTGCGGAAGGCGCACGCCGTTTTCGCTTCGTCCTAAGAATAAAGGCTGCCGTACAAGGTAAGGTATTCCATTTCTCCGCAGATGCTGTTGGCCGTTTCATAATCAAGGTTTTCGGCCATCCAGACTTGATTGCCGATTTTCACGGTCTTGTAAGCCTTGCCGTCGCGCGAGTCCTTGAGTTTCATATCGGCACAAAAGTATTTTTTCACGACCTAGCTCACATAATAAACGATAAAATGCACCCGTTTTCGGGCGCATGATTTCATATTTAGAACAAACAAAAAGCCGATGGAGACAATCCACTGGCTTCTCTCTCAGAAAAAATAGATTTTAATTCCCTGCAATTTCCTTCGCCTTCGCCTCGATTTCGGCGATGGCCTTTTTACGACCTTCGGCAGAGTCTGCGTTTGCGAGCACGATGTTCACGAATACGGAACCTGCCACCACGGCATACACATGCTTGCTGAGAACCTTGGACTGTTCGCCATTGCGGATGCCGAATCCGCCCAGCACCTTGGCGCCACCCTTACCGACGGTGTCGATAAAGTCCAGGGTCGCCTGGTCAATGGTCGTTTCACTGCCGGTCGTGCCCGCACGGAGTGCGGCATAGATGTACTTGAAACCTTTGGAGGCCATCGTTTCGAGACGTTCCTTCGTCATGGAGGGAGCGGCCACCGGGATGTTTTCAAGACCGTGCTTCTTGCAAGCCTCGGTCAAACCTTCGTCTCCGTCAAACGGCAAGTCCGGAATGATGCAGGCGGAAACGCCGGCGTCCTTGCACATCTTCACGAAGTTTTCGACGCCTGGCGTAAAAGCCAGGGAACCGTAGGTCATGATGTAGATGGGCGTCTCGGGATGGCGTTCGTGAATCTGCTTCACGATGGCAAGTCCCTGCTTGGTGGAGTAGCCCTTTTCCAGCGCGATGGTCGATGCCGTCTGAATCGCCGGACCGTCTGCGCTGGGGTCACTGAAGGCGAGCTGAATTTCAAGGATGTTGGCGCCACCCTTCACAAGAGCGTCGGCGATGGCGATAGAAGTTTCTGCGTCCGGAAACCCGGCAATGAGATGAGACATTAAGTTCATGATAGGTGTTAGGTTGTAGGTGATAGGTTTTAGGTTATGGTTTCGGGATTTGGCATTACATATACTTAACCCCTAATACCTATAACCTACTTATTCATTATCTCCGCGTCGTGGATGTCCTCGTTGTTGTCGAGGCGCTTGAGTTCGGCCTTCAGGAATTCCTTCCACTTTTCGGGGCGGAACACGGGGCTCGTGATAAAGATGTCCTTGTCGCCGCGGCCACTCATGTTGATGACCAGTGCCTTGTCCTTCGGGAGTTCCTTCGCGATTTTCATGGCGGCGGCACCGGCATGGGCACTTTCGAGCGCAAACAGAATGCCTTCGTTACGGGCGAAGAACTTCACCGCTTCCAGAGCTTCCTTGTCGAGGATGGCGGTAAATTCTACACGGCCGGATTCGCCGAGGGCGGCAAGCTGCGGGCCAATTCCCATGTAGTCAAGGCCAGCCGAAATGGAGCGGGTCGGCATGGACTGACCGTCTTCATCTATCAGGAAACGGCTCTTGTAGCCCTGTACGATACCTTCGCGGCTGGCGTTGCCCGTCATACGGGCGGCGTTTTCGCCCACATTCGGTCCGATACCGCCAGCTTCTGCACCGATCAGACGCACATTCTTGTCTTCGATAAACGGGGTAAACACGCCGATGGAATTGCTTCCGCCACCCACGCAGGCCACAACCGCTGCGATGTCGATGTGGCGTTCTGCAGCCTGGCGCTTGACCTCTTCGCCGATGATGGACTGGAACGTGCGAACGATATCCGGGAACGGGGCAGGGCCGAGAGCGGAGCCGAGCACGTAGTGGGTGTTCTTGAAATTCGTGGCCCAGTCCCGCATGGCTTCGTTTACGGCATCTTTCAGGGTGCGGCTACCGCTGGTGACCGGCACCACCTTCGCACCGTACATTTCCATGGTGGCCACGTTGGGCTGCTGACGGCGGACGTCCACTTCGCCCATATATACGACGCATTCAAGGCCAAGTTTTGCGCAGGCCGCTGCGGTAGCGAGCCCGTGCTGACCGGCACCCGTCTCCGCGATGATGCGGGTCTTGCCCATCTTTTTTGCAAGGAGGCACTGACCGATGGCGTTGTTGATCTTGTGGGCGCCGGTGTTGGCGAGGCCTTCCAGCTTGATGTAGATCTGCGCACCGCCTAAAAGCTTGGTCGCCGTCGGGGCAAAGTACAGCGGAGTCTCGCGGCCAATGTAGTCCCGCTGGATAATGCGGAGCTCTTCCAGGAATTCCGGGTCGTGGATGTACTTGTTGAATGCCGCTTCCAGGTCGTCCAGCGGACGGCGGATGATTTCGGCAACGTACTTGCCGCCGAACTTGTCAAAGAAACCGTTATTTGAAGAAGTAGTCATATTCATTCTCGTGTCATCCAGGCCCTTCGACAGGCTCAGGGTAAACTCCGGCGAAGCCCGAAGCGATATACGAAACTTGGCAACTTGTTGCCTTAGTTGAGTTAGGTTCGAAGGAGCAGGATCTAGTTTAAGGTTTAGTCTTATTGGTTTAGGGTTAAAGATTCTCGGTTGAAAAATTAAAGGCCTTCGGGAGTCCGAAAGCCTTTTTCAATTCTTGGTTGCAAACACTTGATGAAAACAGCAAACCGGACTCTATTTCGTAGAGCCCCACCACCAACGGTTGAAACGGATTACTGCATTCATCTTCATGTGCCAAAATTTAGGAAGTCACGACCCCATTGGCAAGGGATTCCTCACAAAATAACAAAAAAAATAAGGCGTCGGGAACACCGAGCGCCTTTTTAAACACTGGATGAAAATGGCAATACCTAAATCCCTTCTTTGAGAACCTCGTCGATAGCGGCGCTAGCGTCAAAGCGGATTGCCAAATTCATCTTAATGACTTCAATATATATACTAATTCGTTGTCTGTCAATGGGTTATGACGCTGTTTTTGTAATTTTTTTGCCAAAAAACCGCAATTTTGGGTCTGTTTAGTCCCATTTGTCGAAAAAATGACTCCTTTTAGCCGTTTTTTGCTTATATTTATGACGACATAGTTTAGAGTTCGCTCTTATTCAGACAGCTGGAAAACGACCAATATTTCATCGTCTAGGGATAAGGCCGAAAAACTCACGCCGCTTGGTGTGGGTCGTTTGTGCCTTTTAGACGATTGGGTTACTTGGTCGTTACCTCAGCTGTTTAGGGTGCTTGCGATACCACACTTTTTTTGTGGGTGCTGCAATACCCTGGACAAGGCGGACTCCGCTGTTGAAACTTCAACAAACGGAGGCGACATGAAAAGAAACATTTTCGGATTTGTTATGGGAGGCCTTTTAATCTTGGGCTTTATGATGGCTTCCTGTTCAGGAGAAAATAGCGCAGATGGCCGGGATGCGGATCCTGTGACTCTGGATTCGCTGGCAACGGCCGTTCGCGAAGAGGTGACGAAGTCCCTCTGGGATACCCTATATGCGAAGCCATACGTGGATACGGTCTATAAAATCCTTTTCAAGAATGCTTTCGGTACGGCGTGGATGGACTCCACAAGGCATGCGTTGGTTGATAGCCTTAAGCAGGCGGATTATGATTCCCTCTATGCGGCTCTTTACGATTCCGTCTATTATGACATTTACAGCCAGAGCATCATCAGGCAAATCAACGCCTATAAATGGACAGTCAAGGAGGACATAAATCTAGCCTTTGCGAACCAGTACCCACTGATGTACAAGGATTTCATGGGAAAAAGCGGAGAAAAACATCCAGTACCTGTTTCCATAAAGGTCCGCAATACATGCCCCTCTTCCATGTCTTTTTTTGATACGGAACCTTGCAACTGGAAGAAAATTATGGTCAAGACCTGGATTCCCGACTGGACGGATACGGGAAGCGTGACTGGATTTGTCAATCCCGACACAGCTGATGTGTTTGCCCCTCCTTTAACCTTTGACATGGCTAAGGCAGTCAAGCTTACGGCCCCTGAAAAGGTTAACATCCAAATTCAGGCATACGCCCTTGAAAATGATCACGAAATACTGTTCTACTCTGCCTCCGAACCGATTACGCTCCACCCCGTGCAAGTGAACGGTTGGGAATTGGAGGGCTTGAAAAATAGAAACAGGTGGTATGGCGTCTGGGTTACTCCCAATATGGACTCTATTCCGAATATCCTGAATGACCTGAAGAAAAAGCTTCCTGAAGGGACAGTGAAGGTTTATCAGAAATATGACGAAGATGCCTCCATGGCGGAAAGTTCCAAGCGAGTGGTTCAGGCCGTGTACGAAGTCCTACAGGCAAGAAAAATCAATTATGTGCAAAATGACAGAGCGGGTAGCCCTGGGCAGAAGATAAACTATCCCATAGAAACACTACGCCAGAAACAGGGAGTGTGTATTGAAACTGCTGTCCTGTTTGCCTCCATTCTGGAAGCCCTCGGAATGCAGGTGTTCATTGTCAATATTCCTGACCATGCCTTTGTGGGCTGGCGTACGGACAAAAACAGCAATACCTTGGATTTTGTGGAGACTACATTGATTGGTGGCGCTTCGACATTCGCATATGCCAATAATTCTGGTATTGAAAAATACACTGAGCAGGTTGATGCGGGCAATTTTGAATCTGGTGCTGCAGAATTGATTGATATTGAAGCCATCCGTGAATACGGAATTGTGCCTAACGATATTCCATAGGAGGAAACATGAAAAGGATAATCAAGTATACCGCTATATTGAGCATTCCTCTGTTATTTGCTGCTTGCAGCGATGATGGCAGTAGCGCAATAGACTCAAATGGAAAAAGGGATGTTGTTGGTTCCCTTTATGAATTGGGAAAATGTAGCTCTGCCAATAGTGGCGAAAGAATTTTTGTTGAAAGTGAAGATTCTTATTACGAGTGCTTGAATGTGTGCTCGAGATACGCTGCTTGGGATAATGCAGGTGTTGGCGATCCTGGTGTTACACCGGGAGGCGGTGATTCTGATATGAACGCTTGTTACGATTGGGTTGGAAAATCAACTGCCAATGACCATGGCCTTGATTCAAGGAGCTCGGACGCAAAATCCAGTAGTTCTGTCATTGACCAAACAACACACTATAGCTCCGCTACGGAATCGGATTATGGGAATGAAGAAGAAGCATTTCTGTATAAGGAGTTCTTTGTAGAAATTGATTTGACTTTGTTCAAACAAGTGTCAGACAATTGGGAAAATCAGAAAAAAAACAAGGATAATTACAGCGATGGAGATCCAAGGATTTCCTTTGTAATAAAGACTTATGCTGATGGGGAGTTGAAAGATTCTGTGAAAACAGAAGTGTTTAAACTTGACGACAATGTTGGCAAGTGGACCGGACACCAGTATTTCACAAAGAATTTCTCCGGCGGGGCCAATTCAGTGTACATATGTCCCTGGGTATATGAACATAATTCAGTTCAGTCGGATGTTTTCAAATCATCTGGTTACTGTTATATCGTAAGAGATGCGGGAAACAAGGTCAACACGCCCATAAAACAGAATGACAGTTATGCTACTGACTGTGAATTGGAATGGACGGTAACTATAAACTACAAGTAGTGGCTGCGAACAGTGCCCTCATTTTGTCGTGATTCTTAATGCCGGGGGCGTCTTCGACACCGCTGGATACGTCGATTAGCTCGGGGTGGAACTTGTTGATGAGGGTTGCGGCATTTTCAGGATTGATGCCGCCTGCAAGCCAGAGCGGCAAATCGCCAGCCTTTTCACGCAGCAAAGATTCGGGAATGGTCTTGCCTGTGCCGCCGGGGATTCCTTCGACTTTTGCATCCAGCAAGATGCGGGGCTCTCCGCATTTGCGGAGGGAAGAGACTTGTTCAAAGTCTGCGGCTTCGCCTACGCGCACGGCGCAGTAGTGGGGGAGGCTGGCGTCTGCGTTGGATGGCGCGATTCCGTGGAACTGTACGGCATCGAGGATGCCTTCCTGCGCAAGCCTGATGGCGGTCTTGCCTTCAACGGATTCAGAATCCGTGATGACACCGATTAGGAGCGGGGCTGGATTCCCTCCCGCGCGGAGCTTGGTCGAGAATGACGTTACAAACGCTTCGGTGGTGAGTCTCTTGGTGTTGCTAAAAACAAAGCTAAGCATGTCCGCACCGAGTTCCGCGGCAAGCATACCATCTTCGACCCGCGTGATGCCACAGATTTTGACGAGAGGCATCGCCTTTTTTGCAGCCTTGCGCTCTACGAGCTGTTCGGCAAATTTTTTCCAGAACTGCCCGCGGGCATTTTTGCGTCCGCTTTCAAATGCTCCGACCACATCCTTCGCGAGGGTTGGGCTCTTCGCGACGGCTTCGCCTACGAGGATTCCCGTAAATCCGAGACTGCGGGCATAACCGGCATCAGCGGGGGTCAAAATTCCCGATTCAAAGACGGCCTTCGCCGGGAGCTTGCTGCGGACGCTCGCAGGCACCAGCGGGTCGGTGTGGAATGTGGCCAGGTCGCGGGAGTTCACGCCTGCGACAATGGTTTTCGCGGCGTCTGCCCCGAGTGCGCTCGTGACAACAGAAAGCTTGCGGAAATCGTCCTGTTCACGGACTTCGACGAACGCCTGCATGTCAAAAGACTGCGCCCGCTTTGCCATGCGTACAAGCTGTTCGTCATCCAGAATGCGCGCAATCAAGAGAACGGCATCGGCACCGCAACGGTATGCGATGTCGATTTCGTCTTCGTAGAGCAAGAAATCCTTGCGGAGCACGGCGCAGGCGTGCAAGCCCTGCTGGCGGCGCTTTTCCATCAGGTCAGCCGCTGCAATCAAGTCGCGGAGCGAGCCTTTGAAGAAGTTCCCTTCGGTCAGCACCGACACCGCCTGGGCGTGGGCCTCGGCGTAAGTCGTCGCGAGCCTCACCGGGTCCAAATCCGGAGCGATGTCGCCCTTCGAAGGCGATGCACGCTTGACTTCGAGAATCGCGCCAGCGTTCCCGAGGAATTCCGTATGGCCTACGCGGCGCTTTTCAGGAATTTCGATACCGAAATTCAGACCCAGCCGTTCAATGTCGGCCTTCCGCATCCGCACAATTTTTGCAAGAATATCTTCGCTCATGTTTTTTGCCATTGTCATGCCCGGCTTGACCGGGCATCTCCTTTACGAATTCGTCGCGACCTTGACTTCCTCGATCTTCTTCAGCACCGAGCCGTCTTCCATCGCCTTCATGGCCTTGTCGAAGCCTTCCTTGATGCTCTCCGCCTTCTTGCTGATGTAGAGGGCGGCACCGGCGTTCAGGGCGCAGGCGTACTTGATGCCCGGGCGGCCCTTGCCGTTCAGCACGTCGAGAGCGAGGTTGAAATTGTCGACTCCCGTACCGCCGGCGAGGTCTTCGGGATCCACGGAGGGGATGCCGAAGTCCTTGGGGTCGATGCGGTAAGTCTTGTACTCGCCATCTTCCAAAATTTCGGCGATGGTCGTCGGCACGCAGGGCGAAATTTCGTCGTAGCCGTCGTCGCTGATGGCGACCATCACGCGCTTCGCGCCGAGGGCCTTCGCCGCCTTGGTGAACGGTTCCAGCACGGTCGTGCTATAGACGCCGAGCATCAGGTACTTGGCTTCGGCCGGGTTCGTGAGGGGGCCGAGCAGGTTCATGATGGTCTTTACGCCGAGAACGCCGCGAACCGGGCCCGCAAAGCGCATGGCGCTGTGGTAGACAGGCGCCATGAGGAACACGAAGTTCGTCTTGTTGATGACGGAGGCAGCCTTGTCCGGAGTCATGTCGAGCTTGAAACCTGCCGCGGTGTAGAAGTCGGCGGCGCCGGACTTGCTGGAAACCGCGCGGTTACCGTGCTTCGCAATCTTTGCACCACAGCTTGCTGCAATCAGGCCAGAGAGCGAGCTCACATTGAAACTGCCCTTGCCATCGCCGCCGGTTCCCACGATGTCGGTGAGTTCGTCGCCGCTGTAGGGGAACTTGCGCTTCTTGCTGCTGAGTACCTTCGCGCATCCGGCGATTTCGTCGGCAACAGGACCCTTGCTGGAAAGTGCCGTCAGGATGGCGGCCATCTGGCGTTCGTCCATGATGCCGTCGGTCAAGTCTTCCATGAACATTTCGGCGGTTTCGCGGCTCAAGTCCTTGCCTTCGGTAAGCGTGTTCAAGATGCCGCGCACATCAAGCGGTTCGCGACGGTAGTTGAGGAACGCCTTGAAGAATTCGTCGGCGCGGCCGCTCGCGATAGATTCCGGGTGGAACTGCACGCCTTCAATCGGGAGCGTCTTGTGGCGGATGCCCATGATGTCGCCGTCGGTAGCGCGGGCGGTCACTTCGAAATCCGGGGAAAGCGTCGCTTCGTCGATGACCAGGCT
>Ga0247609_10003450_pt1 | contig 16041 bp, 11 predicted proteins | sample 172DNAGHGlowgp2_FD_193487 | JGI IMG/M metagenome (GOLD analysis project Ga0247609, IMG submission 193487) | Sheep rumen microbial communities from Palmerston North, Manawatu-Wanganui, New Zealand - 1728 DNA GHGlow gp2 | ecosystem: Host-associated > Mammals > Digestive system > Stomach > Rumen ...
CGAGCACTTCTGCCTCGAGTAGCACCTTCTCCATCAAGAGGTCCACATTGATACCCTTCTTGGCAGAGATGTCCTGACTCTGGTACTTACCGCCCCAGTCTTCCACGAGGTAGTTCATAGCAGCCAACTGCTCCTTGATTTTCTCAGGATTTGCACCTGGCTTATCAATCTTGTTGATGGCAAACACCATTGGAACGTTGGCAGCCACAGCATGACTAATCGCCTCCTTGGTCTGAGGCATGATGTCGTCGTCGGCAGCAATGATGATGATGGCAATATCTGTTACCTGAGCACCACGAGCACGCATGGCAGTAAATGCCTCATGACCTGGCGTATCGAGGAAAGTGATGTGCTTGCCGTTCTGCATCTTCACGTTATATGCACCGATGTGCTGAGTGATACCACCAGCCTCACCTGCAATCACGTTGGTCTTGCGAATATAGTCAAGGAGCGATGTCTTACCGTGGTCAACGTGTCCCATCACGGTGATGATTGGTGCGCGAGGAACGAGGTCTTCTGGATTATCCTCCACTTCCTCCACAGCGTTGCTCACTTCCTCACTCACGTACGAAGTCGAGAAGCCAAATTCTTCTGCCACCAAGTTGATGGTTTCAGCATCCAAACGTTGGTTGATAGACACCATGATGCCAATCGACATACAGGTTCCGATAACCTTCGTAACTGGAATATTCATCATCGTAGCAAGGTCGTTGGCAGTTACGAACTCGGTCAACTTCAGTACTTTGCTCTCTGCATTTTCCTCCTCTTCGAGTTCTGCCATACGGTTATGGATATTCTCGCGCTTCTCCTTACGATACTTCACACCCTTCTTCATCTGCTTGGTTGTGAGGCGTGCGAGCGTTTCCTTCACCTGCTTTGCAACTTCTTCGTCGGTCAGTTCAACCTGTTTCACTGGTCCCTGACCCTTCTTGCCCTTCTTGTTCTTACCACCACCTTGCTGCTGGTTTTGGCCACCAAACTGACCGCCACCCTGCTGCTGGTTGTTCTTTTTCTTCTTATTAGGATTTTCCTTGATCTGACTGGCAGCAGAGACGATATCCACCTTCTGCTTGTCGATGCGGTTACGCTTCTTCTTCTGGTTTCCGCCCTGTCCATTCTGCTGAGTGCTTTGCTGAGCCTTACGCTCGCGCTCCTTTTCCTCACGCTCCTTCTTGCGCTCTTGCTTGCTCTTCTTGTCAGGACGAGTCTTGGAGTTGATAGAATCGAGGTCGAGAAAACCTACCTTCTTGAACTGCACACCTGCATCTGGAGTCTTTGTGCGATAAACACCATCCTCACCAACACCTTCTTCGTTCCCCTTAGACTGAATGATTTCTGGCTGTGCCTTCACTTCTGGTGTCTTTTCTGCCTCAGCCGTTGGAGCAACAGTTTTTTCTGGCTCCACCTTGGCGGCAGGCTTTTCAACTTCTTCTTCCTTTTGAGCTTCTGGCTTTTCTTCCTTGGCAACAGGTTTCTCCTGCTTCTGAACTGTTTCCGCTGGAGCAACCTTTGGCTCTTCTTCCACGGCTACAGGCTTTGCTGGAGTTTCAGCCTTTGGAGCTTCAGCAGGTTCTGCCTTCTTCTCCTCAACTGGCTGAGGTGCAGCATCCACCACTGGAGCAGCACCCACAGTTGGCTTTTCCTCCACAGCTTTTGGTTCTTCAGCTTTGGCGGTTCCATTGCTGTTCGACTGAATATCATTGATATTGCCGAGCACCGTAAATTTCTGTTTTGGTTCAGAACTGGTACGGAACAACTCCACTTTCTTCTTCTCAGCCTTTTCGCGCTGTTGCTGCTCGCGACGTTCCTCACGTTCCTTCTGTTCCTTCTCCTTACGCGACTGGATATCGCGCTTCACTTCCTCGTGCTTGTTTTTGTCAGCACCGAAAGCAGCCATAAGCAGTGCATACTGCTCATCCGTGATCTTCGCATTAGGGCTTGCATCTTCCAATGCTTTCCCTTTCTTTTGCAGGAATTCAGCCACGGTGTTGATTCCCACATTCAATTCCTTAAGTGCTTTGTTCAGTCTAACAGGCATGTAGTGTTAATTATTTTAATTTTCAATTCTTCTTTAATTGTAAGCTTCGGTTTTGCCGAAACCATTCCCCATTTAATTTTCAAACTCTGCACGGAGCACCGAGAGCACATGGTCAACGGTATCTTCCTCCAAGTCTGCCTGCTCAACAATCATCTCGCGTGGAGCATTCAGCACACTCTTGGCAGTGTCAAGACCGATACCCTTGATGGCTTCAATTACCCATTCTTCGATTTCGTCCTTGAACTCGTCGAGGTAGATATCCTCGTCGTCTGTTTCGTTTTCGTTCAATTCACGGAATACGTCGATGGTATAGCCTGTAAGCATACTTGCCAACTTGATGTTCAAACCGTTCTTACCAATGGCAAGAGAAACCTGGTCTGGCTGCAAATAAACCTCAACCTTCTTGTTTTCCTCATCGAGGTTGATGGTCGAAATACGAGCAGGACTCAAAGCACGCTGAATGAAGAGCTTGGTATTGCTAGTGTAGTTGATAACATCGATATTTTCGTTGCGCAATTCACGCACGATACCATGAATACGACTACCCTTCACACCCACGCAGGCACCCACAGGGTCGATACGTTCATTATAGCTCTCCACGGCAATCTTTGCTCTTTCGCCTGGAATACGTACAATCTTGTGGATGGTGATGAGACCGTCATTAATTTCTGGCACTTCATTTTCAAGCAATCTTTCCAGGAATTCAGGAGCGGTACGCGAGAGGATAATCTTTGGATTGTTGTTGGCATTATCCACACGGAGCACGATAGCGCGAGCCGTCTCACCCTTACGGAAGAAGTCGCCTGGAATCTGCTCTGTCTTTGGCAACAGCAATTCGTTGCCCTCTTCATCAAGGAGCAACATCTCTCGCTTCCAAATCTGATAAACCTCAGCAGTGATAATCTGACCAATCTTGTCCTTGTACTTATTGTAAAGGTTGTCGTGCTCCAACTCCAAAATCTTGGCAGCCATCGTCTGACGGAGAGTCAGAATAGCACGGCGACCGAAGTCAGCGAAATTCACCTTCTGACTCACGTCCTCACCCACTTCATAGTCCTCGTCAATCTTCTGAGCCTCGGAGAGGGAAATCTGACTCGATTCATCAACCACTTCTCCATCAGGAACCACCTCGCGGTTCTGATAGATTTCGAAGTCACCCTGGTCTGGGTTCACAATCACGTCGAAATTATCGTCGTGACCATACATCTTCTGAATCACACTGCGAAACGAATCCTCAATCACACTCACGAGTGTGGTTCTGTCGATATGCTTCGTTTCCTTGAATTCCTTAAAAGTATCAATCAAGTTAATACCCTGATTTGCTTTCTTTGTAGCCATCTTTTGCAAATTAAATGAAAAATGAAGTCTAAACCATCATTTCCATTTGTTTATATTATTCTTTTTTATTTCAATCGTATTTCTATTGACCGTCATTCCCGATGTCCTCTCCTCCCCTCGCGGAGGTTGGGAGGGGGTTACTTAAAATCAATCACCGCCTTCACCCATTTCACATCGTCGTAGCCGAAATGATGCTCCACATCCACCATCTGAGGGCGCTTCTGTCCTTCCAGCTTCTGCTTTTCAGGAACAACCACGCAAAAGCCTTCTTCATTTGCTTCTGTCAGGCATCCTTCCATCTTCTTTCCTCCAGTTGTCAACAATTCCACATCGTAGCCGATGCTGTTGATATATTGCTGAAGCACTTTGAACGGCTGTCCGATTCCAGCACTTCCCACTTCCAACTCATAATCTTCCACCTCACGGTCCAGATGTGCTTCAATAAACTTGCTCAGTTCGCAGCAATCTTCAATCCAAACCCCATCTTTGTGGTCGATTTCAACAACGATGCTATTATTGGCATCCACTGTAGCATCCACGAGGAAATATTCTTTGTCTTTGAGCCATTCCTCTGCCAGCTCTTTCACTTTGTTTTTGTCAATCATGAAAAATTGATTACAGTCCTTGAGCTCTTGGTTCCAACTTAATTTCTCGAAAAAAGACTAAAAACATAAGAACTCACGAACATACAAACTTAATTTTTACAAATAACAAGGAGGAACTCCGCGAGCCCCTCCTTTTCATTTCTTTTGCAAAGGTACGATTATTTTTTGATTCTTGCCAAATTTTTACGCAATAAATTGTTTTAAATGGCTTGAATACGACGTTTTTATGTGAAATTAGTTGAATTTCACCGTCTTTTGACTGCCATCATTGAAAATAATCACCACACTGTTGCCTTGTTCCTCCACAGACTTCACCACACCCAGCTCCTTCTTCGAGAACTTCTTTCCACTTTGTTTCCAAAGCTGGAGAGTGATGAGGATATGACTGCCTTCGCTCAATGAATAGCGTCCAGCCAACAAAGCACAGCTTTCGCTCATTGGGTGCATGTCTTTACCCGTCACAATTTGGTTCTTCACAGCCTGACCATCCTTCAAATCGCACATGGCAATCTGATACACACCATTATCCACATAATACGTTAGTCGAGGTTCTGTGAACGTACCCGTCTTGATGTTCTCCTTCAACTTCGGAATGGTATAACTACCCAAACGCAAACTATGACTCTGTCCTTGGTAAGCCTTTGGCAAGGTCACTTTATCCACACGAAGCACACCGTTTGGCAAAGGAATCTCAGCCAAATTAAACTTCACGTTCTCATCTGTTTCCAACACGGCATCACGACGATAGATACCATCTTCGAAACTCACGAAGTCATAAAGTCGCAACACTTCCCATTCGCCCTTATTGTTCATAATGGCATAGTTTTGACTCACTTCGCCGTTCTTGCCATCTGCCATCCAAGGGAAAGCCGTGTTGTAAGCGAACTTGTTATAGTTCTCGCCTGAACGGAATTTCTGCCAGTCGCTTGCAACCTTCTCCTTGCACCATGCACGGATTTCGGAAGCACCCAAGTTCGGATAGTTCGTCACGAGAATATTGGTTCCTGGCATGAAGTGATTATACACTTGATTCTTCTTGAATTCCTTTTCCCAAGGACCGTTGTTTTCCTTCGCAGTCCAGAAAGGATTGTCCTCAGGCACGAGCAATCCCAAGAATGCCTTTCCCATCCAATACACACTACCTCGACAAGAGTAAATCTGCACGCATGGTTCGAATGGTCCATAGTAGCCCACACATGGCACACCATCCACCATCACCTTCGGATTCTGCAAGAACTGAAGAATCGTGGCTGAAGCCAAACGACGCATCCAGCCGTAATTCACCTCCGTTCCTGTGCCATTCAGCCAACCCATCAACGGAAGCGGAACAACTGCAGCCATACGATAAGTGAGGCTTCTTCCATACATGTTCATCTCACCATTCTTCGACCACATCAACGGATAGTTAGGCACCAAGTCCTTGAAGTTCTTCTCAAAACGAGCCTTTGCATCAGGATTGAGTTTGTCACCATAGTAGCGGCTCCAAATCATGCCGTACATCTGGAATGCCCACATGCTATAATAGTCGTAGGCAGGGCTATCATTATACCAACCCTCGCCACGGTATTTGTCCAAACAGAGGTTGAGCAATTCATTCAGATAGTCCGTCTTCACTTCATAGCCATGTGTCTTGAAGAACGACATGATGAAGATATTGAAGAATCGCCAGTTGGAACCAATCGTAGGACCATTGCCATAGCTCACCATAAACTTGGCAAACTCAGCTTTGTCCTCTGCCGAAAGTGGGTCCCAAAGGATTTCAGGCATCACCGTAAGCGACAAAGCCAAACCGCCCAATTCCACCAAGGTCTGACTGGTACGTCCAGTTCGTTCCTTGATATACATTGGCTTGCTTGGATCGCTCAAATTATGGATTTGCCTACGGTAGTACTCTCCCACCTTGATACCGTTGATTTCCAAGTCGGGATTTTCCTTGAGCAATGGCACAGCCACAAACATCGTGCGGCACAAAGCTTCGAGGTTGGAAGTCACCGTGTTGCCACCCTCATGCGGATAGGTCTTTCCCCCTTGGTTTGGGAAGTTGAACGGGTCGTCGTAATTGTGAATATAGCTGAATGCTCCCTTCAGCATATACAGTGCAGCATCCATCCAGTGCTTACGTGTCATACCCGTCAAAGGACTGGTTTTATAATCAGGATTTTCTACATGGAAGATATTGTCGGTCTGTGCAAACGACATCAATGCAAACACTGACAACATCAAACTAAGAAGAATTCTTTTCATATTGGTATATGTTTTTTAGATTGTTATTTTAAGCTCTTCAGTTCCTCCTCCAACGAAGCCCTTGGCACACCATTCTTGATGGCAGCCTCGAAATCAGCAAGGGCTTTTCGTTTATTGCCCTGTTCCTTGTGCAAATAAGCACGTGCCAAATAATAGTTCTGGTTTTCGGGCTCCAACTCCACGGCCTTGTCGAGGTCCATGATAGCAAGCTCGGATTGTTTGTTCTCGGCATACATGCCCGCACGAACACTGTAGAGTTCTGCCTTGTCGGGATGTCCCTCCACCATGAGTGTGATGCGCTCCAGCGCTTCCGTCATTTTATTCGTGTTTTGGCAGAGCAGTGCCAAACCGAGTTGAGCGGAATAGTTGGTAGCATCTTCCTCCAACACCCGCAAATAGTCTGTCCTCGCCTCCAAATATTCATGTCTTTGCGAATAGCAAAACGCGCGATAGTTGCGTGCTTCCTTATGATGGGGATCGACATCGAGGATGGTAGTGAAATCCATCAATGCCTTTCCGTAATTCTCCAATCGAAGATAGAGTTTTCCACGTGCTTCCAGCATAGGCACCGCCTCAGGTGCGAAACTCAATGCCATCGTATAGGACTCAATAGCGTCGGAGGCATTCTGCTTCTCTTGGGTGTTCTGCCAATACATTGTTTCCTGTACTTTTCCCATATTGGTAAACACCAACGCGTTGCGATAATCCTTCGGATTGACCTTCAGTGCCTTCTTGAAATAAGTCACCGCTTCCGTCAACGAATCCGCCTCCGCTGCCTTGATACCTCTCTCCACCCACTGCTCATAAGTTTGAGCCGATGCGGAAAGAACAAATAAAAATAAAAAGAATATATATAAGAATCTTTTCATTAAAAATATTATAGAAGTTTTCAGGGAAATGATAGTTTTTTTTAAGAGACAGAAAAAGACCTATTCTCATAGCTAACTAACTACTCCCTCCCTCACAGGGAGGGTAAGGGGTGGGTCTGAGGGTCTGTAGTTTTGTGGGTCTTTGGCTCTCTTAATCTCTATACCTATCTTCATCCTTATCCTCCAGCATAGAAAGATACGAGGTATAGCGACTTTGACTGATGTCATGCCTTTCAACAGCTTCACGCACGGCACAACCTGGCTCGTGGGTATGTGTGCAGTTGTTGAAACGGCAATCCTTGGAAAAATAGAAAATCTCCTTGAAGTAATGCCCCACTTCCTCGCGTTCCATGTCGAAGGTACCAAAACCCTTGATGCCTGGGGTGTCGATGATATACGATCGTGGCACGAGCGCATCCTCTATCGGGTACATCTCCGAGAAGGTGGTGGTATGCTTACCCGTATTGAAGGCATCGGAAATCTCACCTGTCCGCAGGTTCAAGTCAGGGAAAAGCCTGTTGATAAGCGTCGATTTTCCCACACCACTATTTCCGCTGAGCAAGGTGATATTGTCCGTAAGCAGTTCTCGTAACGACTCCACACCCTCGCCCGTCTCTGCCGACACTGCCATACATCGATAGCCAATGGAATCATAAAGGGTTATCATCCCTTCAAGCAATTCCTTGTCGTCCTCCTCGGTCAGCAAGTCTATCTTATTAAAAATAAGCACAACAGGGATGCGGTAAGCCTCAGCCGATGCCAAAAAACGGTCAATAAATGTCGTGGCAGTTTCAGGCTGTTTCAACGTGACAATCAAGAAGCACTGGTCCACATTGGCAGCGATAATATGCGACTGCTTCGAAAGGTTCGTTGCCTTCCGAATCACATAGTTAGTGCGGTCATCTATACTCGTGATGAGTGCCGTTGCATCGGGTTGCGGAGTGAAATCCACCTTGTCGCCAATCGCAACAGGATTAGTGGAACGAATCCCTTTGAGCCTGAAATTTCCTTTCACTTTCGACTCCCAGAGCGTCCCATTATCAGCCCGCACGGTGTACCAACTACCCGTGTTCTTAATGACTAAGCCGTGCATGTCCCTTGGGGAAATGAAGAATGAAGAATGTAGAATGAAGAATGTAGAATGAATTTTCTCAGTAAGCTTCGGTTTAGCCAAAGCCATTCTTCTTTCTCAGTAAGCTTCGGTTTTGCCGAAGCCATTCTTCATTCCTCATTCTTCATTCTTCATTTATACAGTCATGATTTCCTTGTTCTTTGCCTCGAGCATGGCTTCGAGCTTTTTGATGTACTTGTCGTGGATTTTCTGAACAGATTCCTCTGCGTCCTTCTCCACATCCTCTGGCACACCATTCTTCACGCTCTTCTTCAGCTTCTCGATGCACTCACGACGAGCGTTGCGAACCGAAATCTTGGCAGTTTCCGTTTCCTTCGAACACTGCTTGGTGAGTTCCTTACGGCGTTCCTCCGTCAGGGCTGGGATGCCCAAACGAATCACTTCGCCGTTGTTCTCTGGCATGATGCCCACTGGCGAGTCGATGATGGCTTTTTCAATCACCTTAAACATCGACTTGTCCCACGGCTTGATGGTGATGCTGCGTGGGTCTGGCACCATCACGGTTGCCACGCCCGACAGTGGAACCATCGAACCGTAACTATCTACACGGATTCCGTCGAGGATGTGCACGTTGGCTTTTCCTGCACGGATGCGGCTGAGACATTCTTCCAGATGCATGGCTGCCATCTCCATGTCCTCTTCAGCTGCATTCAATAATTCTTTTACGTCTTCCATATTGTACTATATATATTTTTTCCAATTCATTTAGTAATGATAAAAAAATAACTTGGTACGTATTATAAGAGGAAAGAAATTAGAATAATTATCATAATTACTCCAAAAATATGGGTTGTTTAAAACAAAAATAACATATTATTTCTGATAAAATTATTCTAATTATTTTAATTTCTTTCCTAAGACAATTGTCTTACTCCGAGCATATAATTCGATTAATTTGTGAAATTCGTGGTTGAGAATAATCCCAAGTTATTTTTAATCGTTTCTCAATCTGGGAGAATCGTGCAACCAGAGCATGGTTTCAACTGCTTGAAGAAGTCGTTGCCCTTGTCATCTACGAGGATGAAAGCAGGGAAGTCCTCCACTTCAATCTTCCAGATAGCCTCCATGCCAAGTTCTGGATATTCCACACACTCGATGCTCTTGATGCTCGACTGCGAGAGCACTGCAGCCACGCCACCGATAGTACCGAGGTAGAAACCACCATGCTTCTGACAAGCATCAGTCACCTGCTGGGTGCGGTTGCCCTTGGCAATCATCACGAGTGAAGCACCGTTGTCCTGGAACTCATCCACGTATGGGTCCATGCGGTTTGCTGTGGTTGGTCCCATCGAACCACAAGGATAGCCTTCTGGAGTCTTGGCAGGACCTGCATAGAGGATTGGATAGTCCTTGAAGTACTGAGGCATTCCCTCACCAGCATCCAAACGTGCCTTCAGCTTGGCATGAGCGATGTCGCGAGCCACAATGATGGTACCCTTCAGGTTCACTCGGGTAGAAACAGGATACTTGCTCAGTTCCTTGCGTACAGCGTCGATACCCTGGTTCAGGTCAATTTCGATGCCCTTGCCACCTTCGCCTGGACGACGATACTCTTCAGGAATCAACTCCGATGGGTTGCTGTCCATCACTTCGAGCCAAACACCGTCCTTGTTAATCTTTGCCTTGATATTGCGGTCGGCAGAGCAGGAAACGCCCATACCGATTGGACAGCTGGCACCGTGACGAGGCAGACGAATCACGCGGATGTCGTGAGCCAGATACTTGCCACCGAATTGTGCACCAAGACCAATCTTATAAGCTTCTTTCAGCAGTTTCTGTTCCAAATCCACGTCGCGGAACGCACGTCCCGTCTCGTCGCCCGTCGTTGGCAGCGAGTCGTAGTACTTGATGGAAGCGAGCTTCACCGTCAAGAGGTTCTTCTCAGCCGATGTACCACCAATCACGAAAGCGATGTGGTAAGGAGGACAAGCCGCCGTACCGAGGCTCTTCATCTTCTCCACCAAGAATGGAAGCAAAGTGCCCTCGTTCTGGATGGTTGCCTTGGTCATTGGGTAGAAGTAGGTCTTGTTAGCAGAACCACCACCCTTTGCCACCATCACGAATCGGTATTCAGCGCCTTCTGTGGCTTCGATGTCAATCTGTGCAGGGAGGTTGCACTTCGTGTTCACCTCGTCGTACATGTTCAGAGGAGCGTTCTGCGAGTAACGGAGATTGTCCTGCGTGAAGGTGTTATATACACCCTTCGACAGTGCCTCCTCGTCCTCAAAACCAGTCCATACCTGCTGACCCTTTTCGCCGTGGATGATAGCTGTACCCGTATCCTGACAGAAAGGCAGGATGCCCTTGGCTGCCGTTTCCGCATTGCGGAGGAACTGCAGAGCCACATACTTGTCGTTCTCCGTTGCCTCTGGGTCGCGAAGAATCTTTGCCACTTGCAGGTTGTGCTCACGGCGCAGCATAAACTCCACATCGTGGAAAGCTTGCTGAGCCAACAGCGTCAAAGCCTCTGGAGAGACCTTCACGATTTCTTTTCCCTCGAATTCGCCGACAGAGATACCCTCTTTAGTCAGCAGTCGGTATTCCGTCTTGTCCTGTCCCATCTGGAACATAGGTGCATACTTAAATTCTGGTGCCTTTGCCATAATATTAATTAGAATTAGTAGTTATTTGTATTCATAATAAGTTGCAAATATACATTTTTCTACCAACTTCCTAAAATCTTTTCCCAAAAACTTTCATAAAGAGTGTGAAAAAGGCAAATAATATCTATAGCAACTTTATTTGTATTCTTTCGTTGTGATTTCCCAATAGCCACCAAAATCAGCACCTATACGCTTAATAATGCCAGTTTCTCGAAGTTTTCTAATTTGTTTCTCAACACCTCGTGCTGACATATCTATTTCCATCGCTATCTCTGCGGCAGATATTGTCGGTTTATTCTTGATTAAATCTAAGATTCTCTCCGAACTTTTTTTCTTTCTCTCCGAACTTTTCTCCGAACTTTGGGACAGAGTTCCCGAACTTTTTCTTTTGTTCCCGAACCAAAATCCCTTGTTTCCGAACCTCTTTCCGAACTATCAACCATTTCCTCCGAACACGAATTGGTATTGTTGTAATTCTAGTTCTGTCATATCTCAATATTGTATTATGTTACTTTATTATCATTTCCTATATCTTGAATGTTTATTAGAATCTAAATAATTCTATACCATCTTCGATAGAGTATTTCTCTATGTCCATAGCCATAGTACTTCCACAATTTGACATTACAATATCTGAAAAGAACTCTTGAAGGCAACTAATACATGCTTCTTTACTGTCTTCAATGCTCAATGCTGAATATCCACTCCAATCTCCATTATCCGCTGAAATATGGCATAGTTTGAAATATTTGTTTGACTCAAGAGCCAATACAGAATTGGGAAGCCACTTCATATCAGACCAATCATACAAATAAGAATCTGTAGCAATAAAATGTTCTGTACATGTATTAGAGTTTTTATAGGTGAAAAGCCAATTGCTCAATTTTCTTCGTGATAGCTGCCCATACACAAAAAGGAAACAATTTGTTACTTGTAGCGTATATAGTTGTTCAAATGCTTTTAACGTTGAGCGATAGGTCTCTTTTGTTATCAATGATTTTACTTCTATGACAGCGACAACACTTTCAGCATTGATGATTTTTAGTTCGCCATATGATTTATGAATAGAATCTTTTCCCTTCACATATATTATTATGTCACACTGCCTAGATATCTCTCCTTTGTTAGTCACAAAACCCTGACATATATCATAAGATTGAGACATCAAGGCATGGAGAGACTTCCTAAGAATGTATTCTCCAACAAACCCAATTGACGGCTTATGGTTGTTGAAAAAATATTTAGCCTCATTTAATCTCTTTAAAAAGACTTTAGCTTGCTGCCTATACTTTTCTTCTTGCGTCATAATAACTCCTGATATCTATGGATATTGACATGTTTATACAACAGAATTAATGCATGAAACTTCTGATTGAATCATACTCAGATTAACTAGTGAATAGATAATCGGATAGCCCATCTTTTCCATTTCTTTCATAGTGGACAATAGCCATCTGGATTCAGCATCACATGCACTACAAGTTCCATAACAATCACCCATATTGTTACAGGAATGAGGGGTGTATGAAATATTGTTTAACTCTGCAAGCTTCACTCTTATTGATTTAAGCATTGCGCATTTCTCTTTTCCTGTCATATCTAAAACCTGTTTTATACTCAAAAATATCAAATTTTGAATACCCCAAAGATGTTAGGAACTTCTTACTGTTTTCAACATCGCGACTAGTATTATAGCCTTTTATCAATGGGATACGTAATAACACATTATTTACACTCCAATTAGTGGCAAGAAGCTTTAAGTTTTTTAATAGTGCATTGTTGTTATATTGTGTATAAGATTCATATATCCGAGGGTTTAAATCCTTGATGTCAACTATTATCTCATTGATATAAGGTAAAAGAATACTAATTTGCTTAAAAGGTATATTCAACGATGTTTCTATAGTTATATTCCATTTATCTGCGCCAAGTGTCAGAACATCAATTATAAAGTCGGAATATAGCAAAGGTTCTCCACCTCCGAACGTAATTCCACCTCCTGTAGCAAGATAGTACAACTCGTCTATTGCAACTCGATTGAACACCTCATCAGGTCGTAGATACATAGAATTCGAGATAATTCTATGACATTGCGGATTAAGACAGAAATGACATTTTAAAGGGCAACCATAAAAGGTCACTAATGAGGTTATGCCTTTCCCATCAGTACCAAACCTTAACCGGTCTATTCCCATTATTGGAGCAAGCCTATTCGTTTTCATCCTCTCTAACAATAAATCGGCGATTCATACCATAACGCGCATTCAAAGTATCATGATCGTATATTACAGTGAAAGAGTAGTTTTCAGAGCATCCCACAGGAACAATAACTTCTATAAGGGGGAATGTATTAGTGTCCAAAACTTTTTTAATAAGATCACTATCAGAAATGGTACTACCCATCAACTCGTGTAGATCACTATAAAAATCAGGTATAGAAGGCCCTTCCACACTGTAAAAAATATCCTCGTTTGCCTTTGTTTTCAACCCCCAAAATCGTATAGCCTTCAAACCAGAGCAATCAAAGAATGCCCCGTTTTGAATAGATTCTACACAAGATGGAATATCAATCTTAGTAATATTTGAACATTTACCAAAGCATCCTTTTGGCACCTCTGTAATTTTGCTATTACGCCAAATAACCTTTTCGAGTTTACGAGCATTGTAAAAAGCCCAAGCTGATACTTTAACGATATTAGAACCAACAAAAATATCGGTAACCTCTGAGTTGTAAAATGCGAAAGAATTAACCCGGGATATTGGTGGATACAATGCAATCTCCGTTTCCCCATAATGAGATATTAAGACGCCACTTTGTTTGTCATAAAGCAATCCGTTCTCGGAAGCATACATACAATCGTCTTTGCATTCAATAGTCTTAGCTCCAATGAATGGATTCATCCCTATAGACTTTATAGTGGATGGGATGGTTATAGATTCGATTGGACAATCAAAGAAGCAGAAATCACCAATCTCTAGCAAATGAGCATTTAAATCTATCTGTTTAATAGAGCAATAAGCAAAACTGGAATTACCGATTCTTTTTACATCTTCAGGAAGTGTTATACTATATAAGTTGCTATTGGAGTTAAAGGCATTGTCATCGATTTCTATTAGGGATTCTGGTAAAATGAGTTTTTTGATATTGCAACCATAAAAGGCCTCTTTGCTTATGATTTTTACTTCTCCAAGTGATAGAATTTCTTCTAAAGACTCACATCCATAGAAGCATTGTTCTCCTATGCTTTTAACACTTTCCGGCAATGAAATTTGCCTCAAATTCAAGCAATATTCAAAAGCAGCGCTTTCAATTGAACAGAGACTCTTAGGAAATCGTATTTCATCCAGTTCTTTATCTTCTACAAATGCACTACTCCCAATAATTTCAACCCCTTCTGGAATTGTGACATTAGATACATTCCCAAAATAAGAAATCAGTTTCTTCTTGTCTTTTGTATATAATGCAAAATCTGACACCATGAACAGTTCTGAATGGCATTCGATTTGTTTTAAATTACATCTTCCCCAACCAGCTTCTGCAAAAGGATTCTTTCCAATAGCTATAACAGATGAAGGTATAATTAATTTCCCGACATTTCCATTATGGAAAGCATTGTCGCAAATAATTCTCGTGCTTCTTGCTATCTGATATTCATTCCCTTTTAAATACCCGCTATCTATAAGTACCTTTCTATCTTCTGAATATTTTACTCCATAGGCATCTTTATATATTTTTTTATCTTCTTTGATGGAACAAAACTCATACAAATATGATATTCGATGGATTTTAATGAGGGATTCTATATGGCCTAATTCTGCAGCTCTTTCAAAACACATGAATGCATTTTCATGGTTCTTTTCAGTTGCAACTCCGTATTGAAAACATTTCCCAGTAATAAAGAGAGCCTGCGAATCACCTTCATCACCCTTCTTGAGAAAGAAGTCAAATGCATCATTAACACTATTTATCTGAATGCCCTTAGAATAATACCTTGCATACCATAATAGTGCTTCAGTTAAATCTCTCTCTGTCCCATATCCCTTGAAATGATATAAAGCTATCATCCCTTGAGATTCTACGTCTTCATTTCGGGCAGCTTCAAATGTCCAATAAAACACTTTATACGGATCCGATTTAACTCCAGTTCCATTTTTGTAACAAATGGCAAGATTCTTTTGAGCTGTGATATTTCCCAGTTTTGCCGATTCTTCATAATAAAATACTGCTTTTGTCAAGTCAATCTCTACACCTCTCCCATATTCATAACAAATAGCTAGATTGTTTAGTGCAGCAGGACTCTTTTGTTCGGCTGCTTTTGTATACCACTCAAATGCAAGTTTCACATCTTTCTTAACACCATAGCCGCTTGCATAATAATAGCCCACATAGAACTGTGCTGAAGATCCGCCTTGCTCGGCAGCTTTCAGATACCAGTTGAATGATTTTTTAGGTGACTCGTCACTTCCTAATAGTCCTTGTCTATATACATCTCCTAACTTCTCTTGGGCAGGAGCGTATCCTATTTTTGCAGAGTCTATGTATAGTTTCAAAGATTTCTGTTCATTCTTATCTACAATTTTTCCCATCTCGTAATAATTGCCGAGTATATAACTGGATTTTGCATTTTTCTCCTGTGATGCTTTTATTAAATATTTAATTGCGGTTTTCTCGTCTTTTTTTGTTCCCCAAGCATTTAGATAACATTCGTACAACATAAATATTGCAGGCGAATAGCCTTGCAACGAGGATTTCATGAATAGCGAGAAGGCGATATTATTATCAGCAACAACTCCTATTCCTTTAAGATAGCAAATACCTAATCTGTATTGACAGGCAGGATGATTTCTTTCAGCGCCATATTTATAATAATGTACAGCTTTCTGATTATCCACCTCTACACCAAGTCCTTTGTGATATAAATCTCCTATATTACCATATGCTGGTGCGTAATCTTGTTCAGCAGCTTTTTTAAACCACTCAAAAGCAAGTCTATTATTCGGTTCAGTCCCAATGCCGTTCTTATACCATATACCAAGGATGTTTTGACATCTTTTATCTCCCAGTTCTGCACAATACTGTAATTCTTTTAACCCAACTTTAACGCTTTGAATTTTTTTCAAAAAAGTTGCGTTTGATTTTCAGCCAGTTAGCCTCGACAACATGCCAAAACCGCGTTGTAGAACACAGCGGTAAAAAATTTTATGCTTACCT
>Ga0247609_10003451_pt1 | contig 16041 bp, 17 predicted proteins | sample 172DNAGHGlowgp2_FD_193487 | JGI IMG/M metagenome (GOLD analysis project Ga0247609, IMG submission 193487) | Sheep rumen microbial communities from Palmerston North, Manawatu-Wanganui, New Zealand - 1728 DNA GHGlow gp2 | ecosystem: Host-associated > Mammals > Digestive system > Stomach > Rumen ...
TCTCTCATAAGACTGCTTTATTCCTGAGAATAAAGGTTTATATTTTGTCTGAAGCATCTTGAAAACGAGTTTTCAGAGTGCCTCATATAAAATAGAAACTCATCATCTGAAAAATGATTCTACCACATATTATCTGTGGGATCTGTGAGATCCGTGTGACATTAAATACTCAACGGAACTTGATGTGTTTCTTTGGAAGGTCAGGCTCTTCAGGAGGTAGCGTGATGTTATAGTTGCGGCAGACGTATTCGAGGGCTTCACCACGAAGGGTGTGAGCCTTGAGAGGGGAGCCAAGCTGGGCGAGGTCGTCGCGACAGGTACAGAGATAACGGTAGAAGGTGGAGTAGGATACATCGGCCAAAATGGCCAGTTCTGATTTTTTATACGTTCTATTCATAATGCTACTGAATTAATAGGGTTTGCACGTAGAATACGAGGAGAATTTACGCTGAATTCGATGGGTTTGTACGCAGAATACTATTCGGAATCATAAGATAATTTCTGTGGTTTCTGTGTGAGTTAAAGATTCAAGTAAAAAGTCGAGGAGGTCGATGTGACGGGACTTTTGAGAGTCGGTGGCATGATCTTCGAGGGTGCGGTCAACGGAGAGGGTGATGTCGTAGTGCTTACGGACGGAGTCGCAGAGTTCTTCGAAGAAGAGGATATTCGACATACAGGGGTCGGTGCAAGGATAGATAGTGACTGTGCGGCCCTGAAGGGGTTCGAACAGTTGAATGTCTAAATGTGGCACAGTGCAATAGGCCATCCAAATGCTATCAGGGAATAGCTCGGATAAGACCACGGCACTACTTTCGCATTCGACCACGCATATAGGTTTTTCTTCTGAACACGAATCAAACGAATCAAACGAATCTTTTTTTTCTGAGTCAAGAATTGGAGAATTAGAGAATTTCTTATTCGTGTTATTAGTGAGATTTGTGTTCGTTAATAAATGCAGGCCGAAGAGGCAGTGATGCACTTGCCAGTATTGCTGGAGGGGCTCGCGCTTTTTCAGGAGCTGGGAGATCCAGGCATCCTGACCAATATGGGCATCGAGTGGCTGAAGCATATCGTCGATTATCCAGTACATGGGTTGACCGCTCTTGGTCTTGCCGAGGTGATAACGCTGCGCTGCATGGTGCATCTGCTTGACGGTGAGTTTACCAGCAGCAATGAAGGGCAGGAAGAAGTCGAAGTCGTCGGCACGACAGGCTGAGATCATCTTCATAGAGGGCATGACGAAGTCCATGGAGTAGCGAGGGTCGTTAGGGTCAAGTGGTGTACACACCAGGTGACCTTCGACCACCTGAACGTCGAGGCCGATTTCACGGCCAATCGACTTGTATGACCACCGAGATAATAACTCCGAAAGCTTCATTTTATACGAACACGAATTTCACGAATTGAACGAATTCCCGACGGGGCTACTGGAGCCCCTATATATATACATAGCCCTTTTTATTTTATAATAAAAAAGGGCGATATATAGGGGGGCTGCTAGTAGGGTGGTGCATCATCAGTGTCGGACTCAGGGAATGGGAGGGATGACTGCACGGGCTCCATGGCCTTGCGACGCTGCTCCTCCTCGTATGCCAGGATGCGCTGACGCTGCTCGGCGGAGTTGAGGAAAAAGCCCTGCTGGTTGTAGCCATCCTTACCAGGGGCGATGATATGCTGCTCCTTGGCACGTTCGATCAGATAGTAATAATATTTCCGGTCCTCGATGCCTGCCACGTTCATAGCCACAGCCATGAGCTGGTTGAAACGCTTGAACGAGCAACCCTCCATAGCATCGGTGAAGAGCTTGGCCAAATCCCACGGAATCTCTTCGGGGGGCAGTGGCTCCTCGATATCGTTCTTTAGGATATAGTCACGGTTCAGCTTGCCCCAGTCTACCTTAAACGAGGGCTTGGCCTGGGGCTGCTCCTCAGGCTTCTTCTTAGAAGCAAAGCGACCGTTAGGCTCGCGAGGCTGTTCGTCGGGTTTCTCGCAGCTTACAGGTAGTGCAGCATCGTCCAACTGATAATAGAGATTATCCTGGCATCGCCTCATGCGCGACATGACGTGCTCTACCTTGAAGGTCTCGGTATTTGGTACAATGGAGCATGCCCACGCCTCGAAGGCTTTGTTAGTGAGCTCGGTACCAATCCATCCACGCATGTTGCGGTCGGTGTCGCTCTTGTTCTGATGGAGCACATCTACGATGCAACAGTTGTAGGTCTGGGCGAGGCCCATCTGATCCTCGACCACCATCGTGGCCTGCGTGCCATCGTTGATGTCGGTAATGAGGTCTTTGATGCCATCAACAATCACGAGGTCGGGCTTCACCTCGCTGATAGCAAGTGTCAACAATTCGCGCCGCTTCTCCCAGCCAATACCACGGACGTTGAACACGAAGAATTGGTCGTTGAGGTTTTCGACCACGGATTGTACGGATGGAACGGATGATTTTTTTTCTGAACACGAATTGCACGAATCTGACGAATCTTTTTTCTCAGGGTCAAGAATTACAGAATTAGAGATTTCTTTATTCGTGGGATTAGTGAGATTCGTGTTCGTCTCAGATAAAGGAATTATTCTGTGGCAGAGGATGTTCTGGGTGGACTGAGCGGACTGCTCGGTATCGTACCACAGCACGCGAATTGGCGCTTCGCGGATGCGCTCTAATCCGAGCACATTCCGCTTCATGCAACACGCCATGACGATAGAGAGAAAGAGCGTTTTACCGCTCTTAGCCTTACCCGTGTTTGCCACGAGTTCAGAGAGCGGAAAACACTCAGTACCGTTCATCTTGAACAGAAATTCCAATGGAGGCAGCTTGGTTTCGGGGGTTACCCTGTGCTGCATCAGTTCATCGTGGGGCGTCAACTTCTTGTTGGCAGCCGCAGTCTGGCTTAACTTGGCCTGACTGCTCCTTACTAACGAAAATGCGTCGTTACTCATATATATTTGTGTTAAGATTCGCTACTAAATTGAATGTCGCTGGTCGATGCCGCAAAGTTACGGAGCTGAGCCGGTAGCGGCGCCAATATAGACGCCTAATACTGGGTGGTCGCTGCTTCCGCTTGCCTGCCTGGTGATCTACCTGGTCGGAATAGGCTGGAAGGATGTGATCGTACACATTGTCAATCATCGCGCAGGCCTTGCGTTTGCACTCCTCGCGATTGAGGCGGTCCATGGTGTGAAGTACGATGCGCAATAAGCGCTTGACGGGAAAGTTGCGGGGCTCGTCGGGCTTAAGCCACTTGGCATTTACGCCCGCCTGTTGTACGAGAGCTGTAGTGAGCCCCTTGGTTTGTTTCACCTTTTCGAGGAGAAACGCCATAAGCTCTCGTTCTGGGCCTGCCTCTAAGAGGGGAATAGGCCGGTTCTTGATTAAACTCATGTTACTTAAATTATTAGTTGTTAAAAATTGGTTAGAAGAGGCGGTACCAAGACCGCCTTGTGCGTACAAAGATACGGCTATTCCACGACATGGTATAGACGACTATAGGCGTCTAGGTTCTTAAAAAGTTTAACCTTTGTGAGATATCTTTAACGTTTGTGGATACGAAAATAGAAAATTATTAGACAAATGCGTCACAAAACGGCGCAAAAAATAAAGTTGGTTAAAATTTAAATTAGTAAATAAACATTATGAGTGTATTTGAAGGAAAAACGCTGCTCATTACCGGTGGTACTGGCAGCTTTGGAAATGCAGTGTTGAACCGTTTTCTCCGTACTGATATCGGAGAGATCCGTATTTTCTCGCGTGACGAGAAGAAACAGGACGATATGCGTCACGATTTTCAGGCGCGTATGCCGGAGGTGGCTAACAAGATTAAGTTCTATATTGGTGACGTGCGCAACAAGAGCACACTGAAGTACGCCATGAAGGGTGTGGACTATGTGTTCCATGCTGCTGCTTTGAAGCAGGTGCCTTCATGTGAATTCTTCCCGATGGAAGCAGTAAAGACGAACGTAATTGGTACAGACAACACGCTGGATGCTGCTATTGACGCTGGTGTGAAGTGTGTCATCTGCCTGTCAACCGATAAGGCTGCTTATCCTATCAATGCCATGGGTATTACCAAAGCCATTGAGGAGAAGATTGCCGTGGCCAAGAGTCGTCTGAGTGGCGACACGAAGATTTGCTGCACACGTTATGGTAATGTGATGTGTAGCCGTGGTTCTGTTATTCCTCTCTGGATTGACCAGATTCGTAAGGGTAATCCTATTACGTTGACTGAACCCAAGATGACCCGATTCATCATGTCATTGGAAGAGGCAGTAGATTTGGTGCTGTTTGCATTTGAGAATGGTAAGAATGGTGACATTCTGGTTCAGAAAGCACCTGCCTGCACTATCCAGACGCAGGCTGAGGCTGTCGCAGAACTCTTTAAACACCAATACCGCAGGGATGTTAATGGTCCCGCAGAAATCACAGAAAACGCAGAAAAGGGCGAACCCGAGATTCGGGTTATTGGTATCAGACACGGTGAGAAGATGTACGAGACGTTGCTCACTAAGGAGGAAGCTGCCAAAGCTATCGATATGGGTAACTTCTATGCTGTACCTGCAGACAACCGTGACTTGAACTATGACAAGTATTTCAAGGAGGGTGATGTGAAGCGTGCGTTGATTGATGAGTTCAATTCGAACAATACGAGAATCCTGAATCTGGAAGAAACGAAAGAGAAGATTGCTTCGCTGACTTATATTCAGAATGAGTTGAACGGAATTCCTAATTTGGTTTAACGAACACGAATCTAACGAATCTAACGAATTGAATTATGGCTCAATTTAAAGATAACGGGAAGTTGAAACTTCTCATCATAGTAGGTACAAGACCAGAAATCATTCGTCTTGCTGCGGTAATTAATAAGTGCAGACAGTATTTCGATACGTTGCTGGCACATACCGGTCAGAACTACGACTATAACCTGAATGGTGTGTTCTTCAAGGACCTGAAGTTGGCTGATCCCGATGTGTATATGGAGGCTGTAGGTAACGACCTGGGAGAGACTATGGGTAACATCATTGCCAAGAGTTATCAGCTCATGGTAGAAGTTAAGCCCGATGCAGTATTGGTTCTGGGCGATACCAATAGCTGTTTGTCAGTGATTGGTGCTAAGCGTCTGCACATTCCCATCTTCCACATGGAAGCAGGTAATAGATGTAAGGATGAGTGCCTACCCGAAGAGACTAACCGCAGAATCGTTGACATCATCAGCGATGTAAACATGGCATATAGCGAGCACGCACGCAGATATCTGGCTGATACGGGACTACCCAAGGAACGTACTTACGTGACCGGTAGCCCAATGGCTGAGGTGCTGCACAATAACCTTGCTGAGATTGAGGCCAGTGATATTCACCAGCGTTTGGGATTGGAGAAAGGTAAGTACATCCTTTTGAGCGCACACAGAGAAGAGAATATTGATACCGAGAAGAACTTCCTTTCGTTGTTCAATGCTATCAATAAGATGGCTGAGAAGTATGATATGCCTATCTTGTATTCATGTCATCCTCGTTCTCGCAAACGTTTGGAGGCTTCAGGTTTCCAGCTTGATAAGCGCGTTATTCAGCACGAGCCCCTTGGATTCCATGACTACAACTGCTTGCAGATGAATGCTTTTGCAGTGGTATCTGATTCAGGTACGCTTCCTGAGGAAAGTTCATTCTTTACCTCTGTTGGTCATCCTTTCCCTGCTGTATGCATTCGTACCTCTACTGAGCGTCCAGAGGCACTTGATAAGGGTTGCTTTGTACTAAGCGGTATTGATACCGTAGGATTGCTACAAAGCGTTGAAGTGGCTGTAAGCCTTATCAAGGATGGCAACCAGGGCATTCCTGTACCTGATTATGTGGATGAGAACGTATCAACGAAAGTTGTACGAATCATTCAGTCTTATGTTGGTGTAGTCAACAAAATGGTCTGGAGGAAATATTAAACGAACACGAATCTCACGGATATAACGAATATGAAATTATTGGTAACAGGAGCAAAGGGGTTCGTAGGTAAGAACCTCTGTGCTCAACTCAATACGATAAAAGACGGCAAAGATAGAAGGTTCCCAGAACTTTCTATCGAGGCTGTTTATGAGTACGATATTGATTCGAAGCCCGAAGAGCTGGATGCTTGGTGCAAAGAAGCAAACTTTGTGTTCAATTTGGCTGGTGTGAACAGACCTCAAAATCAGGAAGAGTTTATGCAAGGTAACTTTGGGTTTGCCAGCACACTTCTTGATACATTGAAGAAGCATAAAAACACTTGCCCTGTGATGCTGTCCTCTTCACAACAGGCATCATTGACTGGCCGCTTTGGCAACAGCGAGTATGGCCGCTCGAAGAAGGCAGGTGAAGATCTGTTCTTGGAGTATGGCAAGGAAACAGGTGCAGAAGTACATGTGTACCGTTTCCCCAATCTCTTTGGTAAGTGGTGCAGACCCAACTACAATAGTGCAGTGGCCACTTTCTGCAATGCTTTCGCAAACGACCTTCCTTATACGGTCAATGATCCTTCTGTGGAGTTGGAACTGCTCTACATCGACGACCTTGTGGATGAAATGCTTGCCATTTTGCAAGGCAAGGGTCACAAGTGCGAGTTTGAAGGATTGGATGTGCTCCCACAGGAAACAGGTCGCTACCGCTATTGCCCAATCACTCACAAAGTAACTCTTGGTGAAATCGTTGAATTACTGAAGAGTTTTGCTGAACAGCCCAAGACTTTGATGATTCCAGAGATTCCTGCAAACTCGTTTGCCAAGAAACTGTATTCAACTTATCTCAGTTATCTCCCCAAGGAGAAAGTGGCTTTCCCCTTAAAGATGAATGTGGATGATAGAGGTAGCTTTACCGAACTGGTTCACACCTTAAATGCCGGCCAGGTATCCATCAATATCTCTAAGCCCGGAATCACGAAAGGACAGCATTGGCACAACACCAAGTGGGAGTTCTTCATCGTAGTGGCTGGTCATGGATTGATTCAGGAGCGCAAGTTGGGTAGTGATGAGGTGATAGAGTTTGAGGTTTCTGGAGATAATATCCAGTGCATCCACATGCTCCCGGGATATACTCATAACATCATCAACTTGTCAGATACCGAGAATCTTGTTACGGTTATGTACTGTAACGAGATCTTTGACCCTTCACGTCCTGATACTTTCTTCGAACCTGTTAAGAAATAACAGATATGTTTTGGACATACATTTCTATTGCGGTGCTGCTATTGGCAGTTGAGCTTATTTACTTCCGAATTGCGGATAAATGTAACATCATTGATAAGCCGAACGAGAGGTCGAGTCACTCTACCATTGTGCTCAGAGGGGGTGGAATCATATTTGCCATCAGCATCCTGGTTTGGATGATATGGCAAATGGTTCAAGGTGAATGGTGCACGGTGCAGGATTATTTGCCGTTCCTCATTGGCTTGATGCTGATAGCTGGTGTGAGTTTCATTGATGATGTGCATTCGCTGCCAGACTCAGTACGCTTGGTGGCACAGTTTACTGCAATGGCGCTGATGTTCTGGAGTATGTTTGGGGCTCAGGATTCAGGGTTCACGGTTCTGGATTGGTACTGGAAAGTAGCTATCATTATTGCAGCATTGATTGTTTGCGTTGGTGCAACGAATATCATCAACTTCATGGATGGCATCAATGGCATTACGGCTGGGTATGCACTTGCAGTGCTGGTGCCATTGACGCTGGTTAATGATTCAGGGTTAATGGTTCAAGGTTCAAGTGCTTCGAGATTCATAGAGCCGTCGTATCTGATTGTGGCAATCATTGGGGTGCTGGTGTTCTGCATCTTTAACTTCAGACCGAAGGGGAAGGCGAAATGTTTTGCTGGGGATGTGGGGTCGATAGGTATCGCCTTCATCATGTTGTTTGCCATTGGTAAGCTAATCGTGCAGACTGCAGATGTCACGTATCTGATTTTCCTGCTGGTGTATGGCGTAGATGGCTGTCTGACGATTATCCATCGCATCATGCTGCACGAGAATCTGGGTGAGGCCCATCGTAAACATGCGTACCAGCTGATGGCGAATGAGCTGAAGATAGGACATGTGAAGGTGACTCTGTTGTATATGGCTATGCAGCTGGCAGTGAGTCTGGGATTCATCTATCTGTGCCCGAATACAGTGCTGGCGCACTGGATATATCTGGTAGGGGCGGGATTAGTGCTGGCCGTGGCGTATGTGCTGTTTAAGATGAAGTACTATCATCTGCACGAGGAGTACCTTGCGTCGCTGAAGAATTGAAGGATTGAAGAGTTGAAGAATTGAAGGATTGAAGAATTATGAAGATAACACAAGTATTACTGGATGACCTGACGGAGCAGGCGAAAGCTTCGCCAAGGCTCAGGATGAATCTCGACCTGAGAAATAGTGCAGAAGATCAGTCGCAGCGCATGCTGAATGCCATTGAGCCGGAATCGGTGGTGCCTATACACCGCCACCAGAAGAGTTCGGAAACGGTAGTGTGTCTGAGAGGGCGCGTGGTGGAGGAGTATTATGATGAGCTGGAGCGGATATGTACGGAGGCCATAGAGCTGACGCCCAACGGGCCGGTAGTGGCGCTGAACATTCCTGCAGGGCAATGGCATACGCTCCGCTCGATGGAATCTGGGAGTGTAATCTTGGAGGTGAAAGACGGCAAGTTCGAACCCATTCAGGCCTGTGATGTCCTCCGATAAAGTTTAGAATATATAGGGACAACCTGCAAAACTCTGTGTTTTAGATTTTTTTTACAAAAACCTGAAAAACCGAATTTCGCAATGTGCACAGGCATTTTTTTCTAAGGAACAAAGGAATCAAGGAAAGGCTAATGCGCAATAATTCCTAAATTCCCAGATTCCTTAGACCAAGAAATTACTCGCACCTTTTTTAGCGAAGCGGGGTTTTTGCTAAAATACAAACACAGGTGTTTACAAGTGAACCGTAGATAGTGTATAGTTTAGAGTTATTATGCAAGTGGAAAATATAACAAACAGGCTAAGGGAGTTTATAGAGATGGAGGCGCGGTCAGGTTCCATGGATCCTGGGTGCATCACGCCGCTGTATGTCTATCGGATGTGGGGAGGCACCGTTTCGATGGAGGAAATCGAAAACGCGATGGAAGATGTAAGACGGATGATGGCTGAAGGCTGATGGAAGAAGACTTCGATGTCTGATGGCTGAGGGCAGATGGGTGATGGAAGATGGAAGAAATTGCAGAAAAAGTGCCATTTTCTTGCAATTCTCAAAAAATCTTCCTAAATTTGTACGCGAAATCGTATTTATAAGTTATGAACGTACAATTTGACAAGACGAAAGCACTGAATGCTCTGCTGTATGTGGCTAACCGCGTGCAGAGGAAGGACTTTCATAAGATTTTCAAGATTGTCTACTTTGCCGATCGACAGCATCTGGCAGAGTGGGGAAGGCCTATCACTGGCGATACGTACATCGCCATGGATGCTGGTCCTGTGCCTTCGAGAATGTATGACATGCTGAAGATTGTACGTGGCGACTCTTATCTGCCTGACACGGAGGGGCTTGGAAAGTTCTTCAAGGTGGAGAACTGGATGTATGTGCAGCCTCTGGTGGATGCTGACCTGAACAAGCTATCGAAGAACGAGCAGGAGGCGCTGGACGACTCTATCGCGAAATATGCGGAATTATCTTATGACGAGATCAAGGAGAAATCGCACGACATCGCCTGGCGCTCTACAGCGAGGGACTTCTCGATAAAGTGGGAGGATATTGCTCGTGAGGCTGGGCTTGACTCAGAGGAGATGGAGTGTATCAACGAATTCTCTGCCTTGCGGGCTGCACTGAGCTGAGGGGGAGACTATGGCTAAGAAAAACACATTTTCGTCGTTTGAGAACTTGCGATCGCTATCTATTTCGTCGGGAGCTGTGTTTCTGGGGCCTTGGGCAGGCATTGACCACGAGAAGTTCCTGATTGTGGCAGGTGTGGCTGAAGACCGGATTCTGGTTTGTTCGGTGATGATTAACTCGCAGATTAACCAGTATATAATGAAACGCCCGAAGATGCTGGCTTGTCAGGTGGAACTGAAGGGTGAGAATTACGATTTCCTTAGCCACGACTCGTATGCCAACTGTGCGCAACCGATTAAGGCAAAGCTAGACTTGTTTATGGTTGATGACCTGAAATATTGCGGGTTGTTGAACGAGCAGGATTTGGCAAAGATCCAGCAGCAGATTGTTTCGAGTGGTTCGCTCACGGCGGACGAAATCGCGATGTTTTTTTAATACTGGCAAGGTGAATAACTAAACTTTTTTGGTTTTAAAATTAGGTCACATCGGTTGATGTGACCCTAAATAGTTTTGTATTATGTCAATCATAAGACGTGAGAAATCGAGAATAGGCGTGTACCATGTGCTGGCACAGGGTGCAGGGAATAATGAGTTGTTCCACGACGATGAGGATTATCAGGTGTTCGTGGAGTATCTGGCAAAGCTGATGAAAGAGGCGTGGGCGGAGGATGACGAGCCGGACAGGCCGTACTTCCATACGTATGCCTACTGTCTGACGCCGAAGCAGTTCAGACTCATCGTGAAGGAGGAGAAATATCAGGTGAGTGCCATCATGCAGAGTATCTCGCAGTTGTACTCGCGGTATTACTCGAGTAAGTACAATAGCTATGGGCCTTTGTACCGCAGGCGGTACTATAGTGAGCCAATCAACGATTCAGAGCGGCTGGAGGTGGTGATGCGGTATGTGCATCAGGAACCAATAAGGCTAATTGTCCCGCAGATTGCAACGCCACACTCTCATAGAGAGAAAGCAGGTTTTTCTATGGTCCCGCAGATTGCAACGCCACACTTCGATCTTCAGTCGAAGAAATCGCAGAAAGAGCAGAAATTTAATGCCGAGGCATTGGATGAGTGGGCATGGAGCAGTTGGCATGAGTATGTGGGGCAGGAGAGTGATCTGCCGATAGTTTGCGAGAAGCCTGACGCTTGTCATGATTTGACGGCTGAACAGTGGCGGGAATTGTTGAGCAAGCCGCTGCCTGAGGGCACGAAGTGCTTGGAACCGAAGGAATACCGTGCACCGAGGCCTACGGAAACGCAGGTGCTGAGTATGGTGCGCCTGATGACAACTGCCACGAACTGGAATGAGTTTAATGCGTTCCCGAAAGATGAGCGGCTGAAAACCATCAAGCAGCTGTTACAGAATGGTGCCTCTATCCGGCAGATGGAGAAACTGACGGGAATAGGGCGAGGAGTGATCCAAAACCTCTGAAGTAGCGGGCTTCGCCCTAGTGAAGAGTGAAGAGTGAATAGTGAAGAATCGAGAGCCGAGGATGCGAATGTGCATTCTCGGCTCTCTGCGTATAGGCTCGTGGACAGCACAAAAATAAGAAAATGTGCAAAAAAAAGCATGAAAATGTTGCTGATTGTGATAAAAAACGCCAAAAAGTAGCGATTTTATGCTTAAATGAGAGTGGAAAAATGTAATTTTGCAGTCGCAAAATGAAGAAATAGCTACATTTTAATGGCAAATTATGTGTAAACTCACGATAAAAAATATAGGTCCAATCAAGGAAATTAAGATGGACGTTAACAAGATTACTTTCTTGTTGGGGCCTCAGAGCAGTGGTAAAAGTACTATTGCTAAAGTATTGTGTCATTGCCAGTGGATAGAGAAACGTTGTTATTACAATTTTGAAGAAGAGCGGGAGAAGTTCATCTTGGGTACTTCATTCGTTGATGGCTTCAATGAATACTACCGTTTCAATGGCTATTTCCGTGATGATAGCTATATCCTTTACGAAGGGAATTATATAACCTTGGAATACAAGGACAAAAAACTGGGAATCTCAAAAAATCCAGATGAGAATTATGAGTATCCCAAACTGTGCTATGTGCCTGCGGAGAGAAATCTTGTTGCAGCAATACCCAATCTTCGAAAATACAATGATACGAACGACTTGATATTGTATTTCTTGTATGACTGGTTTGAGGCTCGCGAATATCTGAAGGAGATGAACCTGGATGATATTATAGAAAGGCGTGTGAAATATGTATTCGAGAAATCGAACAATAGCGATATCATCTATGATGGAGATGATGCCAAATTGGACTTGAAGAATGCTTCGAGCGGTCTTCAGTCTGTAGTCCCATTGCTGACGGTCTCAACTTACATTTTAGAAGGAGTATTCAAACGATACAAGCCTCTCTCTTCAGAGCAGAAGATGTATTTGGAAAAAGCAAATCTTCCGGAAGATGCATTCTTCTATAAGCGTTCGGATATTTATATAGAGGAGCCTGAGCAAAATCTGTTTCCAGATGCTCAGCAGAAGTTCGTATATTGGCTCATGCGAGAAATGAGAGAGTCGCCTCGCCAGCATAGTGCGTTGATAACAACGCATAGTCCTTTTGTGCTATTCTCTCTGAACAACTGCCTAATTGGGGCTTTGGCAGAGAAAAAGCTTCCTGAACAGGTGAAGAAGGACAGTCCATCAAAAGAGTCTTGGATTGACCCGAAGTTAGTGACTGTGTATGAAATCCATGATGGTAAGTTGAAAACCATTCAGGAGGAGTCTGGTCTGCTGATGCATAATTATCTGAACCAGGCTTATCGGAAGATTAATGCCGAATATCTCGCAATGCTGGACTACTATGAGGATTAAGAATCTGATTCGAAGGTGGCTTGGCCATTCTGTCATAGTCGTAGAGTCTAGTCCAGATATCTATGTGGCTGACATGACTAATCGCAGCCAGAATACAAGAGGGATTGAAATAACTGACCATCAGCAACCATCGCCAGATGGGAATGGCATGATGGATAGTTTGGTGTTTCATAACCCAAACATCTTGTCTGTAGATTTCTGCATCTTCGATGACCATGATTTCAAACATCCATATGAACTTAGGGATGATAAGCATTGTGAAGGCTGTATGTACCCAACGTTGCATGACCCCGCCAGTTGGATGGTGTTTGTCGAGATTAAGGATTGTAAACCTCAATATATAAAAGAGTATAAGAAGGAGGCAAAGCGACAGATATTCAATGCTGTGAAAGCATTTTGCCATCGGAAGATAATTCTCAAAGAGCGTATATATGGCATCATTTCCTGTCCGAGGCAGCATGTGGCTTTTAACGACTCTATATTTACAGATGTTTATGAGGTAACTCGTTTGAAGCATTTCACAGGAATAAGATACTATGCCACAAACGAAGCTCTTATTATTGATGATCTGCGGGTTCGTCCTGAAATATAAAAGCCTCAGCGCGTTTCACAACGAACTGAGGTGTAGCTATATGTGACAGTGGGACTCATCGTCACTTCGTGAGCAAAAACATCGATTTCTTCGAAATCTAAAAAACAGATATTACCATGATTGAGCAGTGATGTAATGGTACATGAATTACGGTTAATGATTCATGGTTAAGGGTTCACGGTTAAGGGTTCATGGTTAAATCGAAAATGCGAAGATAAGTGCACAAAAATGAGGTAAAAGTGCAGAAAGCGACGTTTATATTTGGCCAAATCGAATAAAAGTTGTATCTTTGTGGCCAAATAACGACATGTTATGATAGGATGACGGAGGGGGACAGGACAATGTATCGCATGGACTTAAGGGGACAAATAATGGTTCTTTGCAGAGCAAAGCGGCAGAGCCGAGCGCACGGTGAAGGGTGAAAGGTGAAGGGGGCACGGTTAAATCGAAAATGCGAAGATAAGTGCACAAAAATGAGCAAAAAGCGTTAATAATTTTAAAAAACACCATCAAAAGGAGATGTTTTGCCGTAAAAATTTTACGGAACAACGAATAATCACTATCTTTGCGCTCAAATAGGTATCACTTTAAATGTTTTGGTTATGCTGACTAAATTCGCAGTTAAAAACTATCGAGGCTTTGTGGATAGAATCGAGTGGGATCTGTCTCATCCAAGTAATTACACGTTCAGCCTATATGCTGTAAAGGACAATATCGTCAAGAATGGTATCATTTATGGTCCGAATGGCTCGGGTAAGACAAACATTGGCCTTGCCTTATTTGACATAGTGAATCACCTGACTCAGAAGTTCAAAAAGGCCGATTACTATAATAATTTTATCTTTGCAGGAACGCCTAACGCACTTGTAGAATTTGAGTATTCTTTCTTGTTCGATGGTCAAGAGGTGGAATACACCTATTCCAAAATGAGGGATGGCAGACTTGTAAATGAGGCTTTGACTGTGGATGATAAACAGATTTTTGAGAGAAAAGGTAAGACATTTGTAATTGACGACAATACGTTCCCCATGGATGCGAACGTCAAGAAAGGCTTGGCAGAAAATGCCAACCACGTTTCTGTTGTGAACTTTCTACTTACCTCATATCCCCTGGTCAAAGACAACTATCTGATTAAACTGCGGGATTTCGTGGATGGAATGCTGTGGTTCCGCAATCTGGATATCAGAGAGTTCATCGGTCTTGAGAATAACATATATAGGCTTGACGAGTTTATCATTAAGAAGGGTCTCGTTGATGACTTCCAGAAATTCTTGAATATGGTCAGCGGACAGAGTTTTACGTTCGCCAAGCCTAATGTCAACGACAAAGTGTTGTTGTGTAAATACGGCAGCGAAAAGATTCCATTCGATATGATTGCCTCTACGGGTACTCATGCCCTGATGCTGCTTTATTTCTGGATTCAGAAAATGAATGAGGCTACATTTGTCTTCATTGATGAGTTTGATGCATTCTATCATTTCGAGTTGAGCTATGAGGTGTGCAAGCGCCTGTTCGCTCTCGATTGTCAGGTGTTTACTTCATCTCATAACACCTATTTGATGACAAACGACTTACTGCGTCCGGATTGTAACTTTATCCTTAAGGACAACAAAATCAAGGCATTGTGTGATTGCACACCCAAGGAGCTTCGCTTTGCACATAACATCGAAAAGATTTATAGGGGGAATGGATTCCAGGTATGATACTATTTATATTTGAAGGTAAAGAAAGAGAGCCTTTCCTCTACAAAACGTTGGAAAGGCTCTATATGCCAAAAGGTAATGACAACATTATCTGCACTTTCAACAACAATATCTATGAGCTCTATTCAGAGATAGAATCTCTTGATGATGATGGCGATATTGTTTCTATGCTGAGAGAACGTCTTGCCAATCGTGGAGACGCCACACTCGATGGCATCAAGACATCGGATATATCAGAAACTTACCTTTTCTTCGACTACGATTTTCAACATTCCCATCTGTCGCTTGAAGAGATAAATTCGCGTGTGCAGAATATGCTTGAATTGTTTACGGATGAAACTGGAAATGGGAAGTTGTATGTCAACTATCCGATGATAGAGTCAATACGGTATACTAAAGAACTGCCCGACAAGAATTATGTGAATTATGTCGTCAACCGCGCTGATTGTCATGACTTCAAACGCCTTGCAGCCGAGTTTTCATATTATGACAATTTTGACTATATTCTGTTTGAAGATGGTGAAGTGCCGACGAAAGAAAAGTATTTGCTGATTAAGGATAATTGGGAGTATTTGACTCAAATGAATGTTTGCAAGGCTAATTATATCATATCAGGTAGCAATAAGATGCCTGACCGTAAGGACGACATCAATCAATTGAGGCTTTTCGCGTCGCAGAAAGAAAAATATGTTGATATATCAGGGTGCGTTGCCGTATTGAATTCTTTTCCATTGTTTCTCTACGAATATCTAAAATAATAAAGTGTAAGATGCTAAAAACCTCAGCACACATTGCTGCGGGCTGAGGTTTGTGGATTTATGTATCATTACTTGCGAGCCTCTGGCTGCAAAGAGGCATACTCGATGCTGGCGGGGAAGCAGGGACACTTCTTGTTTACGCGAGGGAACTCGCAGTGACCGAGGATGCGAGCATCGGGGTAGTCACGGGTGAGATCTTTCAGCAACTCGTAGAGGGCGTGCTTCTGGGCCTCAGTGCGGGTGTCGGCAGGATGGCCTTGCTCATCGAGGCCTCCTTCGTAGACGATGCCAAGGGAGCACCAGTTGTAGCCTTTGACATGGATGCCCTGGACGCTCTCAGAGAGCAGGGGAATGACACTGC
>Ga0247609_10003452_pt1 | contig 16038 bp, 14 predicted proteins | sample 172DNAGHGlowgp2_FD_193487 | JGI IMG/M metagenome (GOLD analysis project Ga0247609, IMG submission 193487) | Sheep rumen microbial communities from Palmerston North, Manawatu-Wanganui, New Zealand - 1728 DNA GHGlow gp2 | ecosystem: Host-associated > Mammals > Digestive system > Stomach > Rumen ...
CGGAGATTGAAAAGATAATTGCTTCACGGAACTTCACGGCGGCGCAAGGTCTCATCTTCAAGTTAAGTCGCGGCGAGCTTTATAAAAAATTCGACGACACAGAGGACACACCGCTTGCCCGCTTCCTTGACGCCGAAGAGTATAGCGATTGTTATGGCAAGGTCAAAGACAGCGGCGACTCGTTGGACAATTTGATTGGCAAGAAAATTTTTCCGCGTGATAAGGTGTCGCGTGCTAAGCTTAGTCTCGTTAAGAATTGGATAACAAATCCGACCGGCGAAGATAAAATTAAGACGTTACTTGAGTTGCTTGGCTTCAGCGTCGAGAGCGTGCAGAAACTTTTTTTGCTCAGTGCGAACACGATTAATTTCCACGTGAAGATTATCGCTACGGGGCAGAAGTACAGCCACCCAATAGCGGCGTTCGGCTCGGATGCGGAAGTCAGCGGCTTTAATGTCTCGTGCTTGTTCGGCAAGTTCGACGAAAAAAATCTTATCGAGAAGTTCAAAGAGCTGGGCAACAGTAAACACACGCTTATATTCTTGGACTACGCACTTGACTTGCCGACGCGCCGCCGCCTTGCCAAAGAAATTAAGCAGGAAAAAAGTCTGACGAAAGTTTTTGCTGTCGTCGATAGGGTCGCGATAATGTACTTGCTTAAGAATTGTGCGCCACAACTTGGAACGAGACGAATCACTGATACGTTGATGTCGATCGTCATGCCTTTCGCACGTTGTCAGCCTTACATTTGGTCACCACGAATCCCCTTGCCGCCAGAGATGTTCATTGGTCGCGAGAATGAGATTAACGAGGTCATGAATCATGGCGGAGTTAATATCGTGTGTGGTGGTCGGCAACTGGGCAAGTCGGCTCTGCTTAAAATGGCATGTCGAAAAGTCGACGGCAACAATAACGAGCGGGCGATATTCATTGACATTGACGACAAAAATTATCGGGAAGCGGCGTTGATTGTAAGTCACGAGCTTAGCGATAAAAATTTCTTTGCTGAATCCTTCGAGACGGACGATTGGGAAGAACTTACCCGCGCTATAAGAAATCGTCTTGCCTCTGATACGCCGACGAAAATTCCTTACTTCCTGCTTATGCTTGACGAGTCGGACAAGTTCATTGAGTCCTGCGCGGAAAATAATTACGCTCCGATAGTCGCGCTTGCAAAGACTCAACAAGAAGACTACAACGGTAGCCGGTTTAAATTTGTCATCGCGGGCTTACGCAATATCATTCGCTTTGAACGCGAGAAGACGTTCAGCAATAACAGTATCCTGCCGACGCTGAAGTCGCTCACGATTAAGCCGTTCAATGTCGAAGACGCTAGAAAACTTTTGGAAGTGCCGCTTAGGTATTTGGGCTTGTACTTCCCTGACAATCAAAAGGATTCGCTGATACTGACAATCTTAGAGACGGCGAATTATTTCCCAAGTCTGATTCAGCTTTACTGCGAGAAACTTGTTAAGGCGTTGTTCGAGCCGAGTTACGCGGGCTACGATGCTAACACGCCGATTTATCGGATAAGCGAAGAGCACATTAAAAAAATTCTTGCTGATCGTGAATTCACGAAGGACATTAAGACTAAGATTGAAATTACGTTGCGTCTCGGCGAGGACAAATATTATTTCGTTATCGCGAACTTGCTGGCGTATCTTTATTACAAGCAAAGCAATGTTGAGGGTTATTCGCCGCGAGAGATCATGCAAGTCGCCGCCAATGAGTACGATTTGATTAAGGAACCGTTCCTGCCTGATTCGGAAGAAAAGGTTGGCGCATTAATGGAGGAACTTTGCGAGCTAAACATTTTGCGCAAGACGAACGCTGATAAATATCTTTTTTCCCGTCAAAGAATTCTGCGGATAGTCGGCAACAGTAATGAAGTCGAGGACGTTCTTTTAAAGTTAATGGAAGAGGCAGCTCATGGATAATCGGGACGAGTTGTTTGGAAAAATTTGGTGGGAAGATTTAAACGGTCCGCGCAGATTTATCGTTGAGGCTGTGGAAAAATTATCAGGCGGTCAAAGTGTCGTATTGTGTTTGCCGGAGCGTGTACCGTGGCTAAAGACGATGCGCAATGTCCTTGAAAAATTTCTTAGCAAGGGCACACAGAGCATTGAAGTTATCGACGCTGAAAATATTTCTTCCGAGCCTCAAGAGTATGTCCTTAAAGAGTTCTGCGCGAACAAAGACGGCTTCCGCCCCTACAGCAAGAAAGCTTATGCAAAATTTTTGGCGGAGAGTACTGGCATTAGCCTTAACGACAGTTGCCTTTGGATTCGCAACGCTACACCCGTGCAAGTTGATAAATGGTTTACGTTCATTGCTGATTACCAAAAGTTCTTGGCGGGCAAACGAGGCGGCGTCTTCTTATTGGAGGCGGGCGAAGATTTTATCGGCAAGGCAGGCATCAAGATTCTTTCCTACGCGGACAGTATTAGCGACTACGATAGTTTTGCGTTCAATATTTTTACGGCGGCGGACTTCGGCAACGATAATCACCTGATTAAGCAATATCTCGCCGAGTTGGTCTCAGCCTTAACGGAAGGCAACGTTGAGTTTGCGGCGGCGTGTATTAACAGGAGCAAAGACTTCCTTAAAGCTCCTAACGTAGCATTTGAAAATATTTTGAACGAGGGCAAGTTCACTTCCAAGAAGACAAGCGACGACATTGAGCAATCAATTTGGATGACGCAACTTAAATTAATCTTCCCGTTAGTCGAAACTTTTCGCCGCAATTTTATCAAGCAATACGAACAGCAAATTAAAGACACGCCGCCATTTTATCAAGTGCCAGAGGAAGTTGAGATTGGTCAGCTGTACGGGCAATTTAATCAGCGGCGATGGCTCATCAGTGAACATGACGGCGACGATTTGGAAATGTATCGCGAAGTTCGGAATAAGTTGGCGCACTTGGTAACGTTGCCTTTTGAAGATTTGCAGAAGATTTTCGAGAAGAATTCCCGCCGATAATTGAAGGAGGTTTTAAAAATGTTTGTGGCAACAAGAATGACGAAGCACCCTATATCAGTGACGAGCGACGCGACAATTCAACAGGCAGATCGGCTCATGAAGAAGCATAAATTCCATAGAATGCTTGTAGTTGATAACGGAAAACTTGTTGGATACTTCAGCGACCGTGATATTATGCGCGTGGCTCCAAGTCCTGCGACGACCCTTTCCAAATTCGAGATTCGCTCACTGCTCGATAAAATTTCCGTCAAGGACATCATGCACGAAAAAGTTATCACTGTGAACGAAAACGCAACGATTGAAGAAGCCGCGCTTATCATGTACCAAAACAAAGTCGGCGGGCTACCTGTGCTCTCTGATGTCGGCGCAGTCGTCGGTATCATCACTTCGACCGATATTCTCAAGACTTTTATTAAAGTTATGGGCTTAATCGGCGGAAAAACTCGTTTGACCCTCGAAGTTGATAACAAAGTAGGCGTCATTGCCGACATTACCAAGATTTTCGCCGATAACGGTATCAATATCGATAGTTTCATCACTTGCAGACATAAAAATAACCGTTATGAACTCGTCGTGCGCCTCGATGAGCATAAAGCACTTGATGATGTCAAAAAACTCCTCAACTTGCGCGGTTATAACGTCGTTCACTCCGTCAATATCGGTTAATCGCTAAAAAGTAGTTAAATCCCTTCGGCAACTCGTCGGAGGTATTTTTTTGCTCAAAATTAAAATTCGCATATATGCGAATTTTTCATTCGCACTCTCAAATAGCACTTCAAAGCACGTTTCAACGTTCAAAATCAGTTTCAAAGCCCGTTCAAAGCTTCCAAAGCACTTTCAAAGGCAGGATTTTACTTTTTCGCTCCGAATTCTCTTCGCACTATGAAAAATTCAATTCAAAACACTCTCAAAGCCGCCGTTGAACGTCTCGCGGCTAAAAATATCGATTCGCCTCGCCTCGACGCCGAAATTTTGCTCGCGCACGTCTTAAATTGCCGCCGATTAACTCTCTACGTCGATTCTCAACGAATTTTGCCACTCCAAGACGTTTTGAAGTTCAATGAACTCGTAAATCAACGTTTGAATGGCTTGCCAGTCGCTTATATCGTCGGTTCAAAGGAATTTTTCGGTTTAAAGTTCGCCGTAAATGAAAATGTCCTTATTCCACGCCCTGAAACTGAAATTTTAACCGAATTCGTCGGAGAATACCTGCGCGGACTCGATGACGAGGTAATTTTTGCTGATTTAGGCGTCGGGAGCGGTGCAATCGCTATTTCAATCCTAAAATTCGTTAAAAATGCCCGCGCAGTAGCCGTTGACATATCGGAGGCGGCTTTGGAAGTCGCGAAATTCAATTCAAGCAAGTTTCACGTCGAAGATAGGATAAAATTTTACTGCGGAGACTTATTCGCGCCTTTGACAGGAAAATTTAATGCGATAGTGTCGAATCCGCCGTATATCCCGACTTGCGAGCTAAAAACGTTGCAAACTGAGGTAAAACGCGAACCACAACTAGCTTTAGACGGCGGCGAGGACGGATTAAGCTTTTATCGGCGAATTTTAAGAGACGCGCCACGATTTTTAGTTGACGGAGGACTATTAGCGGTCGAGGTTGGTATAAATCAAGGTTCGGCAGTGAAAAATTTATTTGAGGCGGCAAATTTCGATGAGGTGACGATTTTAAATGACTTAGCAGGTCTTGAGAGGGTTGTCACAGGAAAATTTTTCTGCTAAAATTGTCGCGAGGTGATAAAAATGACAGAAACGATAAATATAGCGATTGACAGCGAAGATTTGAAAGAATTTAAGGAACAAACCGGAATGAGCATAGCTGATTGCATAAAAATATTGATGAACAGCGTAAAGTACGGCGGAAAATTGGAACTTGACCCGTTTTGGAGCGACGGGAACATCAATGAACTCAAAATGCGAATAAAAAATGGTAAAATGGAACGTCACGACTTAATTGAGGTAGAGTGATGAACATATATTGGGACGAGAAAGCTTGGTTAGAGTATTTATATTGGCAAACGCAGGATAAAAAGACGTTGAAACGGATAAATAATCTGCTGAAGGACATTGACAGGAACGGATACAACTGCATAGGCAAGCCTGAACCGTTAAAAGGCGATTTATCTGGTTGGTGGAGCGTCCGAATCGATGAAAAAAATCGTTTGATATTCAAAATCGAGAATGAACAGATAAAAATCTATAAATGCGGAACCTATTACGAAGACAAATGATAAAAAACCCTTCGGCGGCGTGTCGGAGGCTTTTTTTGTGTTATAATCCAATTTCGCAAGGAGGAATGGACTTGGAGACAAAAATATTGAAGTCAACGGAGCAGAATTTGATTCGAGCGTCTGAAATGATTAAAAAAGGGGAGCTAGTAGCGTTTCCGACTGAAACAGTCTACGGATTGGGCGCGAATGGCTTAAATATGGAGGCGTGCAGGAAAATTTTTGTTGCGAAGGGCAGACCGAGCGATAAAGCGTTAAGTTTACACGTAGCAAGCGTTGAAATGGCGTCTGAAATCGCTCAAATCACCGCGCAGGCAGAGAAATTGTTTGAAAAATTCCTGCCAGGAGCCTTGACGATAATATTATCAAAGAATAAAATTGTTCCGGACTACGTGACGGGCGGAAAAACGAGCGTAGGGATAAGAATACCGGCAAATGAGGTGGCGTTGAGGCTGATAAGGCTTTCAGGAGTCCCGATAGCGGCACCGAGCGCGAATTTAAGCGGAAAAATGCCTCCGAAGACCGCGCAGGAAGTTTATAACAACTTATCGGGCAAAATACCGCTGATATTAGATGGTGGGGCGTGTAAATTCGGTATTTCGTCAACGATAATTGATTTAACGGCGTCTGAACCGAAGATTTTACGACACGGAGCGATTTCGGAGGAAAAAATAATGGAGGTATTAGAATGAAGAGAGATTTGGAGTTATTTTCGGCGATTGAGAGTGAGCTTAACCGTCAGCGGAGCAAATTGGAGCTGATAGCGTCGGAAAATATCGTAAGCAAGGCGGTAATGGAGGCGCAAGGGTCAGTTTTGACGAATAAATACGCTGAAGGCTATCCGGGCAAAAGATATTACGGCGGATGCGAATTTGTGGACGTAGCGGAGCAACTTGCGATTGATAGAGCGAAAAAACTTTTCAACTGCGAATATGCAAATGTACAGCCTCATTCTGGAGCTCAGGCGAATATGGCGGTGTATTTTGCGCTTGCGACGCCTGGCGATGTGATAATGGGCATGAATTTGACTGATGGCGGGCATTTGACGCACGGAAGCCCCGTAAATATGAGCGGAAAGTACTTTAAAATCGTTCCGTACGGTGTAAATCGCGAAACAGAGACGATAGACTACGATGAACTGGAAAAAATCGCTGAAAATTGCCGTCCGAAGATAATAGTAGCGGGAGCGTCGGCATATTCGCGAATAATCGACTTTGAACGGCTTGCGGCGACGGCAAAAAAGGTAAATGCGTATTTAATGGTGGATATGGCGCACATAGCGGGGTTAGTAGCGGCGAATTTGCATCCAAGCCCGATTCCTTATGCAGATGTAGTGACTTCGACGACTCATAAGACGCTTAGAGGTCCCAGAGGCGGATTAATCCTTTGCAAAGACGCAGAATTTGGAAAACAGTTCAACAAAGCGATTTTTCCCGGCACACAGGGCGGACCTTTAATGCATGTGATTGCGGCAAAGGCTGTAGCGTTTTTTGAGGCGTTGCAACCGGAATTTAAGGAATATGCCGCGCAGATTATCAAGAATGCAAAAATTTTAGCTGAAACGCTGACAGAAGACGGATTTAGAATCGTTTCGGGCGGCACGGACAATCATTTAATGCTAGTCGACCTCACGAGCAAGAAAATCACGGGCAAAGAGGCGCAAAACGTGCTTGACGAGGTAAATATCACGGCAAACAAGAATACAATCCCATTTGAGCCGCGTTCACCGTTTATAACGAGCGGATTAAGGCTTGGAAGCCCCGCATTGACGACACGCGGCTTTAAAGAGGACGATATGCGCGAAGTTGGCAACATAATTGCGTTGGTTTTGAATAATCCGAGCGATGAGGCTAAAAAAGTTGAGGCACGGGCTAGAGTAGCGGCTTTGTGCGAAAAATATCCGCTTTACTGACATGAAACTTACAAATAAAAATATTGGCGCGGTTGTAGATGACATTCGCGCCTTTTTTGAAAGATCTAAGGTTTCGCGTAAAGATATACTAAAAATTTGTCTTGTCGTGGAAGAATCACTGCTCCGTTATCAAGAAAAGTTCGGCGAAGCTCACGAGTTCAAACTTTACAAGAAAAAATGGTTCAGCGAGCCGAAAATAACTATCCAAATCAAAGGAGAGGCGTTTTGTCCTCTTGAAAATGATAATTTCGGCGATGAAACGGTTTTAAGCAACGAAATTATAAAAAAACTTATGCATTACGACGAAGCAAAGACGATTTATCGCTACGAAAACGGTTTTAACGAATTAATTTCCTACTCTACGAAGGAACGCAAGATACCAAAGCTTCCAGGCGGTTCGATAACGATTGCGATAATCTTAGCGATAGCATTTTCGTTCGTCATAGGTCTTTTATCGCCTGAAGTCCAAAATATTTTTGCAAAAGATATTGTCGAACCGATTTTATCGACGCTGACGGCTTTAATCGTCACTGTAACGGTCTTCATGATATTTTTTTCAATCGTAGCGGGCATTTGCGCGATAGAAGATGTCACCATGCTAAGCAATATCGGTTCGACGGTCGTTGGAAGATTTTTTCTGATAGATTTGTTGATAGTTGCCGTGACATTTTTAATCAGCTCGTTTTTCTTCCCCGTGATGTCGCTCGTGGACAAAAATGTTGTTGATGTCAGCCAAATTTCGGTATTGTTGCTATCGATTATCCCGACGAACATTTTAGAGGCATTTTTAAAGGGAAAAGTCTTGCAAGTCACGATAATGGCGTTCGCGGTTGGGATTTGCATAATAAAAATCGGCAATCGAATATCGAACGTAAAAAACTTTGTCGCCGAGCTAAATCTTTTAACATTTAAAGTAGTCGAGATGGTTTTTTCGACGATACCGCTTGTAATATTCCTTTGCGTTTTAAAAGCGATTTTGACGAGCAGTCTTGCGGACTTCCTGAAGGTGTGGAAAATAATCGTTGCGGGCTTAATCGTTTACGCGATAATTATTTTGTTCATGCTGATTCGGCTTTACCTCAAAACAAAAGTATCGATACCGGATTTTCTGAAGAAAATTTCCCCTGCGGTGATAATTTCGCTGACAACAGGTAGCTCCGTCGCCTCATTGCCGAAAACCCTTGAAATATCCAAAGAGAATCTTCGCATCGAGGAAAAGTTTTGTAATTTTTGGGTACCGCTGTCGCTGGTTCTATTTTCTCCGTCGAAATTAATTCAGCTGTCAATGGCGGGATTTTATGTGATGTCGGTTACGGGCGAAAATCTTTCCGCGTTCGAGGCGTTCATTATTGCTTTCCTGTCGATACAGCTAAGTTTTGCCTCACCGAACGCGGCGGGCGGGATAGTGGCGTCGTTCACGCTTTTATTGACGGAACTTGGACTGCCTTTGGAGCACGTGGGAACGCTGATGATTGCGGACGTCATTACAGGCAATTTATTCACCGGATTAAATGTTTTGGTTCGTCAGTGCGAATTAATGACGGTCGCGCACAAAATGAACTTTATAAAAAATTAGGAGGCGCATTGTGGATTTAGATTATTTAATTTTCCTGCAGGGCATTCGCAACGATTGGGGCGGCGAGGGATTCTTTTCTCTAGTCTCAAGTTTGCCGAAGAGCGCATTGACGGCGTTAATCCCGGCGATTTTATTCTGGTGTATCAATAAGCAAGCGGGAATTTTTATCCTGTTCAATGCCGAGTTCGGACGCGTGATAAATGAATTGCTCAAAGGAACGTTTTGCGTATATCGCCCGTGGTTTAGCAGTTCGGAATTGATACCAGCGGCAGATGCAATGAAAAAAGCCTCGGAATACTCTTTTCCGAGCGGTCACACACAATTTACGACGGCGATTTATGGTGGATTTGCATTCTTTTACAGGAAAATTATTCCGTTAGCCGTAATTCCATGTGGCTTGATAATATTAATGGTGGCGTTCAGCAGAAACTTTTTGGGCGTACACACGCCGCAAGATGTTTTAGTCGCGATGGCGTATTCAATCGGGCTGTTCTTCGTCGCGGAAAAGATTTTTAATTGGATAGGCAAGGACGAGGACAGGCAATTTACCTTTTTTATCAGCGGAATAGCAATCTGCGCGGTAATTTTCCTGTATTTGTATTTCAAGCCGTATCCCGAAGATATTTTGAACGGAAAAGTAATCGTCGACCCACTGACGGCGCGGGAAAGTGCCTTTGACGCGCTCGGATTTGGATTATCGTTCTTCTTAGGCTGGTTCTTGGAGCAAAGGTTCATAAAGTTTAAAACAAAAGTCCCACCGAAGGATAAATTATGGCGGATCATCATCGGCGTCGGGGTTTTGGGCGTGATAGCAGTCATTGTGTATCCTTTGCTGAAATATTTCCTGAGCGTCGAGGCTTATGAGTTCTTTAAAGCGTTTCTGCCGTTCTTTTCAATCTTATTTGTAATCCCGTTGATATTTACGAGAGTAGAAGCACGATTTAAAAGATAAAAGACAAAAAAATTTCCTCCGCCGAATGTTGACGGAGGATTTTTTTTGCGCTGAATGTTTTTATAGAAATGATTTACTGCTGATAGCTTCAAGCTCGTAAGGTGTTTCTTGATAGACGTAATAATTTAACCAGTTAGCAAAGAGCAAATGAGCTACGCTACGCCACTTGACTACAGGTTCACACGTCGGATCGTCGTTCGGGAAATAATTTTGCGGCACGTTCGGATTAAGCCCCGCCTTAACGTCGCGTTCGTATTCCTTCTTAAGCGTGTTCGGGTCGTATTCGGCGTGTCCTGTGATAAAAAATTGTCGTGCCTCAAGATTAGCCACAGCGTAAATCCCGACCTCGTCTGACTCGGAAAGAATCGTAAGCTCTGGAATTTTTTCAATGTCTGCGCGGTGGGCTTCGGTATATCTTGAATGAGGCACGAAGAATTCATCATCGAAGCCCCGCATTAATTTTTCGTACTGAACGCAGAGCCTGTGAAGATAGACGCCTGAAATTTTCTCCTGCAACAGATATTTTGGCACGCCGTAATGATAATACAATGCTGCCTGTGCTCCCCAGCAGATATGAAACGTCGACCAAGCATGAGCTTTGCTCCATTCCATAATCTCGCAAAGCTCTTGCCAATAGGTCACGTCCTCGAATTCGACAAGCTCCAGCGGTGCGCCCGTGATGATGAAGCCGTCGTAATTTTTATCTTTAACGTCGTCAAACGTGCCATAAAACTCAGTGAGATAACTCTTGGCGGTATGTGTCGGCGTATAAGTGCGCGTATAAATGAAATCAACTTCGACTTGCAACGGCGTATTGCCTAAGAGCCTAAGTAGTTGCGTTTCAGTCACGGACTTTATCGGCATGAGGTTTAGGATTAAAATTTTAAGCGGGCGAATGTCCTGAGCATAAGCGCGGTCGGCGTCCATGACGAAAATATTTTCGCCCTCCAAGACGTGTGTCGCGGGCAAGTTGTTCGGTATCTTTATCGGCAATGTAATTCACCTCAATTCAACGAATAGCGCATAACCCAGCGCGAATTATTTTTTGCGTAGGCACGAAGACGCACAAGCCCCTTGTAGTCAGGGTCGTCACTCTTAATCATGCGATAGGCTCCGTCGTATTCGTCCTTAAGCTCCTGCCATGAATTATTCGGCGTCCAAATCTGACCGGACTTGATAACTTCCGTGCCCTGCGTCAAGTTTACCGCCTTCTTCATGAAACGGATTTCAATCGTCTGTCCGCGTGAATCTTTTGTAGCTTGCCACTCCCACAGAATCAAATTGGAGCCTTTAAGGCGCATGGTCGTCGTATCAGCTGTTAAATTAGTCGTGTTGCCTTCGTCGTCAGTGTAAGTCCATAAGTCAAGCCAGCGTTCTTCCGTTGGAGCACGTTTGCGGTCACGTTCGCCCATTTGAAAGACTTCGTCGACTATCGCGCAATAAAATTCCTCATCAAAGGAACGAGTGTTAATCTCCTTAACGCGCCCTTCTTCCTTTGACCAAACAACTTGATGTTCGGCGTTATAAAAATCTTCGCGGACGTATTGCAACGTTCGATTCTGCGGATTAACCCTAAGCAATGCCAAGCTATAAGTCAAGTCGTGCGGGTCTGGCAAGATATTCGATATGCCGTAGTTTTTAATCGTCTCTGCCGCGCCCTCATAGCTGTAAGTTGTCTTCGTCCAAGCCTCAATCTCGATAGCAATTTCCTGCCCCGCGTCGGTGACAACTTTCTTTTTAATCGTCACGGATTCCGGCTCAAAGTATTTGCTGTATTTGTCGTTGGAGTCCAGCCAAAACCAATTTGTCTCCGCGTAGACATCAAAGGGAATAAATAGAGCCGCGCAGATTATCAGTAGCAAAAAAAATTTCTTAAGCAAAGCAATCACCCCTTAGCAAGTTGGCGATTAATTTCCTCGTCCAATTCCACGACACCCGCGCCCGTCAATGAACTAACGCAAAGAGTCGTAAGCCCTGAAACTTCTTTGACTGCTGCCGCTAATGTCTTGCCGCCGTCGGCGAATTTGTCTGCTTGACTGATAATGACGATGACCGATGAGCCTGCCTTGCGCAGTTTGTTTATCCAAGCCAGCTCCAATTCAAATGAATCATTAGCGATTAACATCAACGCGACCTCAACACTCTGCGCGGACTTTTCTGCGGTTGAATCGTCCTCCACGTCAACGCCGACTGTATCGACTAGCATGACACGTTGAACGCCGCTTATCTCCATTGCTCTGAACGCCGCGTCTTGAATTATTTTTTGCCTCGTCAATGCGTACATTAACGCCGACTTGCCACTTTTGCGCTTGCCGAATATCCCTACCTGTTTCATGAGCGCACGCCTCCTTTTTGCCGCGATTATATCAAATATCCTAAGTCAAGTCGACAAGTTCACGCCGCCTTTTATCGAAGCGGGCAATTTTTTTATAGCCGAAGCCGCGAACATAATCGCAAGCCTCCTCATTGAACTTTCCGCAGTCTTCAGGTTGATGAGCATCGGAATTAATCGTTATAGGCAAATCGTAGGCGGCGGCAATCTTCATGAAGTCAGCATAAGGAGAAATTTCTTTGACAGGGTAACGATAGCGCGTGCCGGTGTTCACGTCGATTGCCATATCAGCTTGCCTTAGGGCGGTGGCGACTCGTTCAAGGTAAGGCGTCGTGTCGAAGTCGGGGAAATGATTAAATAATCTTACGTTAAACGGGTGACCAAGAATATCATAGTTACCACTCGCAGCTAACATCTCGACCTGCGCGGCGTACTCTTCCCAAATGTTTTTCAAGTCGTGCCGTTCCCACTCGTCGATAAGCTTAGAGGCATCATAACCCCAACCCCAAAGGAAGTGCACAGAGCCAATTCGATAATCGAACTCCCAAGCGTCGAGAATTTCTTTGACAGCAGATTGATTGCGGAAGTTGCAGACCTCAATCCCAATCTTGACCGCGTGATTTTCCTTAAGCTGTGTCATGAAGTCAAAGTAATCCTTGAGCGTGTGCTTAAATTTGTTCGTCTTGAGCCAGACCTTTTGGAACTGACCAACGGGCGAATCATCAAGCGTTAAGTCGTCGTAATAAAGTTGCTCGAACTCTGGGAAAGTGTGCGTGTGCTCGCTTATGCCAATCTCGTCGAGTCCGTGAGCCTGCGCCGCCTTGAAAAATCCTTCAACCCAAGCCGCGTCGTAGTCGCCGTACTCAAAGTGCATGTGATAATCGAACTTCATAAATATATCTTGCTCCTATCGAATATTATTTTTTTATCTGCAAGCGCATTGGCAATCTATCATCAGAAACTGAACATTCTTTCGCCGACGCCGCCCACGCGAACTTCACCAAGATTAAGATCCGTCTGCTTTATAGAGTTCCTCAACGAATCAAGGTAAGTGCTCCGGAATTCCTCTGCAATGTCGATTCGCGAAAAGTAAAATCGCATGTCCAAATGAGTTTCTTCATAGACACGGAAGACAAGCTCCGCCGCGCCAATGTAATCAGTGAGCACGCAGATACGGAACCACGTTTCTTTTTTTTCTTGACCAGTCTCTTCGTCCTTAACGTTCTCATCGTAAACGTTGAGATAAGTTGGATAGCTTGCCTCGTTATTGCCCATGTAAAGCGGCAACATCATCTGGAAGGAGCGTTGATTTTGCACGACGGAATTTTCCGCGCTCATGGCATGACGCATGGCATTTGTAAAGTCAGCGACATCCTTGCCAGCTCTTTTAAAGGCGCGAGCGTTCATCTTCGACGTTACGTTTGCCATGTCGCACATCTGCATAAACGCCCAAAGTCTCGGCAAATCAGGAAGGTTTTGTTGGACGGCGGCTTGTCGAACAGTGAGCGGGATATTATTTTGACAGAGGCGCAGGAGATTCTGCAAGTGACGTGCATCGTCTTCGGACATCATTGTTTGCGAGTTGTTCACGAAATTTTGAAGTAGTGCGGCGTCGCGTGGTGTTTGTGTTGGGCTGGGGTTTCTTAGGAGGAACTGCGCGAGACTCTTCATCGTATCGTTAGTCTGCGGCGTGTTCTGTAGACTTTGCTTAAGCATCGCATTCTTAGCCATTTCCATTTGCATACGCAGTTCTTCTTGCCGATTAACAAAGTCTTCGCTGACATGCTTAGGTTGTATTCTGCTTCGACGCATTCGCGGAATTGTCGGATCCCATTCGGCTTGTTGAGATTTTTGTTGACCTTGAACGTTAGGTTGGTTGAATTGTCCTTGCTGACCTTGAGCTTGTGACGGATTGAACTGCCCTTGTTGTCCTTGAGCTTGTGACGGATTGAATTGACCTTGCTGACCTTGAGCTTGCGGTTGAGTGAATTGCCCTTGCTGACCTGGAACGTTGGACTGATTGAATTGCCCTTGTTGACCTTGAACGTTGGGCTGATTGAGTTGTCCTTGCTGACCTTGAACGTTAGGTTGAGTGAATTGTCCTTGCTGTCCTGGAACGTTAGGTTGGTTGAATTGTCCTTGCTGACCTTGAACGTTAGGTTGGTTGAATTGTCCTTGCTGACCTGGAGCTTGTGGTTGATTGAATTGTCCTTGCTGACCTGGAGCTTGCGGTTGAGTGAATTTTCCTTGCTGACCTTGAGCTTGCGGTTGATTGAATTGCCCTTGCTGCCCTTGAACGTTGGACTGGTTGAACTGCCCTTGCTGTCCTTGAACGTTAGGTTGAGTGAACTGTCCTTGCTGACCTTGAGCTTGTGGTTGAGTGAATTGTCCTTGTTGACCTTGAGCTTGTGACGGATTGAATTGTCCTTGCTGACCTTGAGCTTGTGACGGATTGAATTGTCCTTGCTGACCTTGAGCTTGCGGTTGAGTGAATTGTCCTTGTTGTCCTTGAGCTTGTGACGGATTGAATTGTCCTTGCTGACCTTGAACGTTGGACTGGTTGAACTGTCCTTGCTGACCTTGAGCTTGTGACGGATTGAATTGTCCTTGCTGACCTTGAGCTTGCGGTTGAGTGAATTGCCCTTGCTGACCTTGAACGTTGGACTGGTTGAACTGCCCTTGCTGTCCTGGAACGTTAGGTTGAGTGAACTGTCCTTGTTGACCTTGAACGTTAGGTTGATTGAACTGCCCTTGCTGTCCTGGAACGTTGGGTTGAGTGAATTGTCCTTGCTGTCCTGGAATGTTGGGTTGATTGAACTGCCCTTGCTGTCCTGGAACGTTAGGTTGAGTGAATTGTCCTTGCTGTCCTGGAACGTTAGGTTGAGTGAATTGTCCTTGTTGACCTTGAGCTTGTGACGGATTGAATTGTCTTTGTTGTCCTTGAGCTTGTGACGGATTGAATTGTCCTTGTTGTCCTGGAGCTTGTGGTTGAGTGAATTGTCCTTGCTGTCCTGGAACGTTAGGTTGAGTGAATTGTCCTTGTTGACCTTGAGCTTGTGACGGATTGAATTGTCCTTGTTGACCTTGAGCTTGTGACGGATTGAATTGTCCTTGTTGACCTTGAGCTTGTGACGGATTGAATTGTCCTTGTTGTCCTTGAACGTTGGACTGGTTGAACTGTCCTTGCTGACCTTGAGCTTGTGACGGATTGAATTGTCCTTGTTGTCCTTGAACGTTGGACTGGTTGAACTGTGCTTGCTGACCTTGAACGTTAGGTTGGTTGAATTGTCCTTGCTGACCTTGAGCTTGTGACGGATTGAATTGTCCTTGCTGACCTTGAACGTTAGGTTGAGTGAATTGTCCTTGCTGTCCTTGAGCTTGTGGTTGAGTGAATTGTCCTTGCTGTCCTTGAGCATTAGGTTGAGTGAACTGTCCTTGTTGCCCTTGAGCATTAGGTTGAGTGAATTGTCCTTGCTGTCCTTGAGCTTGTGGTTGAGTGAATTGTCCTTGCTGTCCTTGAGCATTAGGTTGAGTGAACTGTCCTTGTTGCCCTTGAGCATTAGGTTGAGTGAACTGTCCTTGTTGCCCTTGAGCTTGTGGTTGAGTGAATTTTCCTTGCTGACCTTGAACGTTAGGTTGAGTGAATTGTCCTTGCTGTCCTTGAGCTTGTGACGGATTGAATTGTCCTTGCTGTCCTTGAGCTTGTGACGGATTGAATTGTCCTTGCTGACCTTGAGCTTGTGACGGATTGAATTGTCCTTGTTGTCCTGGAGCTTGTGGTTGAGTGAATTTTCCTTGCTGACCTTGAACATTAGGTTGAGTGAATTGTCCTTGCTGTCCTTGAGCTTGTGACGGATTGAATTGTCCTTGTTGTCCTTGAGCTTGTGGCTGATTGAATTGCCCTTGCTGACCTTGAACGTTAGGTTGAGTGAACTGTCCTTGTTGCCCTTGAGCATTAGGTTGAGTGAACTGACCTTGTTGCCCTTGAGCTTGTGACGGATTGAATTGTCCTTGTTGTCCTTGAGCTTGTGGCTGATTGAATTGCCC
>Ga0247609_10003454_pt1 | contig 16028 bp, 12 predicted proteins | sample 172DNAGHGlowgp2_FD_193487 | JGI IMG/M metagenome (GOLD analysis project Ga0247609, IMG submission 193487) | Sheep rumen microbial communities from Palmerston North, Manawatu-Wanganui, New Zealand - 1728 DNA GHGlow gp2 | ecosystem: Host-associated > Mammals > Digestive system > Stomach > Rumen ...
GGTATCGTATTTCTTGAGGATGCTGTCGATAGTCACGTCGGTAATGCGGCTGTCGCGATCCTTGCCCCAGTAGAAAGCCCACCACTTGCCGGCCTTTTTGCCGGTCACGCCCGAACAGTTGTTGTTAAACTTAGTGGGCGGCTTGATTTCGCCCAGGTTCGACTTGGTGTCGTAATCGAGGTCAGAGCGGTAGGCGGGCCATGTGTAGGCGTCTCCTTCCGCTGCGGAGGCCATTGCCCCCATCCCTGCCGCGAGCGCTGCCGCGGTTATCCATCCCATACACTTTTTTTGCATAACACACTCCAGTTTTGATGCTACGCAAGAAATAGGTTTTTGGGCCCGGAAATCCTAGATTTGGGGACTCCCCCAGAAAAGATTCCGTGTTGAGGGTGTGTAAAAAAAATTCTAGACCCTTTTGTGTAAGAATTTTTGTGTTTAAAATCAAATTTTAATGTAATTTAGAATACAATATTGCTTTTTGTGTAAAAATTTTATATCTTAAAAGACATGAGTATCGCCCTGGAACATCTATTTGACTACGATGACTTCCGCAAGTTCATGCAGGACTATTTCGAAGAGCAGAAGAAAATGCGCTCCGTGTTTTCGCACCGTTTCTTTGCGGCGAAGGCGGGGTTCAGCAGTTCCTCGTACTGCCTGAACGTGATTCGCGGGCGGTTCAACCTCACGCCGAAATCTATCGAGAAGATTTCGAAGGCGATGGACCTCGAACCCCTGCAGAAGGCGTACTTCGAAGCGCTAGTGCAGTACAACCAGGCGCAGCAGTTGGACGAGCGCGACCAGGCGTGGGAACAGATTCTGCAGATCCGCAAGCAGATCGAGTTCACGCACGTGACGACACGCGAGCAGGCGTATTTTAGCAAGTGGTACTATCCGGTGGTGCGCGAACTTGCCGTGGAATCGGACTGGAACGGCGACTTCCGCGTGCTGGCCCGCTCGCTTACCCCGCAGATAACGACAGAGGAGGCCCGCGAGGCGGTGAAGAACCTGCTGGAATGGGGCCTGTTGAAAAAGGATGGCGAACGTTATGAGCGCGTATCGCAGATGCTCGATGCCGCGGAAATTCCGCCAATTGCCCTCCGGAAAATCCGCCGCGAGTATATACAGCATGCGATTGGTGCAGTGGAGTCCATGCCGAAAAACGAACGCTTTGCCGCCTTCACGACGCTTGCGATGAGCGAGAAATCCTATAATTATGCGGTAGAGGTATTGGAAGAGGCCCGCAAAAAGATTATCGCACGGGCGGCGAACGACCTGGATGTGGAGCGCGTTTACGAGATGATGCTTGTGGCATTCCCGATGAGCAAGAAAGTCGGAACGGAGGTTGAAAGATGAAACATTTGACAGTTTATCTAAAACAGCCTGCCATTTGCCGCGCATGGGCGCTCGCCCTTGCCGCATCCCTTGCATTTTTTGCCTGCTCGAACGGCGACGATGTCGCGGGTGGCGTGACCGATATCGGAAACTCTATTGCGCGAGAACCGGATACGACAAAGATTGCGGGGACTGTTGTCGACATGCAGGGCAACAGGATGCCTGCCGCACGGCTCTCGCTGTACTGGGATAACGGTTATGCAATTGAGGATTCGCTGGAAGCTGTTGCCGATTCGAATGCTCAGTTCGAATTCAGGGTCGCAAGTAATGACTTGCATGGTTATTTGCAAAACGGGAGAACGACTGTCATCCAGTATGCGGATTCTGCAAAGGGTGTGGTAAACGTGTTCGCGGGCGTTTATTTGTATGCACGGTCGGGTTCCCTTTCGGGAATCTCGCTTCCGCCGAATGGAAAGGCTACCGAGGTCCGTATCGGTTCGCGTAAGGCCCTGCGCGGGAGCATGTCCGGTGTAGCTTCGGGCAAGGTTCACATCGGCGGAACGCATCTTAGCGCCGACATACAGGAAGATGGCTCGTTCAGTTTCGATTCTATTCCGCCCGGAATGATGGAAGAGTTAATTTATTCAGAAAGCGATTCCGTGCTGGGCTATATTCCGTTTACCATACAGGATGAAGGCGATTCCGTTGTCCTCCCGCAACTTGAAAACTACGACGGTTTCCTCTGGAACCCTGACCTGCCCATGCTTGCGGATGCGTACGGGTTTAGCTCTTACCATACCGATTATGTTGTTAGGTTCGATACCAGCCGCAGTGCGGTAGATATCAATATGACTGGCGACGAGCAAGTGTTCAACCACAATGGCAAACTGGCGGACAGCGTGAATTACGTGGATGGCGTAAAGGGCAAGGCCGTACTCCTGGAACCGGGCCAGTATATCGATCTCGATACGCTCAACCCGACCGGTGGCGACTTTACGCTTTCGCTCTGGACAAAATGGAACGGCCCCAACGGTGAACACCAGGTGCTGTTCTGCCAGCGCGCTTACTGGAGCGATTCAACGTCAAGGTTCCAGTGGCACTACGAGGTAAATAGCGGTTCGTTTGCCGTAATGAAGAGCATGCCGGGCAGGCCCGAGGCGGTATTCTTCGGGGATTCGACCAGCGTGCCTGTTGGCGAGTGGGCGATGCTCACGCTCGTGTCCAGGGACCACAAGGTAAGCATGTACGTGAACGGCAAACCCGTAGCGATTGCGGGTAGCGACGGTACTGAATTTGTAGGCGAGTTCGTGCCGAACGAACTGACCCGCAGCGTCCCCTTCCGCATAGGCGGCGACGAAATCGAGACCGAAACCTGGAACGGGCCGCTCGATGAAATCCGCATTGAATCGATTGCCCACAGCCCCGAGTGGATAAAGATCCGGTACGACAATCTGAAGCCATAAAAAGCAACATATTCGCTTTTTTCAAAAAATTACTCCAAAAGGCTTGACAGAGCCCCCATATTTAGTATATATTTGTGCAGTAAACATTCGTGCACAGAGTTTTGCGACATAGAGGACAGCCATGATCGAAAGAATTAAAGGTATTCTTGCAGAAAAATCCCCCACTTTCGTGGTCGTGGACGTAAATGGAGTCGGGTACGGCGTGAACATTTCGGCCTATACCGCAGGCAAGCTACCCGAAGAAGGCGCAGAGGTTCTGCTATACACGAACCTTGTCGTGCGAGAAGATTCCATGACGCTGTTCGGATTTGCCGACAAGACCGAAAAAGACATTTTCCTGATGTTGCTCGACGTGAACGGAGTCGGCCCCAAGATGGCGCAGCGCATCCTGAGTGGAGTCTCCCCTGCCGACCTCCTGAACATGATTGCAAGCGATAACAAGGCCGCACTTTCAAAAATCAAGGGCCTCGGCAAAAAGACCTGCGAACAGATGACGCTCAGCCTCAAAGAAAAGGCGGCAACACTCCTGCAGGCGCTTGGCAACATAGATGGCTCAGGTGTTACCAGCATAGGCACCCTCACCGGTGCCAAAATGGAAGCCGTCCTCGCCCTTCACACGCTCGGCGTGAAGGACCCGGCAGCAGAGAAGGCCGTCGTGAAGGCGGCAGAAATCCTGGGCGACAGCGCCGATGCCGCAGCCCTTATCCCCGAGGCGCTGAAGTACTTATAAAAAATTTATGAATCCGGCTGGCCATCGGCCATCAGGATGACAGGTCATAACATGGAAGACAACCGCATCATTTCCCCGCAGAAGAGTTCCTTTGACGACAGCGATTCAGACAAGAATCTGAGACCGCCCAGCCTTGCCGAATTCACCGGCCAAGAAGACATCAAGGAAAGTCTTTCCATCGCCATCGAGGCTGCCAAGCACCGCGGTGACGCTCTTGACCATTGCCTTTTTGCGGGGCCACCGGGCCTCGGCAAAACCACCCTCGCAGGCATCATCGCCAAAGAGATGGGCGTAAACATCCACATTACCAGCGGGCCCGTGCTCGAGAAGGCAAGCGACCTCGCCGGGCTACTCACGAGCCTGCAGGAGAACGACGTTCTGTTTATCGACGAAATCCACCGTCTGAACCGCACCGTCGAGGAATACCTCTACCCCGCCATGGAAGATTTCCGGCTCGACATCATGCTGGATTCGGGCCCAGCAGCACGTAGCGTGAACCTGCCGCTCAAGCACTTTACGCTCGTAGGCGCAACCACAAGAAGCGGGCAGCTTACAGGCCCCCTGCGCGACCGCTTCGGACTGCAATACCGCCTGGAACTGTACAACGAGAAGGACCTCGTCAAGATCCTGATGCGTAGCGCAGGTATTCTGGATATTGAACTTTCAGAAGATGCCGCAAGAATGCTCGGCGGCAGGTGCCGCGGGACTCCCCGAATCGCGAACCGCGTGCTCCGGAGATGCCGCGACGTGGCACAAGTACGCGGAACCGGCATAATCGACGTACAGGCCGCAAGCAAGACTCTTGAAATGCTCGGAATAGACAAGGAAGGCCTGGACCCGACCGACCGCCGCATCCTTTCTACCATGATGGACATGTTCGATGGCGGGCCCGTAGGCATCGGGACCATCAGTGCCGCCATGGGCGAAGAACCCAACACCATCGAAGAAGTCTACGAACCCTATCTCATCCAGAAGGGCCTTCTGAACCGTACACCCCGCGGGCGCATCGCCACGCGCAAAGCCTACGAGATGTTCCACAAGAAGATTCCCCAGAATCTCGACCCCGCCTTAGACCAAATTAACTTGTTCTAAAGTCTAGCGGAATTCCGGCGCGATCGTCATCACGAGATTCACGCCATGTAGGCCATGGAAGCCCAGTTGTACGCGGAACCAGTACATATCCGGCCTGCGCACGCGTACTCCAAATCCCCAGGAATTGTAGAACCGATCGAACGACCATTCCTTGAAACCTGGCGCATGCATCATATACTCATTGAAAAGGACCCCATCGACGTAATAGTCGATAGGCCAGCGATACTCCATGCTCAGGCTCATCACATGGCGGGTGGACCATGCATTGCTATAACCTCGGAACGGGAATCTCGGACCAACAATCGTGTACGCATCGACAGCCGCATGGCCCTGTTCCATTTCCCAGATATCTACAAGGCGGTACTGTAACGCAATGACGCGGCGTTCAAAAAGCGTCTCGCGTACATTTTCCGGGCGCCACATGCGCAAGGCCGCATCCCAGTTGAAGTCCGTATAGAACCGCCTGTTCTGCCGAGCTTCCTTTCTCGAAAAGTGGAATGTTTCCGCCTTGCCGAAATAGAAGTAATGCTGCAGCAAGACCTCGGTACGCATGTAGTCATGGTTCGCCCCATCATCCACAATCGACTCCGATGCCCTGGCTCCAAGCGCATTCGAAAGATCCTGCCTCGAGATTCCGCTGTACTCGCCCACAAAAACATAACGTGCCGAGAGTTGCATACGGCTACCGCGGCTTGGCGTAAACGGGAAGTCGAGGTTATCGAACAGGATGGACGCCTCTACCGGATACTGCATAAAATGCTGGTACAACCCGTGGTCGCCGACATAGAACTTGTCGTCGACAAGGATACTATCCTGCGTCTTGTTCGGGAAGTCATGTCGCTTGAAATCAACACGGCCATTGAATTCCAGGCTCCAGCGGCCATCGCTTGTCAAAGGCAAGCCGGTACGAAAATCAAATGTCATCGAGGAATCCGGCATTACGAACGGTTCCTTCGTTCCCGGAATGATAAACCGGGCATCGCTGTCCCAATACTTGCGGAAGCGGAGTCCCCCCAGAAGCCTCGTGCCAAAAAGCTGGTGTTTCGTGTATCGCAAATCGATATACCAGTCACCGTTTGCAAAATACTGCGGAGACAGGACAAGATAGTCCTTGTCTAGGAACAGGCTCCGGTGGCGGTACGTAAAGCCAAGCATCGTAGTATTGCCCGGTTTCAAGTTCATTATCGGGTACAGGAGTACGTTACGCTTCTCGCCGAACGTAATAAGGTCAATGGATGTTTCGATAACACCGTTATCAAAGGCATACCGGATAGGCTGCGCTATCGGATAGACGGCTCCGTTCAGGGCAGGCTGGATAATGTGCTCGAACGGCCATACAAAAAAACGGGACCAGAAAGAAGACCCCGTATCGACTGTCGCGGTATCATTCGAGACAACAGCCGAATCCACGGAAGCAGCAGACGAGGACGTAGAATCCGCGGTCTGCGCCACCGAGAAAACAGCCATAAACGCCAACGAGAGCAAAAGACTTCTCGGGCGCACAAATCCGATACCGATGTCTAACCATCTAGCCATCGTGAAATAATTTATAATAATTGAGAGCGGAATGTTAGCCGTCTTTTTCGCGAAGCGGGTCGAACCTGTTCAGAAGCAGGCAAATGAGGGCGTATACAGAGCCTCCCGTGAGGCCCCCCAGGAGATCGGCCACCAAGTCGAGCGGGCTACAGTCGCGGCCCTCGACAAAGCTCTGGTGGAATTCGTCGGTACAGCCATAGGCGACAACGAGTGCCGTCACGACAAGGACCCGCAGCCACTGCCTCTTGGACCATTGGGCGCGAGACCACCACATGGCAAAGCAGCCCGCAAGCGTCGCATATTCGCAGAAATGCGCCAACTTGTCCCAGACCTGCGGAAGGTCTTCCAGCTGCTCGTTAGTAAGAGACGACAGTTTGAAGATGATTGCCATGCATAGCACGGCTGGCACGGCCCGGAAAAACGGGTATTTTTCAAATAGCGATTCAAACATCCTGCCAAGAAATGTAGAAAATAAATTAATGACAAAGGATTGCATTTCTTTTTTCTTGTGCGAGTATCGTTTTCCGGGTATAAAAAAATTTGCATGAAGGCCATTTTTCTACATTTGACAATATGAAAGCGATTACCCTGAAGGCCGGACGCGAGAAGTCCGCATTGCGTTACCACCCGTGGATCTTTAGCGGAGCCGTCGACGAAGTTGTCGGCGATCCCTCTCTTGGCGACACCGTCGAGGTTTACAGCTACCGGAGCGACTTCCTGGGTCTTGCGGCATACTCGCCCAAGTCCCAGATCCGCGGGCGCTTCTGGACGTTCGGCGAGAAGGGCAACATCGACCGAGAATTCTTCAGCGACCTGCTTGACCGAGCAATTGCCGCCCGCAAGAGCCGCGGTTTCGACATCGAGGACAAGGAGAGCGCATTCCGCCTCATCAATGCGGAAAACGACGGTATCCCCGGATGCATCATCGACAAGTATGCCGACATCTACTCGGTGGAGATCCTCGCCGCCGGTGCGGAAGTCCACCGCAATACGATTTACGAACTGCTCGCCGAAAAGACGCACTGCCGTGGCATCTACGAGCGCTGCGATTCAGACGTGCGCAAGAAGGAAGGTCTGCCGCTCCGGACAGGAGTCGTGTACGGCGAGGTGAGCGACGAGCCCGTCATCATCAACGAGAACGGTATCCTCTTCCCCATCGACGTGAAGAACGGGCACAAGACGGGCTACTACCTCGACCAGCGTGACGCACGCCGCCGCATCGGTGAACTTTCGAAGGGCAAGAAGGTCCTGAACTGCTTCTGCTATACTGGCGGATTCGGGCTCTACGCCCTCCGTGGCGGTTGCGAAAAAGTCTACCAGGTGGATGTTTCCAAGGACGCGCTCAAGCTCGCCAAGGAAGGCATCATGCGCAACAAGCTCAGCACCGCACATGCCACGCATGTGGAAGCAGACGTTTTCCAGTACCTGCGCAAGTGTCGCGACAAGGCAGAAACGTTCGACCTCATCGTTTTGGACCCGCCCAAGTTCGTAGAGAGCAAGGACAACCTGCAGAAAGGCGCCCGCGGGTACAAGGACATCAATCTGCTCGCGATGAAGCTACTGGCCGAGGGCGGCATGCTCGCGACTTTCAGCTGCTCCGGACTCATGGAAATGGACTTGTTCCAGAAGATTATCGCGGATGCCGCCGCCGATGCCAAGCGGCGCGTTCAAATCATTGAACGCTTCGGCCAGCCCGCCGACCATCCCGTAAATACGGCCTTCCCCGAAGGCCAGTACCTCAAGGGATTGCTCGTACAGGTGGTCTAATTTTTCACACTAAAAAGATGCCCGACCAAGTCGGGCATGACTTTTACACTCGGGCAAGATAACCCTACTTTTTAAACCGCAGGATTTCCGTGCGGTTTTTACTTTGTACGGCAATGTGGTAAATGCCTGCAGGCAAGGCCTGCACATCAAATGTTGCCGAGTGCATTGCCCTGCGGTGCATTACCTCGCGGCCCTGCAGGTCAAGGATGCGTACCATCGCACCTTCGACAAAGGCGCTGCCGAGTTCAACAAACAGATGATTGTCGGCATAATGGACAGAAGTTCCATACACGCTTGCGAAATTTCCAAGATACGGAAGTGCCGTCTTGCCGGTATCCGTTACAGAGGTATCTTTCTTCGTCGGAATTTCATCATCTTTGCCGAGCAAGCGCCACATCTGGTTCCATTCCCAGTCATCGGCCCAGCTCTGCACCACACGTTCGCCGTCAGTCGTCGCACGCAGGTACATGTCACTGTGCTGCATCTTCATGCGCACCACTGAGCCCTCGTAACCGGACTGCTTTTCCATCACCACCTTCTGGTGACTGCCCGCGTTCCATTTGTACAGGCCCATCGTAATGCCCGCATCCTTCGATTCATTCGGGGTATCCAGCGACATGTCACCGAAGTTGATGCGGTAGGTTGTCGAAGAGAGCGGCGTAATCGTCACGACGGCATTGTCGCCACTGCAGTCGCCCAGCGCTAGCTTATCCTCGGATGTTCTCACCATGCAGGTCCCGAAGTTCATCGACATGATGCGCACCGTATCGGGCTTTGCAGGCTTGGCCTGCCATACACGCACCCAGTCCGCTTCAAAATACGCAGGCTTGTCTGCAGTGATTTCAATATCATCGCCGGCCCAGCCACCGATAGCGAGGTTCACGATAATATATTGCGCCGAAAGCTGCTTGATTTCGGTCGGGCGGTTGTAGCTTGCAAACCTTTTGTCGTCAAAGTAGAAGCTGAGGGTCGACTCGTCCCACTCCACGCCGTAGTTGTGGAAGCCCGCGGAACGGTCTACGTCGTCGTCCTTGTGGCCACCGAAAGAGGCTTCATGGTCCCACGCCGAGCCATGGCTGCTGTACCAGCTCGGGTCAGTATAGTGCAGGTAGTAATGGTGCTGCTTGCGCGAAGCCGGAATTTCAAGGATATCGATTTCAGGAGGCCAGCCGTCTTGCAAGGTCCAGAATGCAGGCCAGGTTCCCTTCTGCCACGGGGCCTTGAAACGGCCCTCGATATAACCGTACTTCACCTCGAAGTGCCCCTTGGTATCGATGGCACCGCTCGTGTAATCGACCGGGATTTCCTTGTTGTTGAACTTCGCCTTTTTCCCGTTGGCATTCGGGTGCACCTTCTTTTCGCCCTTCAGCTTGAGCGTACCGTCGGAGACAATCACGTTCTCTTCGGCACAGTAGGCACGGTGATTGTGCGTCGGGCCCCAGTTGTACGTGGGGTTCCACTTTTTCTTGTCTAGCGATGTACCGTCGAAGTTGTCCTCGAAAACCTTCTCCCAGCCGCTAAAGTTTGCGGGAGGTTCGGCAAAAGAAAGCGTCGCGGCGCACAGCACCGCAAATGTCAATGTTTCAAACGAATAGATTTTTTTCACAACCAATCCCTAAACCCTATGAGTGTTATTCATCCTTCACGCAGCGGACCGAGAGGCCATTGATCTTTCTCACCGTATTCACGATGGCGTTGTCGTTGCTGCAATCCAGGTACATGTGGTAAGCCAGGGTATCCGCAGCGCCGCCGTCGGCTTCCGTAGACGCCCACATGAGAGCGGAGCACCCGTGATAGGTGAATCCGTCCTGAGTCCTAGTGGTAAACTTCATGCCCGCGGGGAGCGCCGTAAAGCCGAAGTCATCGGTACCGTTACCTTCGTTCTCCCAGCCGCTCACGGACTTCAGCTTGCTCGAGCCCTTCCATAGAATCTCGTTCAAGGAATCGGCCCCGACTTCGCGCAATAGGGATTCCCAGTCCGCCTTCGTCGGCAAACGCCAGCCTTCGGGGCATATTCTCTGCGCCACGTTCCACGTGTAGAGGCGGCCCGCCGATTCGCAGTTCTCGGGCTTGTCCCAGTAGCACCAGTCGTTCTTGATGGAGCTTGACGCCCCTTCGATGTCGAAGTAGTTCAGGTTCTCGGCCATCCACACCTGGCCTCCGATTGTCGTCGTCTTGTAGACATTCCCGTCACGCGGGTCCGTCATCTTGCCATAGGCAAAATCGGGATTGTCGTGCGTTCCCCTGGGGTCGTAGAAATGCCAGACGCCAACGCTGTCCGGCTCGTGGCGGGCCGTATCGGCCGCCGTATCAAGGTAAGCCCGTATAGGTTCGGGGATTTCAAAAGAAGAAGAGGATACATCTTCGTCCAGGACTTCGGACTCCGTAGCCCCTTCGCCCGCTTCTGGAGCAGGCTGCTTTGCAGACTGCGCTACGGCGCCATCGGATTTTTCTACAGCACTCACGTCGCCTTCAGCGCTACCAGGGTTGCCAGTACCATTGCTACAGGCGAAAAGAAACGCGCTCACGGCGACCGCAGAAACGAGTCTAAGGCTTTTCATGACCAATCCCCCTTTAGGATACTTTTCCTTAATCTATGTTTTTTTAAGGTAAAACGCAATAGGGAGTCCATTCCCGAAAACAGCAAAAGCCCCTTTGAAGGGGCCCTTTTTCTAGGGAACAGCCGCTATCCGCGCTTATCGGGTTCGACGCGGAAGTTCCGAAGCATGCCTCTCGAGCCATACGGCATCTTCAAGCGCACGTTCTGCCTCGGTCGCCCAGTCAGATTCCGGATACTGCTGCACCACCGTACGGTAGCGCGTTACGGCGCTATGGAAATCGCGAAGTTCGCGGTAGATATTTCCCATCTGAAGCATCGAGAAATAGTACTCATCGGTACTGACACCCTTGTCAAGGAGGGCCTTGTACACACGAAGGGCTTCACCAAGATTGCCGCTCTTGTACAGGAGGTTTGCGTTGGCAACACTGTATTCGTCGTCAGCTGCCGCAGGCGACGGCGCAACAGGCTTTTCCACCGAGGGTGCGGGTTTCGCGGCCGCCTGCGCCGGAGTCTCGGCAGGTTTCTTTTCAGTAGCAGTCTCCGTCTCGGCGGCCTTTGCCGCTTCTACCGCAGCCTTCATTTCAGCAAGGCGGCTTTCGGCAGATGCACGGAACTTTCCATCGGGAGCGGCCTTCTTGAGGTATGCCGCAAGGGCCTTCTTTTCCTGGTCTGCGCGATTCGTCTTCTGGTAAATAAGAGCAAGGTAGTAGTTCGCGTCGTTACCTTGTTCCTTATAGGCAAGTCCCTTCTTCAGGTTGAACTCCGCCTTGTCGTACTCACCCATCTCGTAACGGGTCACGCCCGCATAGAAATAGGCACCGGCATGTCCGGGCTGCTTAGCAAGAACTTCACGCCACATCGTGGCGGCTTCCTTGTACTTGCCTTCGGCAAGGAAAGCCTTGCCCTTCTCGAACGGATCGGTCGGAGCCGCAGGTTCGGCACTGACAGCGGGCTTCTGGGGAGCAGGTTCCGCCACCTTTTGCGGAGCTGGAGCAGGTTCGCTCACCTTGACCGGTTCCGAAGCGGGTTCGGCAACCTTCTGCGGAGCAGGGGGTTCAGCCTTCGGGGCTTCCGCAACAGGAGCGGCAGGTGCAGCAGGTGCCGGTTCGGCGGGAGCCGCCTCTGCCACAGGGGCTGCGACTTCTTCGGCAGGCCTGTTCTTCGGATCCTTCGCACGCTCCTCGGCAGCCTTCTTCTTGTCGCCCAGGGCCTCGTAAACCTTAGCGATACCTTCGTAAGCGGCGCTCATCGTCGGCTCGAACTTGTAGGCAAGCCTATAGTTCGCAATAGCCCTGCTGTAATTCTTAGTCTTCGTGTAGACTTCTGCTGCACGGAAATATGCCTCGCCATTCTTCGGTTGCTCCGCAAGAATCGCCCTGTATTCACCGAGAGCCATTTCGTAATCGCCCTTGGCCTCAAAAATGGCCCCCTGTTCAAGGCGCGGGTCGCTCGCAAGCGAGATTCCAATCGAAAGAACCAGTAAAACGGCAGAAAGTCGAATATTCATGTAATGACAATTTAGAAAAATATCCAAAAAAAATGGCACGCGACAATGAATTGAAGGTCATTCACGTCACGTGCCAACACCCGGGTCCACACCCGTGCATATTTAGGGGGGAGGTTATTGTTTATTTATGCACAGGGTTTTCATCCCGTTTTCATTTACCAAGCGGACAAGATAGACGCCTGCCGGCAATCTCGACAGGTCGACCACGCGGGCCGTACTCGAAAGCACCTTCCGGCCGTCCACGCGGGCCACGCTCACGCGGAAAGCGTCCGGGGCATATATTTCGAGGCGAGACTCCCCCGCAACATAGCGCATGGATTCGCCATGCAGGGGCACGGAAGCCTCCAACGCATCCGTGCTGCTAGAGGATTCCACACTCGACGAACTTTCCGCTTTTTCGGACGAAGAAGATTTCTCGGACGAGGAGCTCGACTTCTCGGAACTGCTGGACAGATCCTCGACCGGAGCCGAGGATGACGAAGAAGCGAGAGTCGAGGATGACGAAGAAACCGGCACCACATTCCCGTTCCAGCCCTTGTACGCTACGATCGCATCCTTGAGCGCCTGGTTCACGTCGGAAGAAGCATCGTCCTTGGAATTGTCAAACGTCCACTTGAAATCGCCTCCCTGCACACGTCCCGCAAAAGCCATCACGTTCGCCTTTGCCGTCGCGGCATCGTCGGCCTTGTAACTGTACATCACGGACTTGTCGGTATCGAAATTATTATAAGCATTCTCTCCATCGTACGACTTGACCGTAGAGGGCACCTTCGCGTCACGGCTGTCCACAACGTATGCGTCGAAATCCGCAGAAGTATTGATTCCCTGGCTTGCCGCCGTCGTTTCCACACCCTTTACCTTGTACGATGTCGCGCCATACGGAATAAACGTGAAGGCACCTTCCATGTAGTTGCCGTAAGCCTTGATGGTACCGCCCGCTTCCTTGCTGAACGTGCCGTTGTTCGTTGGGTCACGCTTTGTGCCGCTCGCATACACGTCAGTCCCCTGCATCGAAGTGAGCATCGGGTACTTGCAGTTACGGAAGTAGTTGTTTTCCATGAACACCGAGGAACCCAGCGTGGAACCCGCGCCGTATTTGGCGTTGCCGTCGTAGTAGTTGTTGTACACGTGGGCGCTGTAGTAGCGCACGCGCGGGTGGCGGCTGTCGGAATGGTCGTACCAGTTGTGGTGATACGTGATGTAGTAGCCATCGTTCGTACCTTCCTTAAGGCCAAGCAGGTTCGACTTGCCGTTGTCCCAGAAATGGTTATAGCTGAACGTAATGTACGTGGAAAGTTTGCAATCCAGGGCGCCATCGCCCTTCACCTGGTCCTTGTCGCTGCCCGCATCGCCGTAGAAGAAGTCGCAGTTGTGCACCCACACGTACTGGTTGTTCTGCTGCAGGCCAACGTTGTCGCCTTCATCACTGTTCACGTTCATGATTCCGAGGTTACGGATTTCCACGTTCTGCGCATTCTTGACGCGAATTCCCCAGCCGTTCACGGTCGCGTCGGGACCGACACCTTCCACCGTTACGTAGGAGTTTTCGGACTTGCCGAGGTCAATCACCATGTCGCCCTGCACAAGCGAATCCGAATCCGTCACGTTGCCGACAAAGCGCAGGTCGAGCGGAGCCGTCTCGTAGCCCTTCTTGTAGCAGTTCAATATGCCCTGGAAACTCTTGCAAGTTGTCTTTGTCCCCTTGGAACTTGTAGCCACGTCCATCGTCACGGTATTCTTGGTGCTTTCGGTAATATAGAGTACCACGGCGCCATCCTTGAGCGTGCCGTCGGCCTTGTACGCACCGGGAACGCGATTATTGCTGAACGCGAAACCAGAGCGGTCGTGAGCCTTCACCGATAGAGTCTTGGTCGTAGTGGCCGAACTTTCCTTGCCGCCCTTCACGCCAGCAACCTTGAGCGTATAGTCGCCTGCCTTGAGGCCCGGAATATCGACGCGCCAGATGGAACCGTACTTGCGGACAAGCTGCGCATCGACCTTCACGTCGGTTTTTCCCGCACCACTATAGTACACGTTGTAGCTGTCGGAGCCATCCGGGCTCCATTCCGCATAGGCAGATTCCAACCAGCCCCCTGCGCTCGACAGAGAAACCTCGGCATACGAGGCAACCGCCACGCCGAGCCCAAGAATCATCATTGAAGAAAATTTCATACCATCATCCCTTTTTCAAGAACATTCGGGAACATTCCCTCACGGCGTTTCAAATGTTCTCAAAATTCCTTTTTTAAAGATAACCCAAATCCAATCAAAATGCAACATATTTTTGTAAATATTTCAATCATCACCATATTTTTGTTCTCAAATTTTTGCAAAAGTAACTCAATTAACGCAATTTTTGCGTGTAATAAGACGGGACCGGCATACCGCACAACAACAAAAAACAACACCTAATTTCTCAAATACGCTCCAAAATCCACCTGATTTTTTTATCCTTTACTCAAATCAATTCGGAACAATGATGAAGCCAAAAATACTATTGACAATGTTGTCCCTATTTTTTGCAACAGCGTTTGCAGAAAGCCCGTCCGACACAGCCAATTTCAACGTTCTCCACGGAGCCGCCTACTACAATGCGGTGCTGACCCCGAGCGAAGCGCCCTCCGTACACAGGAACATCTACACCCCGTACCTCATGTACGGCAGCAACCTTGTCGCCCTCGGCCCATCGAACGCCTACGGTATCGCCAGCTACACATCCAACAACCAGACTTCTTTCCTTGCCTACCTCAACAACATGGCTATGCTCGGCATCGCCACAAAGTCTTTCGGCTTCAGCATCGCTTTCGACATCGACGAAAAATTGAACTTCTTTAAGGAAAAGGACGCCTACCACAAAGAAGAAACCACCGAAATTCATGGTCGCGCAAACAACCTTACGCTCCGCCTCGCCTTCCCCATGCAGTCCATCGACTTCCTGGCGACCTTGAGATACTACCAGTCAAACGATTCCCTCGCCATGGTCGACTACGCGGACAGCGAAGGCAAAATCGACTACGACTACCATAGGCTAGCCCACGACATTTACGGCGCGATTACATTCACGAACAGGCCCTCCGCCAAAAACTTCTCCTGGAGAACCGGAGGAAGCCTTGGCCGTGAATTCTGGTGGAAGGACTCCACCCTGAAAAGCACCATCGACCCTGACGACAATTACAAGCACACCTCCGAAAGAGACGACAGCTACTTCTACGCAAGCCTTTTCTACAACTTCGGCTACATCGTCCTGAAATCCGGGAACGCCCGCGTGCACGTAGGCAACAACGCGACCCTCAACGCCTACATCTTCGACAGAGTCGAAGACAAGGATAATCACCGCAAGGATGCCTACATGCGCGGCACCCTCACCCTCACCCCCCACCTTCTCGCCGAATACGTCCTGAACGAGAACTGGGTAATCTGGGCCAGCGCGGATTACAGCTGGAGCAGCAACGCCTATCGCGAGGAGTACATCGAACTCTACAAGACCGAAGACGAGACCAAGAACTACTTTACGCGTTTTTCGACAAAGAGCGGCAGAGTCTACACGACTACGGGCGTGCTTTTCAGATACAAACACCTGACGCTTGAAACCTCTATCATGTCCGGTTTTTACAACAATCCCTTCAGAGGTTTCACCGGCAACACCATACTGTTCGACTTCTCCGGAATCGTAACATTCTAACTGAGAGGAAAACTATGAAAAAGACAATCTTTTTTGCTTTGTGCCTGGTTTTCGCCCTTATCGTAGCGTGCTCCACCGATTCCACCATCAACGGTCCGAGCAATCTCAACACCCCGCACAATAAGACGTACGCGACGAACTCCAGCAGTTCCAAGAAGTCTTCGAGCAGCACGGAATCTTCCAGTTCCGTCAGTTCGTCTAGTGCGAAGTCCTCTTCCAGTGAAGAAGAAGACGAATCCAGCAGTTCGGAGGAGTCCAGTTCGTCCAGCGTTTCTAGTTCTTCTACGGAATCGAGTTCTTCTACGGAATCGAGTTCTTCCAGCGATGAGGATTCCTCCAGCAGTGCCGAAGACCCGGAC